>Ga0181379_1001325_pt1 | contig 11681 bp, 11 predicted proteins | sample 2SPOviralmetaG_FD_130115 | JGI IMG/M metagenome (GOLD analysis project Ga0181379, IMG submission 130115) | Marine viral communities from the oligotrophic San Pedro Time Series (SPOT) site, San Pedro Channel, CA, USA - 2 SPOT_SRF_2009-07-10 | ecosystem: Environmental > Aquatic > Marine > Strait... | reverse complement strand
GCTCCATGGGTTAACAAACAAATCCTTCCAAGAATGGAGACCAAAAGAAGACATGCAGCGTGATGTCTTCCTCGGAGTATTCATCGGATGGTTCTCTTGGCTTGCAGACCCGGCTTTAATGGCACAGGGCGTAGGTGCTACAGCATTAGATGGTGGAATGTCCATACTCTTCGCTGTCCTCATCCTTTTAGGACACGTCCTCGTATCGGGTCTTACAGTCTTGATTCTAAGAATTATTGCTTCTTGGGGCGGACCTATCTCAAACCTCTTTGGTAAATTTGGAGCCGAATCCTTTGCACAGTTCATGGGACTCGTATTGATTCCAATCAGCCTGTGGGTTACAACAAACTCAATATTGGCCCTATTTTCTATTGGTGTATTCTAGAGAAGCCTTAATGCAGGTTGAAGGGATATCCTTCACTTATGCATCCAATCCAAAGAACGTGGTCAAGAACTCGAGTCAACCTAATGCAACGATGCCCGAGAGCATTTGTCCTACGCTACGGAATTGCAGCCTATGCAGCAAGCCATCCTACTGGACAATTATTGAAGGATTCATTTGCAATTCAAACACCTTGGATTCTTATGCAAATGAGTATTCGTGATACAATTCGTGATTATGTAGAAGATTATCAAATGGGGATGAAATGGTCTAGGAACTTGGTTCAACTAAAATTCAATCAAGCATTCAGATATCGCATCCAAGATAGAAATTCAATAATCGTTCAACTCAAAGAATGGAAAGAACCAGATTCTATATTTCGTCGAGTAAAACCAGAAAAACATCTTGAAGAAATTGGGGCTGAGCGATGCGCTAAATTAATTGGAAATGAATCTTTTAAGCATATACTGGATACAATGGACCTCAAATCAATACCAGCTACGAGATCAAAACTTGTTGATGGAATAAAGGTCTACAATTCATCAGACTTTTGTGCAAAAAAAGGCGCCGATTCATTTTTGATTCGAATCAACCTTTTTGGATATTCTTCAGATGATGAAATAAAGCAAAATGCTGCTCTTTTTTCATTAGGAACAGAGAACCAGACCATTATGCAATACTCATGGAAGAATGGTAAATGGTTCATTCACAAGACAAATGTAAGTACGAAAGAAAACAAATCCATACGCCGGTTGATTCTACTTGATTCCCAAGAGATGGAGAGGATTCTCAAACTTGTTGGATCAAAAAACAACCTTGAACAAGTTCCATTTGCAGATTCATCCCGCACGTGTATGCATTGCAGTATTCGTTTTTTATGCCCTGCCAAGAATAGACTTGAAGAAGCCAAAGGGGAGCAAATGGCACTCATGTGCTAAATCCAAAGTGACGATATCTTTATAAACTCTGAAATCAAGAATATAATGCACGAATAGTGTATGGGAATCCTATGTACCAATAATCGACCGAATTTGCCCGAAGCAGTCTATGCTTTGGCGGGAACGCAAGACGTTTCTGCGCAGGTAGATTGGAAGGAAGATTATGAGTAGTAACAACAAAAACAAAGGAAGAAAAAAACGTACGGGAAGACGCAACAGTCAAATGAACTATGACCCAACTAAGGGGATACAGTCTAAGACACACACCCGAAGTAACAAAACCAACAGATCGTGTTGTCCAGATTCGTTTAGTAAAGGTCTAAAGAATCTAAGGATGTTTGGTGAACTTCAAGGATACAGGATTGGAAGAAATCTCCAACTCATCCATGGTTCTATCATCAACCAATTGCCAGAAAGGTTCGTTGAAAAGCATGCTAAGCACATGTCGCATTTTGTGGAGTTTATTGAAAACCGTATCGGAAGATAAGTCTCCTTTGTTGGAAAAAGGCCTCCGATGGCCTTGGATATCGGAACCGGTTGAGCGTAAGCTCTACTCTTGATTCTCAAAAGCGAGAGTCTAAGGGCTGACTCTACAGAGTTGGAGCATGGACAATGGGGTTCAACGACAGTATGCTGCGAGTTCAATCTGCTTTGGCTGTGGGCCTGCAAATGAACATGGCTTGCAGATTAACTCCTACAGAACCGAACAGGGTCTGGAAATGAGATTTACTCCTTCCCAAGAGCATCAAGCGTTCCCTGGTATGGTCAACGGTGGCATCATTGGAACACTGATGGATTGCCATGGTAATTGGGCTGCTGCGATTGCATTGATGGATGAACAGAATCTCGAAGAACCTCCTTGCACAGTCACTGCATCTTATTCGATTTCGTTGAGACGCCCAACGCCAATGGACACTGAACTCGTTATCACAGCATTTGCTGAAGAAATAAGTGAAGATCGTGTGAACATTCGTATGGAATTGAAAGCAGGCGAGAAGGTTTGTGCAACTGGCAAGGGCCTCTTTGTAGCAGTAAAGGAAGGACATCCCGCTTACCATCGTTGGAATTGAGGAAAAAATATGGCTAAACCTTCTTCAATTCAAGTTTCGTCTTTGGAAGATCTTCGCATAGAAGTTCTACTCACGATGAATCTGATGGAAGTCTGGCCTGAAGATGAATTAAGAAATCTACATCAAGTCCAACTCGGAGTCCTTCGGAGAAATGCGACACAGCGACATGGGGTGACTCGATTTAAGCGTGGAAGAACCTCGGAAACGCTCCACTTTGAAGATGTTGAAACGGTGGATTTACATCCTTATTTGTTAACAGTGGAATGGGTGAATTATGCTCGCTTTGTGTTGTACCATGAATTCCTTCATGTCTTAGGCATGAGATATCATAATGCCGCTTTTCGTGGGGTGGAATCTCTTTGGCCTCATGAAGGAGCAAGTCAAGGCAAGGCGTTTACACAGCATCTGAGACAACTCACTGCAGATTGGCTGTGGACATGTACAACCTGCCAAAATCAGTATCCTCGCAAGAAACGTAGTAACGGGAGATACAAGTGCCGTACATGCTCAACAGTTCTCATCGATATCGAAAACGTAGGCGAAACAATCTAAACAATTTATTGAATAGCAGACTATGAGTGAGGAAGTATGGAGTGGAAGATACATCGCTTCATCATCATCATTCTTTTACTTTCGATAATTCCTCCCAGCCTAGCCTCACTCAGTGATAACGCAAATGGAGGGACGTTGTTTTTCTCTTGTGTTTCTGATGATGAATGCTTACTCACACCTGTGGCAACGGGTGAAGAAACCATTACTGGAAGTGTGCAAGCTAACCCTGTTTCGACTGAAACTGTGGCTCTCGAATTTGATATGTTTCCGGAACAAACTGAATTAGCCCTCTTACCAGATATACTCGATGAACTTGTGATTGATCTTCGAGTGCAAGGTGACGTTTTTGGCATCTATCGTCCAGAAATGGATGTTCGGGTGATAATTGGTTCAAGTGTGACAAATCTTGAATCAGATGCAGCCACAACTCCTGGAACGAATTCCGAACCATATCGTTGGACAGATGAACCACTCAATCTCGATCAAGGCCGCCTCTTATGGCCAGGAGATGCGGTTCGTATTCGAGTTACATTTACCCTGGACAGACCATCAACATGGGAATTCCATCTACGTGAGGCATCTTACATAGAACTCGATATCGCATGGTCGGATAACATCGCTGCAAAAGATGTGGATGAACCGACAAGTGCCTTGCAACCGAAACCAACGAATTTTGATGAAGTCCACAGGGGGGCATTGGTTGACATTGAAGATGATTGTTGGTCGTTCAATATTCAAGAGCATGAAATCCTAAGAATTCTGATTCAATGGGAAGATGTCCCTTTGGAATTACAACAGAGTAACGGAGTTCATCGACTTCGAACCAGTAACGGGCTGCAAGTTGCAACACCTGAAGTCGTTACGAAATCAGAAGATGATTTGGTATTGACAACATACCGTTGGAGAGCACTTGACTCAGGTGATTACATCTTTTGCCTCAAAGGACAGACGGATCGTTACCAACCCTATGTGTGGAGTGGTTTGTATGCGGTTGAAAGTTCCGGGCCTACAGATGCTTCGGAGTTCAATGGAAAAGTCGTATATGAAGCCAATTACTTCGATTTTTCAACTGGAGTGGAATCCGAACTTGAACAGCATAGTGGGTTCATATTGTTGCCATCAATAATTGCTCTCATCTTTTTTGCCATGGATATCAGACGAAAATCCACATCGAACATGACACGATTTGGCGCCTTTCTTCCAATCTGTTTCGTGTTATTGATGAGTGGAGTCGTCAGTCCTCTTTGGGCGATGGCTGATGAAGTTCAAGGTGATGAAGAATGGACGTTTGATCAACTCTTGGAGGAACGAGTCCAGCAACTATGGGATGTTTCGAGTCCAGCAACACCCCAAGCCACCATGATCGAACACGTTGGTGCGACATGGGGTATACGAGACGGTGAACAACTCAGGTTATGGCTTGAGATCGATGAAGCGTATGAAAGACAAGACGGAAAGTGGCAACTCATTGTTTCCGACTTTGATGAAATTCGTCTCGACAGATTGATTTTCAATCAAATTTATGAAGCAAGAGAAGGAACGACAGTTGACGGATTGGATGAGCATATTGTTCAATTTTCCATTCTTGCAACACGAGCTCTTTTACTTGATCTCATGATGCTTGAGGCGTTGTTGGTTGTCGATGAAGAACCGACATCTTCTGTTCACCATATTGACACAATGATGGTTGATACATCATCGTACGGCTCTTTTAATTCTCCAACATGGGCAACACGACCCGTGGACATTGAAGATTCCAAATGGAAGCGCCTTCAATCCTCAATATATCCTGATCGAATCACTGTATCTTTGTGTGACTGTGCCCTAGACCTATTGGATTTACAAGTCGCCTATTCATCACAGTTCAATGAAAATGACTCACCGGAATTCGAGGGACTCCGACAAGCAAATGGAATTATTCCTTATTCTGCCATTGCGGCAATCACCTGCATACTCTTGGGTGCAGTGATTATACAACGTGAAACAAGAAGAAGAAACGCTGCTAAGAAACTAGCAGAATCATTTGTTGGCAAAGCGTCCATTTGGACTTCATTCTTCACTGTTTGACTTCTTGGCTTTAGCGGAAATGGACTTCGCATCTTCATCACTAATTCCAAGTGCTGCTTGGAATTTCTTCAAATCTTCAAGTTCATCTTCCGTGATAATCCCATCAGCCCAAGCCTCTTCGTAAGCCTTGATCAAGAAATCCTTGTAAGCATCAGGGTTTAGAAGTACATCACGAATCAATCCGTGGTCGACAGTATTTGTCGGCGCATCGGAACTAAGTTCCATCATAGCAGTTGAACGACGCATCTCCTTCACAGCCATATCTTTCAATCCATGTCCTGCCCAGACAGCTCCAGCAGCAATAACAGATGCAGCAAACCATCGCATCATGTCAGGATCGACTAATTCACCTGGCTCAACCAAATGAAAGAGACCTAAAACAGCCATAGCAGCACCACACATGACTTCAAACCAATCATTCAAATCCGCTTCATCAGAAAATACAGATAGTCGTTGCTCGATTAGCAACTCGGTGTTGTCGTCCATGGACCTCGTAGAAAGCGAAAGGACTTATGCGTGTCGGCATGCAAGTTGAAGCGCATTCCTTTTCACCCGTTGACGCAACCTGTGGTTATGGGCGAGGAGGATAGAGCGATTGCAAACCTTGCTCTTCCAGAAAATGTACGCCATTTTTTCACATCCAAATGGAAAATTGAACATCTACACCCACCACAATATGAAGCGATGGAGGCAGTGTTCTCTCGTTCAAATATCCTTCTTGCAATTCCAACCGCATCAGGCAAGTCACTTGTTGCTTACATAGCAATACTCAACCAATTACTCACTCATAACCCTGGCTCTCGAGCAGTATATATCGTACCTCTAAAGGCTCTAGCGAGTGAAAAATTTGAGGAACTCAAGGAAATTGGAACCGAGATTGGTTTGAAAATTGGACTCGGAGTAGGCGACGCAACTGCAGAAGCCAAGAACATCGAAGATTGTGACATCCTTATTTGCACCTCAGAGAAATTGGATTCACTCATGCGAACACGATCAGAACTCATGAGTAATGTTTCAGTTGTTGTTGCCGATGAATTCCACCTCCTTCATGATTCAACGAGAGGGCCCACGCTTGAAATCAATCTTACTCGATTGAGAACGCTTCGTCCAAATGCCCAATTAATCGCCCTATCAGCGACTGTTGGAAATTGTGAAATTCTCGCTACTTGGCTTGATGCTACTCTCATCAAATCGGATTGGAGACCTGTGGATTTGGAGTACTCAACCCTGCATGATCGCCACCTTGAACCACGTAAGGTCCAGTCCTCATCAATGGACAATACGGTTCAACCACTTTCACCACCGAGACATCTAGAAGGACCTTTGAGCCACCCTTCTTGGATCGTTCTCAATGATAGTATCGACCAAGGCGGTCAAGTTTTGGTCTTTGTTGGAACCCGTAGAAGTGCCCAATCTGAGGCAAAGAAACTTTCAGCACGTGTCAAGAAACGATTCGCAAAAGAACAACCTGAGCGGTTGATTGAACTCGAACAGATAGCAGATTCTCTCGAAGGAAGAACGCAGACAAGTATGGGGGAAACACTAGCTCTGTGTGTCCGAGGAGGTGTCGCCTTCCATCATGCTGGATTGACACATCGACAACGCCAAGTGATTGAAGGGGCCTTCAAGAAAGGTTTGCTTCTAGCGCTCTGTGCAACCCCAACTCTAGCAGCAGGCGTGAATTTACCCGCTCGGAGAGTCCTGGTACGAGATATCAAACGTTGGGACGATGGGATGAGTCGCCCATTACCAGTTATGGAAATTCATCAAATGCTTGGCAGAGCTGGTAGGCCACGTTATGATGACATTGGAGAAGCATGGATTCTTTGCAAAGGCACGGATGGCTGGCAAGTTGCTGATGATGTTAGTGAACGATATTTCTTCGGTCCAATCGAAGACATCACCTCCAAACTAGCAGCAGAACCAGCAATGCGAATGCACCTTTTGTCTTCCGTGGCAACAGGTGGTTTACTTCATCGACACTCAATTGGTGCCTTCTTTGGGGCAACATTCCTTGGAACGACCATGCCTTCCACGCAACTCCAAGAGCGTCTTGATACGATGTTGGATTGGCTCGTCGAAGAAAGGTTCCTTCGACGTGTTGGTATCGATGAACAATACCAGGATCGTATTGTAAACTCTGGCATAGATGAAGAAGAAACTTGGGAAGATGATGTTCCAGTATGGGTTACTATTGCTCAAGATGCAGGTGGTGTAAGCATGACTTCTCCCCAGGAGCAACCATCAAGAAGTTCTACGCCACATTCTGAACCATCTCTCGGTTTCGTATCTGCGTCTTCGATGAGCCAAGTTGGAGGATGGAGTCAACAAAAAGGTGAACCTACTGCAATGCGCTACGAAGCTACAGCGATGGGCGAAAGGATTGCTCAATTGTATCTCGACCCACTTTCGGCATCGATTATGAGAACTGGAATGAGAAGAGCGGTTCGAAGAATCGTTCGAGGTGATGCACCTGTGACACAATTTGGACTAACTCACCTGGCTTGCAGCACTCCTGATTTTGCATCATTATGGGCGAAGACTGCAGATTTAACACTCGGATCGGATCTTCAACTCAAGGCTGCATCTGTAGAAGATGAACTTCTTCACGATATGTCATATGAAGAAAGGCACCTTGGTTTGGTTAAATCAGCATGGTGTATTGAGCATTGGTTCGAAGAAGAAACGATGCGAGAGATTGAAAAGCAACTTGATGTATCTCCAGGAGACGTTCATCATCGCGTCGATCTGATGGAATGGCTACTCTATGGTGCTCGTGAAATCTTACTAAACGATGATGTGTTTGCTGACGAACATATGCCCGTGTTGACTCAACTTTCAAAGGATTTAGATTTGCTTCGTCAACGCGTTCGACATGGATGTAAAGAAGACCTTCTACAACTGGTAAAGATACGCCACGTTGGCCGTGCAAGAGCCCGTTCTCTCGCTGGATTTGGCATACGAACTCCTAAGGGAGTCATGCAAATGACACGTGCAGATAAGCAAAAAGTAGCTTCTTGGAGAGGATGGGGACCTACGCTTGTTGAGAACATCATCAACGAAGTGAAGAACGTTTTATCCAAAGAAGAAAAGGTTCTCCCGCCACGTCAGCGAACTGATGATATGCCACTTGAAGGCGAAGAGCAATCGGATAATTGATGTGCTAACAGAGTACGGCATGCGTTTATGTGGAGCACCTTTCCATGTTGGTCTTGGAATTCTGTTAAGCCAATTGACATCAAACAATTCGTTCATTCCTTTCAAAAATCACAACCATCGGAAAGATGGGTCTTTTGTGGTGATGCGGTGGCACAAACTCCTCGCCAACTATGGACTGCTGCTGTAGTAAGTTCACGCAATATTGAGCGTTCAACCGCACAAGCCCATACATTAGATGCTGAATTTCTAAGAGTCTTATCCGGGACAAACAATGTCTCGGAAGCCTTCAAGCGAGCCGGCCTTGCTCAAGGTGCTCAATCAGGCTGGTTGCTTCACATTCCAAATATAGACCAACCTCTCAACGATGAGGATGTTCGTTCATCCGCTCAATCTCTATTAACAAACCTTGGATTGACAAAAACTGAAACTTCCCTCCAAATCAACTCTAACGGTGCAGAGAAACTAGGCATAGCTCTTGATGGCGAAACAGAAGACATACGAATTGAAGCGGCTCTCATCGGCCATATTCTACTTGCAGATGTAAACACATCTCAATAGAATGACAAGTTTCTACGACCCTTGAAAACAAAGAGTTCAAACACCTCCGCACAAGAGAAGACCCATGGTCATCCAATCCGAGCGAGCCGCATCAACCTCCTACTCCTCCAGATACCTCGATCGCACAAAGATGAACAATGCTCTAAGCAATGCTTTGACGTTCGGAGCAAGTTATGCCGAAATCCGTCTGATGGCTGAAACAACTTCCTCAGTACGATTGAAGGATGGGCAACTCGAACATGCGATTCCAGGTCAGGAAATAGGAGCAACTCTTCGAATCCTAGCAGATGGAGCATGGGGCGTTCATTCTACGACAGATATTAGCAATATTCCTAATGAAATCGAAGCAACTGTACGTCTCGCGAAAGCAGTTGCTGCTCGCCGTCCAAGCGGTTCAAATCCAATCCAACTTGCCGAAATCCCAATCCATCAAGATGAAATTCATTGGAAATCCAAAAAAGATGTCCGAGACACCGATCTCGATACAAAGTTGTCTATGCTCGATAACATCCATCAGTCTGCCAATGATGATGAGCGAATCATCTCAGTATCATGTGGTTGGTCCGATGAGCACCTCCATACTGAACTTCTCACAACAGAAGGAATGGACAGGACATGGTCCTTCCAACGTTCGATGGTAAATGGCATGGTAACAGCCAGAGATGGCGGGGATCCAGTATCCTATAGAATGAGGCGAGGAGGAGAAGGAGGACTCGAACTTATCGAAGCCTGTGACCTTCAGAGTCTTGGTGGAGATGCTCGTATTGCAGCATTAAGACTGCTCAAAGCGAAGCGTTCCCCAAGTGGAAAATTACCACTCATTGCAGATCGAGACCTTACTGGAGTCTACATTCATGAAGCTCTAGGCCACCCATGTGAGGCAGATCTCGTCGCAGCAGGAGATTCATGTTTGGATGGAAAACTTGGTCAGAAAATAGGTAATGAAATTGTCACAGTTGTTGATGATCCAACTTTACGAGGAGGTTATGGGGCTTATCCTATCGATGATGAAGGACTTGATACCAGAGAAAAAACCCTCATCAAAAACGGTGTCTTAACCGATTACTTGAATCACAGAGAAACCGCACATCACTTTGGACTGGAACCAAATGCAGGCGCACGTGCACAAGATGGACTCCATCATCCTCTTGTTCGAATGTCTAATACAATGATTATGGGTGGGAATTTCAACGATATTGATGAATTGATGGAGGACATTGAATATGGCGTCTATGCATGTGGTTCACGTGGCGGTCAGGTTGATACCGGTCGAGGTTCATTCCAATTCGCTGCCCAAGAGGCATATCTCATTGAAAATGGTGAGATTACAACTCCTCTACGAGATGTAAGTGTAAGTGGACTTACATTGCAAATTTTGAATGATGTTGATGGATTGACCAAAGATGCAAAACTCGCAAGCCCTGGATTCTGCGGGAAAGGACAGACTGTCCCCGTAGGCGACGGAGGCCCAATCATGAGAATTCGAGAAGCATTGGTGGGATGAGAATGATTCCTGAAGATGCAATTGAACGGCTTCTTGACGGATGTAGGGACATTTCAAAAGAATGTGAATTACAAAACATTTCAGAATGGGAAATCGTTGGATCTCAGGGATACGGCCGCTCACTCGATATCGAAGCAGGAAGAATCTCTCTCGCATCTGGAGGCGGTGAAGGTGGATTCGGGGTCCGAATCCTTGACAATGGTCGGTATGGCTATGCACATCTTGTTGATGTCTCAGGAGCCAAGCACGCGGTATCACAAGCATTGTCAATCGCAAAAGCAAGCCCAAGCATCTCGGGTTTCTCCTTACCATCTTCCCAAAAAACGAATCCAGTTGACGGAATGCTCGATGAGGCAATTCTGAAATTATCGCCGGATGATCTCCTTACTCAAGGTGATGATATCATCTCGGAGGTGGCATCACTAGACGACAGAGCGGTTGTTATTGGAGGAGGCATTGGAATTGGGGCTGAAGCAAGCGTCATGTTGTCAAGCCAGGGCATTGAAGCCTCTGGAATATCAACATCACATGGCCTAGGAGTGCAAGTCTCTATCGATGTTGATGACCAAATGACAAGCTCATGGGAGAGTTCTTCTTCGAGGAGACTTATCGAAGGCATTCCAGATTGTGTGAGTACGGCAGTGGAATGGGCTCAAAAAACAAGGAACCCTGTTAAAATTAAATCCGAAGCACAAGACACCCCCGTGATAATGACTTCACAAGGAATCAGTTCCTTATTCTCAAATATCATACGACCATCTATTCTTGGTGAAAGAATGGTACGAGGCGAATCATATTGGTCTGGAAAGTTAAACGATGTTGTGCTTGATAACCATCTCACAATGATGGATGATCGAAGAATGGAAGGCGGATTTGGCTCCGGTTCACGTGATGCAGAAGGCGTACCAACATCATGCCACACAATTATTGAAAACGGCACTCTTCGTAAGATGCTGTGGTCCTCAAGAGATGCTGCAAAGAATGTAGCCGAAGGCAGGATCGATTCTGCCACATCAACAGGATCCGCATCGCGAGGTAGCCACATGTCGCCGCCTGTAACTGGTTGTGGTGATGTGCATTTACTCTCCTCCAAACCACCAATGTCTCTTGATGAGATGATTGAGACAATGGGTACTGGCTATGTCATTCACAGCGTCATGGGAGCACACACGGCCAACCCAACAAGCGGAGATTTCTCAGTTACCTCCAGTACCGTTCTTCGAATTGAAGAGGGTGAAATATTGGGCCCAATAAAACAGGCTGGCGTCTCTGGAAATCTCTTCAAAGCCTTGTCAAAAGAAGTCAGTCTCGGCCACAGTTCGACAAGGAACGGTGTGTCCAGCACTGGAACAAATCATCTTTCAAACGTCCTCTTAGCACAAGGAATGCGTATCAATCCCGCCTGAATTGTGAAGGGGATTGTTTATCACCCCTCGTCAGTCTTGTTCAGT
>Ga0181379_1001324_pt1 | contig 11690 bp, 2 predicted proteins | sample 2SPOviralmetaG_FD_130115 | JGI IMG/M metagenome (GOLD analysis project Ga0181379, IMG submission 130115) | Marine viral communities from the oligotrophic San Pedro Time Series (SPOT) site, San Pedro Channel, CA, USA - 2 SPOT_SRF_2009-07-10 | ecosystem: Environmental > Aquatic > Marine > Strait... | reverse complement strand
GTATGGACCTTGTGTTACATAAGATGGTTTGTTGGGGTTGAATGCAATAATTGCTTTACCTTCATTCAATGACCCTGTGAAGGACATATTCTCAACATAACTACCATTAGCAACATAGATAAGGTCTTCAGCAGGATTTTGTGGAACAATTGACACTTCTCTCAAACTATCACCAAGAAGTGTGACTTGCTCAGGGAGAATAAGTGGGTTGTTTTCTGGATAGTTACCAGCAGAAATCTTAATAACTGTTGATGCCTCAGCAATAGTCAGAGCAGCACCAACAGTTCTCTTAGCAGTTGATACCAGATAACCATCATTGTCATCATTGCCATCAGGTGTGACAAACAAGATGTTGGTAACAGAAACTAGACCAACAACACCAGTCAGGTTTGAACCATCACCATAGAATGAGGTAGCACTGACAACACCAGTGTTGCCATACATTGTGATCATTGTTCCCACAGAAGCAATGCCACTTACATAAAGTGAATCACTAATTGTGGTAAATCCACCAAGTGTTGTAATACCAGTTATATTAAGACTGCCAATACCAGCATTACCAGTTGTGATTGTATTGGAGAATGTTGAGATTCCAGTAACATTGAGACTACCAATGCCAGCATTGCCTGTTACATTGATGTCAGAGAATGTGGAGATGCCCGTAACATTCAGACTTCCAATACCAGCATTGCCAATGACAGTGATGTCAGAGAAAGTAGCACTTCCACCTTGTCCACCACTTACATCAATACCTGCTGCTGTAATAATACCAGCAAATACTGCCCCACCATATGTATTGACTGTAGCACCAATTCCTGCTAAATCACCAACATTCAGTGTAGCAGTTGTGGTCAGACCAGAAACAATTACTTCATTCAGTGAAAGACTGGTAGCAGTTGTAACTCCAAGAGTAGAAACACCAGTTACATTCAGACTACCAATACCAGCATTACCTGTAACAGTAATGTTAGAGAATGTAGAGATTCCAGTAACATTCAGACTTCCAATGCCAGCATTACCTGTAACACTCAGGTCTTGAGTAATCTGTACATCACTTGAGAATGTAGATACACCAGCAACTTCAAGGAAACCAGCACTTGCAGTTCCAGTTACACCCAGTGTCTCTAAGGTTGAGATACCAGTAACATTCAGACTACCAATACCAGCATTACCTGTAACAATGACATTGGATAGAGTGGAGATGCCTGAGACATTCAGACTACCAATACCAGCATTACCTGTTACTGATGCATCACCAGTGACATCCAGTTCACTGATTGTTGTGAGACCAGTTAGTACAGCAGAATTGATGCCAATGTTACCACTTACATCAAGTGACCCTGTAAATGTGGCAACACCAGAAACAATCAAGTCATTGATTGTAGTAATACCAGCAACCTGCAGGTTCTCAGTGGTGGTTACACCAGTAACACCCAGATGACTGAGAGTAGTGATGCCAGATACATTCAGACTTGCAATACCAACATTGTCACTGAATGTAGATACACCAGATACATTGACAGTGGTTGATTGAATGTTTGCAATGGTTGCAATGCCAGTTACATTGGCATAAGGACCATCTATAACTGCAAACTCAAATCTATTTGCAGTGGTAACACCAGTTAGGTTTGTATTACTGAAATCTCCATTATAAACTGTTTTGCCAGCACCAATGACTACATCATTTAAGAATGTGGTGATGCCAGAAACTGTAAGTCTGTTGAGTGTGGAAATGCCAGTAACTCTAAGATTAGCAGTAGATGTAACACCAGTTACATCAAGAGTTCTAGCAGTAGCAACACCAGTCAGATTAATGTCAGTAAATTCATTCTGAGTTGAATTCAATCTGGTGATTGTAGCAACACCAGTTACATTAGCAAATGGTGTAGTCAGAACACCATTAACACCAAGAGTTTCTAGTGTAGAAATGCCTGAGACATTCAGACTTCCAAGACTTGCATTACTAGTAACAGTAAGGTCATTGGCAATAGTGACATTGGTTGTAAAACCAACTGTAATTGTTTGACCAGAAACATTAGTATATACTTGGTTTGCACCACCAATAATATTAAATACTTGACTGTCAAGGTCAATAGAACCTGAACCATTATCACCAGCATAATCAAGGTCTTGTGCTGTTACCAGGTCATCAACATACTTCTTGATTGACTGCTGAGTAGCAAGAGCATCTGCTCTATCAGATGCAAGGTTGTCCTCATCAAGAATAGTTGTAATACCTACAAGAGTATTGCCTCTAGGTCCAACTTCCAGTTGGTTAATAGTAGCAATACCAGTAACTTCTAAGTTACTTGTGGTGGTAAGACCAGATACATTAATATCAACTGTTTGAAGTGGTCCAAAGAATGTTGCAATACCACTTCCATTTTCACCTACTGAAAGATGAGTGACTGATGCAATGCCACCAGTTACATTGGTTGAAACACCAGCAAACTTGGCAAAAGATACACTTAAACCTACTCTTGCATCTAACCATTCTGGTGTCCCAGAACCCTTGGCCATCAGGATTCTGCCAGTTAAACCAGTTGGCACAAATGCTGTTTGGTCAATACCAGACTGATAGACTAGTCTACCACCAGAACCACCATAAAGGTCTGTAGAAATACCTGCACTGTCAGCATAAGCAACATTAATTGCTGCCAGACTTGACCAAGTGGGTGAACCAGTGCCACCAGATAGTAAAATTTCTCCTGTATTGCCAGTTGCAGAGTATCCTGTCTCCCCAGGATTAATCTGATAAGGTATTCTGCCCTGATCACCACCAGTTAAGTTTGTTGCACCAGCAGCAACATTTGCAAATCCAGATTCTGGAACATCAACTGCTCTAATTGTAATAGAACCTACACCAGCACCAGGTCCTGTATTTGGCAGAACTTGGATACCTCTTGTACCACCAGCAGTGGTTACAATACCAGAAAGTCCAGAACCATCTCCAAAATATGTTGCAGTAGCACCAGTAACCAGACCAACAGTTGTTACACCTGTTACAGTCAGGTCATTTAAAGTGGATTGTTGTTGGATTGTGAGGTCTCTAGCAGTAAATGCAGCACCAATTTGTATGCTGTTTGTGACTGCAATTCCTGCTACAATTAAGTCACCAGTAATGGTAAAATCACCATGAACTGTTGATGGACCTACGATTACAGGACCAGTATTATTAAACCTATTGGCTACTCTGTCGGCCCTAAGTAATGACATTCTCTACACTGATTAGTCCGTTAGTTTTATTTATAATGTCACTTGATGTCTGATAAATAATTTCAAAAGAAAAATATTATTATGGCAAAATCTGATAAGTGGTGCCCATTAATTCAGAAAGATTGTAAAGAACATAAGTGCTCTTGGTATACTCACATTCAAGGAGTAAACCCACAAACTGGTGAGAATATGGACAAATGGGGTTGTGCAGTTGAATGGGTTCCAATGCTGCTAGTAGAAAATTCATCTAAGCAACTTTCAACTGCTGCTGCTATTGAATCATTTAGAAATGAAGTTGTCACTGCAAATCATCAAAATCAACAATTATATGTACATGCCTTAGAGCAGGGGGTTGATGTTGCAAAAGTAACACCAATAAACCCTCCAATGATTGGACCACGAATTAACCTGCATTCTTAGTACAAAGAATCATAGCAATATATTTAATATCAAAGTTCATATTAGCTGATGACTCTCCTCTACTATTAGTAGTAAAATCATGCGTATGATTTGCGCTGTTGCCACCAACCTGAACCTTATGATTATGCTTTGAATCTGCATTAGAAAGACTAATGCCTGTGGTTTCTCTAGAAGTTGTTAAGCTTTCGTTGAACGATTCTGTATCTTCAGATCCTGCTTTTGATTCTCTTCCAACTCTAGCAGCATTAACATTATGGGAGTGTCCAGGATCTTGAACGCCATGGTTGTGCTTTCCTCCGTTATCCTTTGTGCCTGCATCATGGACATGGTTTGCACTTTGATTTCCAGTGGATCCACTATGATCATGAGATTTCAGGGGAACACTTCGAACTGCAAATGTAGTAGTAAATGCCAATGAACCACCAGTTACACCACCGGTTTGCTGGTTAACAACTCTAACAGTAGCATTACCAAATGCTCCACCTGTTTGTTGTGTCCAACCAGTTGGTGCTGATGATTGATAGAACAGCATAGTTGTCCCTGTTGGGAAACTATTCACAGCAAGATCATAGATTTTAGTAATTACATTGGATGTGTAAGTCTCAGTTGTTGAGGTGCTGGTTGGTGGATATGTATTATTAAGTTTAAGAATACCCTGAACAGTAGTAGATGCCTTATTCAATCTGGCATTATTGACAGTGCCAGAAGACAAGTTGGAAGCATTGTTAGCATGAATCTTAAGGTCACCTACTGCTTTTTCAGTAGCAGCAATTGTTGTACTTGTCCCATTAAACGAAGGACTTAATGATACAATGCCTTGTAGTACCAGACTTGCTTTATTCAGTCTATCATTATTGACAGTGCCAGAAGTTAGGTTGGTGGCATTTGCAGCATGTTTTCTTAGATTATTAGCACCTCTGCCAGTTAATGCAGAGTCATCATCATCTACATTAAATATTTGAGTATAATCAGTGATACCCTTCAATGTATAAGATGCCTTTGGAAGCAAGTCAGGATTGATAGGAGTAGTATCAACATGAATCTTTAAGTCACCAACTGCTTTCTCAGTTGCTGCAATGTGTTGTCTAGTTCCATCAATAGCATTACTCAGTTGAACAACACCCTGAACAGTGGTAGATGCATCTTGGATGAGGTTAATATTGACCAGACCCTCAGTAAGGTTAGATGCATTACCTGCATGAGCATTCAGCAATCCAACTGCTCTTTCAGATGCAGCAATAGTTTGACTAGTACCTTCAATACTGTCACTCAGTGAAACAATACCTTGACCAGTCAGTGATGCTTTAAGCAATCTATCATTATTGACAATGCCATTAGAAAGATTGGATGCATTGTTAGCATGAATCTTAAGATCACCTACTGCTTTTTCAGTAGCAGCAATGTTTTGGCGAGTGCCATTAATTGCATTGCTTAATTGAACAACACCTTGTACAAGTAATGTGGCATCTTGAATAAGGTCAATATTAATAACTTCAGTATTATTATTACCAACAATATTTGTGACTCTAATGTTAGTTAATTCATTACCATTTCCCTTAAGGATTGGAACAGATAATCTACCAGTTTTAGGATTATAGGTAAAGTGAGATCCATCTCTATCAACATAATATCTTTGGAAAAGAGATTTACCAGTGCTAGCAGTGGTAAATCCTACCTGATAGTTCTGATCATTATTTCTATCATCAACTCTAATATTCAGAGTCTGTTCAGCAGTACCTGCTAAGAATGAAAATACCTCAGGAACTGTGAGGTGACCAGTATTAGGATTATATTTGAAGTCACTATCTGCCTGGATTCTTTGATTACCAGAGACAGTGTTGGTGTAATTGACAAAATGAGCAGCATTTGTACTACCATCATTCAGAATATTAACATTAGTAGCATTAGATGCCTGACCTGTGAAGGTAGCATCTGTTCCATCTGTACCATTCTCAAGGATTTTTGATGTCTCATCAGAAGCATAGATATCACCAACTATTGTGTCACCAGCAACTTTAAAAACCCTCAGTGTATTGGATGATGGATTATAAGTAAGTTGACTTGAATCACTATCAATTCTGACCAATTCATATCCAGTAGCAGAATTGTCACTGAATTGTACTTGGAAGTTATTATTTGATGAGTCCTTTCTTACTTTAACTCTCTCACCACCAGTTGCAATACCAGCAAAGTTTCTTGCTGTAAGGGTTTTATTGAGAGGATTATAAGTCAGGTCAAGGTCATCAGTATCAGTATGCAGTAACTGATAGTTAGACCCAAGTCCAGTAGCATTAGGAATCTTGTCAGTAAATGTAACCTGATATGCTACATTATCATTCTTTTGATGGATACTGACCATATCAGAGCCAGTTGAGACTCCAACAAACTTAACAGCAGTTACAATACCAGCACTGACAGTGAAATCAGCATTAGCATCAGAGATGTTGGCAATAGTACCAAATCCAGTTACATTAAGAAAGTCAAAATTTGCCTCACTACCATCAAGGTAGTTTCTTACAGTTGCAAAAGCAACGTTAATTGACTTATAGTCATTGTTTAGGTAGATTGTACCACCCATGCCCTGAACATTAGATGCCTGGTAGTACAGAACGTTAGGTGCATTATATGGAATCTCAAAGGTTACAATACCTACCTGAGCACCATTATTAAATACACCATCATCATAAAGGTTATCTAAATTAGCAGTTGGTTCCTTCTTAAGATAGAATGGGAAACCACCAGTGTTTGCTCTGAACTCATATCTCTTACCTCTCAGCAGATATAGTTCAGGGTTTTTAGTTGCCTGAGTAAAACCAATACCAGGTGGGTCACCATCAAGAACAAAGTTAAATTCTTGACCTACTGTTTCTACATCAAATAAGGTGTAGAGTTTACTGTCATTAGAATCTAAACTGTTAGTGACAGTAACATCATTAAAGACAACAGTACCACCAGCAGTAATCTGACCATTCAGATTAGTTGCAGTAATATCACCAGTAACTAATAAATCACCGTAAATGTATCCTGCTGTTGTACCAGTGGATACAGGACCAATAATTTCATGAGTATAGAAAGGAATTGCTGAGTTAACACCAACTTTCTTGTCAATTACATTGACACTAAGAACTGTGCCACCAATACCTACATCTAGATTTTCTGTGACAGTTGCATAACCACTGACTGCAAGGTCAGTGGTGTAAATGGTTGTACCAGCAGATATCTTGGTGCTACCACATATATTTCCTACAACATCTAATTTACATTCAGGAACTGATGTACCAATACCAACCCTGTCGGTAACAGCATCAGCATACAGCAAATCTTCACTAACTTCTATGCCATTGCGTATGACAAAATCCTTATCGATACCCATTTATCTAAGGTCAACGTTAATTTTATTTATCAACTATCAATAGCACCAAATGTCTTCCAAGTGTTGCCAGTTGTATATACCCAACCAACAGTGCCACCATTTGTTGGGTTAGCATTGTAAACAATGTCCCCTGGTGTTCCTGCCTCAGTAGGTGTAGAAATGCCAACTGTCATTTTTCTTGATACTTGGGCATTACCTTGAATGAAGATACTGTTTGCCTCAACACCCTCTGGTGATGTACTGACAATCTTCTTAGAGAATGATACAGGACCATTAAATTCTGAAAGAATATCTCCTTTATCACCACCATCAATAACCATGTTTCTCTCTACTTTCAATATAGAAGAATCAACAAAGTTAAAGTCAGATGAATCAGATACAGAACCACTAGAATATGGATCTTCACCTGTGACTGTTTGTACTGGTGTATCATAGACTTGCTCTCTACCAGTGTTAGAAGCAATTCTCTTATTACCAATAAAGAAGTCACCCCTGTCATTCATACCAGTATAATTGACAACACCACCAGCAATTTTCATTGACTGAACATTAATTTGCTCTGCCAGTGTTAACTGTCTAGTTTGTCTGTCTGGGAATGCAGTTGAATAGTTACCAGGTCCATATCCAATATATTCAAATGTGTGACCAGATGCTCTAATAATTGAGTTTCTTCTAAATTCAAGAGGATAGAACTTAACTCTATTGATAACAGAACCTGTTGAGTGTGTGTTAGCAACACTACCATATACACCTCTGAATACTTTTACAGTGGTGTCAGTTGAAACTCTACTAACAGTCTGCTTGATTCTCATCAATTCATCATTGACTCTCAGATAGTCACCAATTTTAAGGTCAAAGTTTGCCATATTTTCAATACTGATAGTATCAGTAGTCTTACTATTAACTGGTTGGAACAACACAGTGGAGATACCAGCATAGATTTGTGTCTCTCTACCATGCAATCTACCATTCTCAACAACCAAGTCACCAAAGTTGGTATCATAACCACCTGGATGTAGGAGGATGCCATTATTATATGGGAATGTCATTGTCTGAATACCTACATCCAGAACAACAGTGGTAAGACCTATCTTATCAATACAAACATATTCTCCATTATAGAAATCAGAAACAGCATTGCTGACAACAACAGTGTTATTGACCCTCACATCATTGTTTTGCTGTGTGGTGATAGTGGCAATACCAGAAACATGGTCATACTCAAATCCCCTATCAACTGGTGCTCTAAGAGCATTATAAGTTGGTCCAACTACACTAAATGAACCATCTTGTGCCACATTACGACCCAAACCTTCAGTAGCAATACCAGGTGACTCATTAACTGGTGTAACATCAAGTTGCTTGGTTCCAGTAACACCACTAATTCTATACAACTTATTATACATTCTACCAGTATAATCACCAATTCCAGTTACCTGAATTGTATTACCAAGATTTTCTCTAATTTTATCAACACTAACTGTAGCAAATGTGAATCCAGTGGTAGTGGTGATACCAGTAATTCTGCAGGTATCTCCATTTACAAATGCTGAACCACCATCCATAATCTCACAATCAACAATCTCACCAGCAGATGTTCCATCAACTGTGACTCTAGCAGTAGCAAATCTACCAATAGAACCAGGTTGAGTGTTCTCAAGTCTGGCATTATAATAGTATTGAATAGTAGCAGTTCCATCACCATAACCAGAACCACCATTATCTACGTTTGCACGAGCAATCTTGTTCAGACCATGATCATGTTGAGTATAGATGGTGTAACCAGTACCAACAGGGTTTGATATAATATCAGTCAGTGCTACACCAACACCAGAATCTTTAAAGAAATCAAACAGGGTTTCCTGTGTGACACTCATCTTAGGGTCATTAACTACAACTTTACCAATATTAGTTGGCAGTGCATAACTCTTAGTTGATTGTGCAGTTGACTTTGAATTGTCTCTATCAGTCTGAGGATAGTAATTTTGTAGTGGTTGAGAAAGACTATATTCTGGTGTATTGAATGGAGAAACATCAGGAATGTTAGAAGCATTCAATATGCTGATGTAATAAATGCCATCTTGCTCACCATTGACATACTCATTCACAGTTTCTACATCATAGACATAGTAATTTTTATTAAATTTCTTTCTTCTAAATGTGGGCAGAGATGTGTTTCTCTGTGATGTATTATTGATAAAGACACCAGGTGAGGAAGGAATGTCATTGACAAAGAATGTCTTTTCACTTGTAATACCTGATACTGCATAAACTCCATTATATCCTGACTGACCAGCACCAACAGTTGGGAAGTTGGTACTTCTGACACCATTAATTTCTACACTAGAACCAATTGATAAACCATGAGGTCTTTCAGTATCATAATAGGCAATACCATTAGTATATGATGTCTTAGCAATGAAACTGAAATTTCTCATCTGAGCATCATTGTTCAACTCAACAGATGCTGGATTATATGCAAATGCTACCTCAGTATCATTAGCACCACTTACATCACCTGATTCCTCAATGGTGAAACCATCAAGAGGAGGTCTTGCTGATGTAATACCTGTATTAGAAGGAATAACATATCTAAGCTTATGAATTCTGTCATCTGACTGCCTAGAATCAATCTGTCTGACAATATATGTTCTAGGTGAAGATTGACCTAAACCACCTAATTGTAGTTTTGGATACAATGAGTTCTCAGTAGAAGCAGAAGAAACATTGACAAACCACTGTGATTGAGCATCATCATACTGAATAGGATGTCCAGGATCGCCAGGTGTCTTATCACTTACTCTACTTTCAACATATAATGTACCACCCAAGTTATTGACTTGTACATTAGAAGCAGTTTGTGAGTCATTAATTGACTGAGCAATACGAAGTTGGTCAGGATTCAAACCATCTATAATTGCATAATACAGTCTATTTGCTTCAAGACCATCAGGAAGTCTGCCATTGTTAGCAACAACTCTGATTGACTCACCTTGACTAAACTGATGATTCTCAAGGAATGTGAGAGTAGAACTGGTAATGCTATTTCCAGTAGATACATTTCTACCAACAACAGACCTCTTATAAGCAGTTGGTTTGCTGATAGCAGTAGCAGTATCATCCATGATGACTCTTGCTTCAAAAGAAGTTGGAACACCACCAGCAGGAATTACAGCATATAGTTTCTCATCATGCCTTGCACCAAATCTATAACCTTGGACAATAGAAGGTGGTTTTACATCCTGACTCTGATATTGATACAAATACATTCTAGATGCATTACCAACACCAACTGTCTTAGTGATATCAATTGAAGGAAATTCAATTGTTGATATGTTTGGTTTTAGTGTCTTTGGTGGGATAATTTGAGTAATATATCCAACATCATCCTGTGAGAATGCATCTCTTCTAAATCCAGTAGATTTAAGAGCGATTTGACCAAAGTTAGAGTTGGAGTTGGTAACAGAGAAGTCACCACCACTATCTACAACAAACTGATTGGAGAATCCAATAGCAAAGATAGAAACCAACTGCATCAAACCATTATTAGATGCCTTGATGTGGAAGTTTTCATATGAGGGCTTGTAAACTGCATTAATATCAGTATGCAGATTAGGCACAGTTGTGGAATCATCAAATGTGCCACTTGATGAGTTATATTTTACAAATGCATTGTCATCAACTTGAAGACTAATTCCAGTGAATTGAGCTACGACCATCGACTTGAATCCAGTTGCCTTAGATCCATCAGCGTGCATACCACACATGCCAAAAATAGATCTCAGTGAGATATTAAAGACATATGGAGATGCACTGGTTACTGTGTCAGTAGACAGGGCAATACTTGAACCCAATGGGTTAGGCAATTCATTACTTGGTGCAACAGGAACCTCATAGGAAAACTCAGTTACTCCCTCAGAATTTGTGTCTATAACTTCCTTAACTAGGAAAGTGCCATTATATCTTGGATCAGTTACATTATTAATGATAACATTTGTATCAGTATTCAGTCCATCAATACCTGCTGTTGTCTTGACATTGATAATTGCAGATGGATTGTTACCATCTCCTGCCTTAATACTACTAATACCAACACCACCACCAATAGGTCCAACAATTCTATATTCATCAATTCTGGGTTGGATGTCTACATTGGGGTCAGGATAATTTGGTGAGATTTCTCTACCACTGGCAGGACCATATGCTCTACCTACTTTCTCATAATACATATCCAAGTCAGTACGACTTGTGGTATATGTGTTAAACTCGTCATTAATGTTGACTGGATTTATACCATCAGCATATTCAAAACAAGTCAGTTTATGGTGTGAGAATGTTGGTGTTGCAAGATTGGTTGTGTAATCTCTATACACACCTCTTGTATTTTTTGCATCAAAAATGGAGAACTGGAAAAAGTAGCAGGCACCAGTTACTCTGAAAATTGCTGATCTTTCAATAGAGTCATTCTTTGGATTAGGCACATAAAGTGGTCTAATTTTGGTCTTTCTTAAGTCACTACCAACAATTGAGACACCTCTGGGGATGATAACACCACCCCTAATACTATTAAACTTATAAAGAATATTATTCTTTGCAAAAATATTAAAATCACTAGTATTACTCAGAGCTGGAAAGTCAGTAGCTGTCTGACCATTCCTCAGCAAAAATGTATTTGGGTCTC
>Ga0181379_1001321_pt1 | contig 11705 bp, 13 predicted proteins | sample 2SPOviralmetaG_FD_130115 | JGI IMG/M metagenome (GOLD analysis project Ga0181379, IMG submission 130115) | Marine viral communities from the oligotrophic San Pedro Time Series (SPOT) site, San Pedro Channel, CA, USA - 2 SPOT_SRF_2009-07-10 | ecosystem: Environmental > Aquatic > Marine > Strait... | reverse complement strand
TGTCCAATTTTAATAATTGTAAATTCAAGGGAGCAGACCTTAGAGGCATTAGAGGAAAATACGCAATTTGGCGTGGCAGTGACTGGTGGAATGCTACTGTAGACGAGAGTTTGGCAAAGGCTCTAAAAAAGAAATGGCCAAGACCAAGTGATGAGTGATTCATTCCTCACTTTCGTTGACTTCAGTTGGATTAATCAATTCAACTGTTTCCCAGAAGTTACCTTTCATGGCTTTACGTGCTCGAGCATTAATCATTGGTAAAGCGGCAAATGCACCACATACAAACATACATACTCCGCATAAGTAGACAAAAATTTCATAGGTCAACAACAGAGCACCGCTAAGGTTTTCATCTGATGCAAGCCTGATTAATTGGCTGCCATATACTCCCGAAATCAGACCGATTGTTGCTCCTGTAGTGGCAATTACCGGGCCTGTTTGCTTTAATCTAAACGTATTTATTGAGCCAACAAGAACCATTGTCCCGGCAATACCTAGACCGATTGCTCTGATGATAAACCCGTTCGAGTCTCTTGCATCATCATGGAATTGTTGATATTGCTCTTCTGTGATTTGGACGTCTGATTGGCTATTTGGCGTCTCCAACAATGTCTCTACTTCTTTATCAGAGATATCCTCACTTGAGTGAAGCAGAAAGTCCTGATAAGATTGGAATAAAATCATAATCGCACCAAAAAACAGTACCATTGCAATGGTCTTTGGGCCCTTTTTATCTTCCTTTATTGGAATCCCACCCCATACATCTTTAGGAACAGAAGATGAAGGGCTTTCATCTTCCATAATTATTGAGAAATCAAATTGTTTTTCGGTCATATAGTCACCTCAAATTAAATGATCAGCCAGGCCTTTTGCTAGCCAATCAGGGATTTTCGTAGATTCCAAACTATCCATGTCTACACACACAGTTACCTGTTTCGAGGACCAAAGATGAGTTTTTTCTTGATTGTAGAAATCATATTGCCAAGTACATGATTTGACGCCAACCTTCACAACAGATATCTCAGCAGTAACTACATCGCCATATCTAAGAGGATGGATAAAATTAGTTTCTACATTCACTACTGGGAAACCAAGCCTATGTTGTTCAATGATTTTATGATATGATGTACCGCACATTGCTTCCCAACACTCTTCAAAAAAGCGGTGTGCTAAATCGTATATTCGCGGATAATATGCAATGTTTGCATTATCAATCATAGGGTAGTCAACCCTTCTTTGCAAAGTGACGGCCATATCTAGGCCACAAGGCGCGTCGTCATGAATCCTTGTATGTTGATTTTTTTTAACCCGTTGCGCTTATATTACCCGTTCCAGTCGCATGGTTTACGGCCCCATAGTGTAGCTTGGATATCACCCTGGTTTGCGGAACCAGTAACCCGTGTTCGAATCGCGGCGGGGCCGCCAATTAATGGCATTCATATCTTCCAAGATTTGATTTCCCAACCGTACTTATTGGCCATATCGGTCATCTTCGCTCCAGGATTTACGGCAATTGGGTTACCGGTGATTTGCATAAACCAAGTGTCAGCCATAGTGTTTCCATAACCAAAACATTGAGTAAGATCGTGTCCATTTTTATCAGCATCTTGCTGAACAATTGGGACTTTACCTTTCCTTCTAGGCACGCTCCAACCTCTTTCTGAACCAGATAATATGCCACTTCGGTTGGCTGGGCCACATCCGTAGACTGCATCCATACCCAGTACGGCAGCCATTGCTTCTGCCATAGGAGCAATCGTCGCAGTGACCAGGACCAATCGATGGCCTTGATTTCGGTGCCATGTTAAGCAATCCCACGCTTCTTGAGGAATTTTTTGTTTAAGTTGATTTTCTGCGATTGGTGTCGAATAATTTTCTAGCACCGTCCAAGATGCGAGAGAGAAATGCCCTCGGTTTCTCGCTGCATCATACAATGACCGGCCGCGCAATAAATTGCCGACTAGTCCAAGAGTCCACATCACTGTTCCTATCGGAATTCTCCACGGCCGCTTTTTGGCTAGATGAGCAGTCAGGGTTTTTTCACTGGATGAATCTAATAAGGTCCCATCAAGGTCAAAATATGCCGCTATTTGACCACTCATGAAGCCTGCGTCATGACTATCATACATGAGTGAAACGGCTGGTTTTGGTTTTAATTAGCCTTTTCTTCAGTAAATCTAGTGCGGTCGCCATAGACTCTTCGACCAGCACGATGGTCTTGCCACCATGCTAATTTTTCCCCTAAATTTCTCGAGATAAAGAATCCGACTTTCCTCGGAGTCAACCCATGATTACGCATTGACTTTTCGTGCGACAAATTAGCTACAATGGATTGGGCCGAACATCCGTGGTTAGCGGTAACAAACCTGATTATCTCCTGTTTCAATCTTTCAAATCTAGCTTTTTTCTGGGTGCCGATGCCACCCCTGTTATGTTTCATATCAAGACAAAACCAAGTGAACCCATATCAAAGATATGGTGGTAATCCCAACCAAATATCTCAATCAAAATTTACTGGTTGTAGCGTCTTCCAACTTGCAGTGGCAAGTTTCTTTGCCTTTCCATCGGCAATAATTGGGTTGATTGTTTGAAGTTTGCCATGCATACCATGGACTTGGAATTTAACTTTTAATTCTGCAACTCTATCACGTTGCAAAGTTTCCACCTGCTCATCAGATAATTCAACAGAGGCAAGGTGCTTGCCACTACTGATATCAGAAATAGTGAATTGGTTTTCAGATAACGATAGAGAAGGTCTAAATTCCCAATCATCAGGATGATTCATCCATACTGATACATCAACAACCACTGTGTTTTTGATGTTTATTTTGCTAATCTCTACGGTATCGACCATGCTGTTCAAACCTCCGAGTTGATTGTTATTGATTATTGTTTCATCCTAAGTTGATTCAAACTGCAACCTCAGTAAGAACTGGAATTTGGACTTCGATTACTACTTGTAAGGTCCAGTCATTTCCAGGGTCTGGATCTGGAAAGCCTTCTATTAGCGGGTCTGGATCGGCTTGTTGAGCAAAAATTGTCCATTCCCATTCACCTTGTGCGGTTCTAAACCCTGGTTTTTCCAACAATAAAGCCAATACTTCTTCTGCAGAATCGGCGGTGTAAGTGCCATCTTCGCCCGCCGGGTTAATTCCGTCACGCTCCATCTCCGCTTTGGTAGTCTCGTTAGCGGTAATATTGCCACCTTGGGTTTTTGCAGATTTTGAGTATCCGTCATTTGGAATTGATAATTCCAAGGTGAAATTATCTTGAGGGCCTAGTTCTTGGTCCAGTTCTAAAATTGCATAGAATGCGATAATTCGCCCTTCTACACCGGGGTTGATGCTTTCTTCCCAAGAGGAACCTTGGTCAAGATAGCCATCCCAATCCATGGTGATTTCTTCCGTCTTCCATTCAACTTCAAAGATTCGAGTGGATATTTCAATTTCAAAAGATTGGTAATCTGTCGCTCCGTCACCGTCAGATATTGTTACGCTGCCTCGCTTTGTTCCGGAATTATTGGTTGGTAGTAAAACAGAGGAAGTAATGGCATCTGCATCATTTCGGTTATCACCGTCTCTGTCAGTATCAACGGACCAATCCAAATCCCAAGAGTACATCAGTTCTTTACCCTCTGGATCAAAACTGCCTGAAGCGTCAAGTAGGGCCGATTCGCCAGCTTTAATGCTGTCTGGAATTGTTAAATTTAGCACTGGAGCACCATTTACTACAATGGTAGAAGTGACTTGGTCCTCACCACCAACGCTATTTTTTACTGTCAGAGTAACAGTATACACTCCGAATCGCTCATAGGTGAAAGAGGTAAATCCAACCACCGTTTCAGAGGTTTGTCCATTACCAAAATCCCACTCAAAATCAGTGATTACTCCTTCCACTGCATCAGAGTCTCTTGCATCCAGAGTGATTGTTTCACCTTCTTGGATGAACAATGGATAGGCTTGAAGTTCCGCACGTGGGTTGACTGCCGATTCTAAATCTATGCAGCCTGCTAGTAGAGTAGAACATAGCATCAAGGCAGACATTGCTAATGACTTCATCGTTAGACCAACCCTCATAGAGATTGAGAAAGACTTCCCCCTTCTAATAGTATGCATTAATCCAGCGATTTGTGCATCAAAAGTAATGGGTTGACAAATTGCCGTTAGAATTCAACTTCTACTGGAATATCGCCAATTATTTGCGCATCTGCAAGATGTTCTACAATCTCATCTAAAGTCTCATGCTGCACCACATTAACATCGCTGTGACTAACTAATTTTTCATCATCAGTTAATTGATTATGGTCAACATCACCAACATCATACTCTGATACTAGGATTGTTTCTGGAGCCACGTAAACCTCGTCATCATCATTGAGTTGGTTTAACAAATCATCTGTAATCTCTTCTGCCATAGCAAGAAATTTTTGCTGGTCCTCTTGAGATTCTTCCTCGGAGTCAACGACCTGCTCGACCGTATCATCGTCTGATTCAAACAAAGTGCGCACCTTGTCTTTGAAGCTCATAAGTGAGGTGATGGGGAAGTAGCATTTTAGTTTTGTATTGAAATGGTCATCGCGAGGTTCAATAGGTAGCGGCTATTGCTCAGTCCTATGGGTCATGAATTCCTCGCTGGAGAAACTGTGTTGGCCTTCGATTTAGAAACCACCGGAATTTCCACAAATAACGATCGAATTGTTCAAATCGCCCTAGTGGGTTCAGATTCATCCGGTGAGCCGGTAAATTATGAACATCTAATCAATCCGCGGCGGGCGATTCCTAGCGGCGCTAGTGGTGTTCATGGGATTTTTGACAGCGATGTCAGAGGCCTTCCTGATTTCTCAACGTACGCTGATGAGATTCACCAAATGGTAGAGGATGCGGTAATAGTTGGGCATAATGTTCGAAAATTCGATATGCCAATGCTTGACAATGAATTTCGACGAATTGGCAAGCTTCCACCGCGTCCAAAAGCAATAATGGATACACTGGAAATTGTTCGAAGAGTAAAACTGCCTCGCCCACACAACTTGGGAAGTCTATGCCGTAAACACGGTATTTCTCTAGAAAATGCGCACACTGCTGCTGCTGATGCCGCTGCATCTTTGCTGCTGTTTTGGCGGCTAACTGTTGACCATTCACCAATGTTTAGAAACACGTTAAAAGAAGTCGAAAGATGGTTAATTCATGGTAAAACGGCAAATGATGACTCGGCTCTAGGAAGAGGCATGAATGACCTAGAAATGTTGGATTCATTAGGTAAAATACGCATCGATGATGGGCACTATATCATCGCATTTGGGCGCCATCGTGGCAGTCACCTTTTGGAAGTAAAGCAGGTTGATCCGCGATATATAAATTGGTTATTATCACCGTCCGGCATAGAAGATGAGGACGCGAGAAATATACTGAAAGAATACTTATCTTGAAGACGGTCTAGTGTATTCAACCCCATCCGGTATAGGACTCCAAGGTAGTACATCACACCAGTGACCTACCCGCCAAGAATGGCGATTTGTCATTACGGAACCCAAGAATATTGGCCCTTGGTGGCCTGTTTCTAGTAATTCTTCTAACGCTTCTTTGCCACGATTATCGAAATTTACTCCCATTCTAATACCAGTTGGAATGACCCCCCCAGAGTCATCTCTTGGCTCACACAACTCAACAATTGCTGAGCCAGATGACTTGTCATAATTATGTAACAACACCACAGAATCAGAAAAATCTCCTTTGTGGAGGGTTTTGGTTTCGTGTCGCCAATTCCACCAGTGTGGACACCAAGCTTTCCAATCACAAAAACCGCCACATGATTCATCACCGATGTTTGCCTCAAGCGGGATTTTTGTTGGCTTTGTTGCATCCCATGCCGAATATGCATCTTCAAGAACATCCTCGCCAACTGCAACCCACTTTGATGAGTCTGCAGTGTACCATCCTTCGGTTCTTATTGGCGGGCCATTTGGATTATTATCTCTAATTATATCTCTGTACAGGCGCAATTGCCTATTTACTTCAGTTTTCAACTCGTCCCTTGGAGCCTTGCCTGTCTTTAGATCAGCGACTAACCAACCAACCATTTTGCCAGATGAATCTACATCGGCCATCAATAAATCTAGCCTACCCATCAACTTGCCATTCTCTGTTTTCAATTCACCCTCGACTGCAATAGCCATCGATTGAATCTTACGCCATAGCGCCCCTGTGATCTTTTCATGGTCTAGGCCGTTTATTCCGACATGGTCAAGCAACATTCGAATCGCCCCTTTTTGGTGCTTTATTGCCTCTTTCCACTTCTCTTCTTTCCATTGTGGGCGCCTTGGTGTTGCATGGAATATGGCTTTTTCTTCTTCCCATCGAGCTTTTAGCAATCTCAGCCCTTCTGTGGGTAACCATCCGTCTTCTGAATTACCAATCTGAGTATAATCTTCCTGTAATAAATCCTCCACTGAAGCATGTACTGCAGTACCTAAAGACGCAGCCATTCCGGCTTTTCTAGGCAGCCTTTGCTTACTCAGCCAAAACATACGGGGGCAGGTTTCGAAACGATTCCATGAGGAAGGAGAAATCATGTGGGAAATTTCCGTACTCTCACCTGCCATGGACTGCCGTGACCATCAAACAACATCAAACCACCGACAACAACACACAAGGGAAGCGTTCATACATCGAGAACCAATAGGTATCTCCATGGAAGGACCTAGTGTAAGGATAAATGCAGAGGTGTCAACTGAAAATGCACTAGTTGTTGCTTGTTTCCCAAGTGTCGGGATGGTATCAAGCGTCGTGGCTCATTTTCTGATAGAGCATCTTGAATTGGAATTCATTGGCGGAGTGATTGATGCAAGACTACCTGCCCTAACATTGGTTGACAAAGGCGTTCCATTACCACCAATTAGAGCTTATGCCGGTAAACCGAAATGCACCATTGAAGGGTGCGACCAGGTAATCCTATTGATGAGTGAACTGGTAGTTCCTGAAGCATTAGCACATGACATCGTGTGGGCTATGTTTGAATGGTCAAAAGAGCAAAATATTGTTGCTGGAGTTGTTATCGATGCCTTTGCCAAGTCTGGCATGAAGGGTAATCTTAATGGTTCTGAACCAGTAGTAGATTACGAAGATACAGACGGTATTGACGTAGTTGGAATCGGCGCTAATGAGAAAAGCAGAAAGCGCTTAGAAGACATGAAAGTTCCATTGTTGCAACAAGGAGTAATCAAGGGCATTAATGCCTCAATACTTGGAGAGGCTAGACGCAGAGGGCTAGACTTGATGTCATTAATGGTCGAGGCTGACCCGCGCTTCCCAGATGCCAGAGCCGCTGCAACACTGATTGAAAATCTAAACAATTTATTACCTTCAATCGATTTACCTCATCAACCACTTATCGAAGAAGCTGAATTCCTTGAAGCCCAGTTACAATCAATGATGGATGGGGCAAACATTGCCAATGAACCTAAAGCTGGTAATTCAATGCTCTATGGATGATGATTTTTTAAGATTCATCACGGCGATTATCGCCGATGCTAACCCTGCTAAAATGATGATTGCGCTTGTCCAAGTTGGCATCAAAAATATTGTATCATAAGGTAAATTTAAGAAATCCAGAACCGATTCGCCGCGAGAAAATTTACCACCTGCTGATGCGGTCATAAGCATGAAACCACTTGCTGCTAAACCTGCTGCCGATTGTATTAATGAACTTGATTTATTAGCCCATAGTTGATTGCCAACCTTAGTTCTAGTGAACAGAACCGCTACAGCCAATCCAGTAGCAATCATTGAAAGAAACATCTTGTTAACCAGTAGTGGAGATGATAAATCTGATGTCGGTGATGAAGATATACCAGAAAAGATGGCAAAGGGTGTTGCTAATAGGCCAAAACCTAATGCGAAATGTCCGGCATAATCCGTTACTAGTGAGGCTTTTTCCGATTCAAACAGGCCGAAAGATTGGATTGCTAAAACAAGAAAACAAATCCCCGCCATAGCAAATGATCCAACTACTAACTCGGTAGTGATAACATGGAATGTGGCTGAAGAGATCATTTCTCATCCTCCAAATATTCATGACCGTACCATTTCCATTGTTCCATTGTCCAACCATTAGGCAACCCCCCTTCGGGTAAAGGTGGCGTACTGCCAACTGAATCTTCTTGTTGAGGCAGAAGGTTGGTTTGATCGATTTCCTTTGACAGGTCTTCTTGATCGTTCCAATAACGAGATTGTAGTGTTAATACTAAGGTAAGGAAGAATATGCAAAAGGCGAAGGATTGGAGATAAACCTGCAATTGATTAACCGCTAATGCGGGCTCTTGAGCCGCGATTCTAAACCATGGAGTGATCTGGGTTGGCCCGTCTCCATTCATCACCGCTCGCCATTCAATAATCGATGGCTGAAGTGCTGGAGGTAACTCAAATTCCCACGAGTTGTTGTCAACTAGAGTCGCGTTTATGCTATTGGAAGGCTGGTCGACTAATCGCCATTCTATTGCCAATTGTTCAACATCGCTAGTAGCGACTGGCACTGTTGTTTGCTGACCTAAATCTCGACTAATAATTGGAGAATATTCGCTTGAGAGTCTGGGAAGATTATCGGGAACTGGTAAGACATCTATGTCAAGTCCTGAACTAATCGCGAAATATGGAGTATTTTGTCCACCATGATGGATTGATAAATAAAATGTGGTAGATTCAAGAACTGTTGGTTTTACTGTCCATGAAATTGTGTAGACTTCATTGAAGGAAGATCCGGCTATTTCCACGTAATTGTTGTCTCCACCATTGACGTCAGAAATTACCTGCCAACCCCCGTCTTCTGGTAAGTCGCTGTGACCAGTGACGTCGGTTAGTAAAAACAAGCCAATAGCATCTGAAGAGGAGAACGAAATACCGCTAACTGAGGCGGTAATTGATACCGGTAAACCAAGATAAGCATCTCCGTCTAGATTCAGCTCTAGGAGGGCTGGAGAGGTTTGGTTTTGTGAGGCATCTCCGTGACAAGCCCCTCCGCACTGCATGTCAAAATCACCATCCCCAACTCCGCCAGGGTTAGCTCCTCCAAGGGAAGTTAGGCTCAGCAATATTACTAGAGATAGAACAATACTGATTCTATTCAGTTTTAGTCCCTCCTTTGTAACAAGCCTAAGGCAGTGATTAAGATACTGACTGCCAAGAATAACAGGCCAAGATAGAGGCCGCCGGTTTCTGATAATCCGCTAGCAGATTCAGTAGTCGTGTCAACCTCGAAATTGGAAAGCGTCATAGAACCTGCAACTAATTGCTGACCACCAATTACCGGAATTACAGTGTAATTTGTTGAACCTGCAACAATTGGACTATCACTAAATTTGAATTGATCAGTCTCATCGATTTGGAAATTGTCGCGCATGATCAAAAATGTAGCTGACTCCCCGTCCCATTGCCAAGTAAGGTCAACTTCACCAGCATCATTTTGGGCGACTAGGGCCGATATAGTGGGCCCTTGTGTCGTTTGTATCGACTGTGTAGTAGTGGCAGTACTTCCTAAATCATCTTCAACGGTAAGAGATATGCTAGTTGTGCCAGTGGTAATAATAGAAATAATCTCTCCCTCACTTGACATTGGGTTACCGATATTATCGTACCATTGCCAATAATAGTTTGCAATAATTCCGTCTAAATCATATGATTGTGTTGCATTAATTACGATTAATTCTCCAGACCAAAGGTTAGGAGATTCTATGTTTATATTCGCTACTGGCTCAACATTATCAACATTAATTTGCCATGTTTCAACTTGTGGTGATACCTCGCCATCGTCGAAGGTTATCTGACAAGTCCATGATTGCCCAGCACCAAAATATTGAGCAGCAACAAATGTAGAATTATCTAATGAACCCTCTCTAAAGCCATTTCTTAACCACGAAATTTGGAAATTTATCTGATCATTATCTGCATCGGTGAATTCTGGAAGAATTGTTAGGCCTGACGCTTGATTATCAACAAAGGAAATATTCGCAGGCATTTCTTCAATTGTTACCGACGGCATAGAATTTTGAATTATTATGGACGATTCTAATGACTCAATACTGAGTTGTGTACCATCGTTTCCGTAAACTGATACGGTCCAATTTTCTCCTTTAGTGGTAAGCGAGGCAGGTATAGTATTTTGATTTTCCAAATCGGTTTGCTCGACGCCGTCCTTGTACCAAATAATTGTTGCAGGCGCCATTGCATCATCATCCAAGTCACTGTAAGTGTAGGTGAAACTCAGTGAATCATTAGTGTATGAAATAGCTGGTACTAATTGGAGATCACCAATGTCCGGTGCTGAATTCATTATCGTAACATCAACAGAAGACCAAGCTGACCAATCAATTCCATCGCTGACTCTAATTTTAGCCGACCAAATCTGATTTTTTCCGGTTGATGATGATTGTATAATTGTCGAAGATTGCTCAGTCATGGTATCATCCACACGCCATTCTATCTCAGTAGCAATAATCTGGTCACCATCTAAATCTTGAGTATTATATGTCAAAAACAGGTCACTCAATGTTGTTGGCAGAGATGGTGAAATTACTGGAAATGTCACTTCTGGAGGGTTGTTAGGCTGTATTACTTGCCCAATTGTTATGATTTGTGATGACCTAGATTCAATATCCTCACCATCAGATGCCGTGACTTCTACTCGCCACTCATCACCTTCACGGGTGGCAATTGATGGCACAATTGTATCATTATTGAACTCTGTAACAAGTACTCCATCTAGGTACCAGTGAATCTCAATTGTCAAGCTATCTTGGTCATCATCTGATACACTGTACGAGACTGCTAAATCTTCAGAGTCATCTGGTGTGGATGGTGTTATTTCTGGTGCATTTAGAGTAGGTGGAGTATTTTGAATTGTTACTGTATTACTGGTTTGTAATGTGCCATAATCAGCCCCGTCACTAGGTCGAACTGTAGCATACCAATCTTGACCTTTTGTTGTTTGACTTGGCGGTACAGTCAACCCTGTGATTGTACCAGAAGGTAGTGCTTGAGAATCACGGTACCAAGTTATTTCACTACCTGACTCAGGATCATTGTCAGGATCGCTATATGTGTAACTAAGCGTCAGAGACTCTGCAGTTTTTGCATCAGTTGGAGATAGTATAACGTTTGACGCTGATGGAGGGTTATTGACTGGTATATTTTCAGGGACTTGAACTACATCAGTAACCCAACGATCACCACTATTTTGGCTATTACCGTTAGTGGTCATTCCCGCCATCTCAAAATTGACAGTACCCGCACCTGCGGCAGGTGAAGTCCATTCAAAACTCCAAGAACGGTAACTACTACCCGTAATGCTGTGAGTCGCACTATTACCTTGGCTATTTACATTGACCAACATTAATCCAAATCCAGTGCTTAGAGTGCCCTTGTCAACTTCTAGTGAGAATCCACCATTCGAACCAGAAACACCTCCACTAACCGAGACCGTTACCTGATACAATTTGTTTACATCATAAGAGGCCGGTAAGCCGGAAATCGATACACTAGCAGGGCTAGTTCCAGATTGAGAATGACAATTACAACCCGATGCTTGGTTGTAAACTCCTCCCTCATAACCTTGGATTGCTGGGACCAGTAACAGAATTGAGACCATCAGAATGGCAACGATTACCCTACGCTGACCCATAAGGTGACTATTTCGTCGCACTATTGAACATTTAC
>Ga0181379_1001319_pt1 | contig 11714 bp, 15 predicted proteins | sample 2SPOviralmetaG_FD_130115 | JGI IMG/M metagenome (GOLD analysis project Ga0181379, IMG submission 130115) | Marine viral communities from the oligotrophic San Pedro Time Series (SPOT) site, San Pedro Channel, CA, USA - 2 SPOT_SRF_2009-07-10 | ecosystem: Environmental > Aquatic > Marine > Strait... | reverse complement strand
TTTCAGCAACATCGCCACCCCTAGCAAGACGAGACAATGAAGACTCATCAATGAAATCTTCTTTTGGGTAAACACCTTTTGGGTCATAGAACCCTGCTTGTGTGTTTGGTAGTAAAGTATCAACTCCACCAAGAGAACCCATAATAATGGGCATCTGTTCGTTTTCACCGTCTGAGAAAAACCCAACAACAGTTGAGCCTGTAACAAGACCAGTTCCGTCGTGGCCAACACCAGAAACTGCTGCTGATCCAACAGGTTGAACTGTCATCGCCCATGGTAGATCTTCTGTTTCAAGAACAGACTTATCGCCTGTATGATAACCTTGAATACGAACGCGATATCGACCAATTTTCATTGGGTCATCACGATCCTCAACTACGCCGATCCACCATGTAAAGTTACCGTATATCATATTATTCTCCCAAGCTATCCCGCATCAAACGTAACACCATATCGTGCTTCCCGTTTGAGACTGTATGTCTGATAGCAGTAATCATGTATAAACCTGAAACGAATGGATCTTCAAGGTCTTGTATATCTGGTTCAGAGCTCTTGTCGTCTGTCTTCGGGAATACTAACCGAACTAACAAACCTAAATCAACATCTGTTTTTCCTGGAACTGTAATTTCTATCGCACTATTATCAATTTCTGCCATTGAGAAATTTCGTATCAATTGATTTCTTATTTGCTGGACGCCACGGCTATATGACGAACCGAACAAAGAAGTTGCCATCGGAGTAAACGATCTATGAGACAAAGGTTCAGCTCTATGATCATCACCGATTGTGTTATATTTACCAATAGTTTCGAAATCGTCGAAAAATTCTTCTATGTATTTTCTATCTTCAGCAGCTGCTTCTGTTGCGCTTGGACTATTATTATATTTCATTGTCAGTAATGATTTTGTAACAAAGTCATATGAGAAAATAGAGGTTGCATGAAACCCCTTGAAGTTGTTGAGTATTAGACTTTTATACTTCGGATAAGCCATAGACTTGATTGTATGATAACGACTATTCAAATACTTACTTTGATATTTGTAGCTCTTATCTCGCAAATCATCATAGATAGGGGTTTCTTGACTTTCAATCTTAGTATATTCATCGTAAATCGAGCTCGCATCTTTTTGCTTTTTGATTAGTGTCTCGAGAGAACCAAAGTAATATCCTGCTGCCCTCTCGAAGAAAAGAACATTAGTTTTATTAGTTGATGCGTGTCGGCTTCTACTCGCTAAGAAGTTTAAACATTTAAAGGGAGACCAGTAATTTGCTAAAAACTCAAAATTGTTAGTCGAGAAAGGTCTGTCAGGAATTTCGATGGGAGTTTTGCCTGCACTTGTTCCGTCTTCTCCAAGAACCATAGTTTCAGCGAGGTTACTATAAATTAATTCAGCAAGATTATCAGTTCCACCTTTAAATTTTTGATTTAATCTAAGCGTTGTATCTACATAACCTTCTGCAGTTATACATTCTAACGTATATCTTTGTTCTCTATCTCTCATCAAAGATCTATTCGAAATTGTGTGGATAACGAATGTTCTATAAAATGATGTATCAATATTCGGAGTTTTAAATTTTACTGTTAAAAATTCTTGACCGTTAATTGGAATTGATGTGATCAAACCCGTCGCATCAGTTATGTAAAAATTTGCGGTAATAGAGTTTACATCTACTGCGTGATATACATCGAAACCCATCAAGAAGTTTCTAATGTCTGTTGTCCCAGAAATTTTCGAAGTGATATATGCTTCTTCGATTCTGACATCACCTGCTGACACATTAATTTCGTCTGCCATACTATCGCCTAATTTTGTTGCTAAATTCTTTTACAAAATCTTGAATTCGATTTTTGTTAACAACCTGTATATCTTGTCTGTTATCGTTTAAAAGTGTTTCGTGTTCAAGATTAGTAACTGGAATTATTTCTCCTGCTGCTAGTCTAGCACTATCATATTCAACGCAAATTTCTACTCTTTCAGGAAGAACCCAATGATGAACAGTATCCAAAAAATCTCCGCCGTATTTTTCTGTCGTATATTTTTCTAAAACTTCTGCAGATAAATACCATTCATTGTATGGGTCGATAATGTTATTTACTAAAAGAATCGTCCAGTAAAGTTTTTGGTCACCATATAATTTATACGCCACATCTTCTGGTTGTTCACCATCTTGAATTGTGTAATATTCTATGTCAAAGCTATTAATATTTTCTGAGACAACAGAAACTCTTCTGAAAATATCTTTGACAGTCACAACTTTGTTGTCTGAAATGTAACCAAGGTTTGGGAAATCTTTAAACATTAGTATCCAACTCCTGTTCCGTTTGTCAACTGTCCATCTTGACCTTTTGTAAGCAGAGAAATTTCTCTAAACTGCATTGCGAGGGTAATTTCTGAAGGCTTGCCTTCAGTTCCTCTGAATGTCGTGAACACACCTTCTGAACCATAATCAACTGTCATATCGGTTAATACTGATGTAGCAATTTTATTCACAAACGCATTTCTCGAGCCTTTGTATCTATACTCAATATCAAAGATTGATGGGAATGTAAAGAAAGCTCCATCATTTGCTTTAGTTGGGTGCATATGGAATTTAAATAAGTTAATAATAGACATCACAGAATCAAACTCAGAGCTATTTCTTGGTGCAAATTTGTATTGAAATGCGAAAGATCTAAAATTCATAGTTTTAAAGATTTGTTCTTGGAATGGATTTCTAACCTTTTTACTCGCTGCTCTAGCAAGACCACTTAGGTTTACATCACCCAAGCCAAGCTCTTTCGGAAGGGTAGCTGCATCGACCAATCCTCTTGCGACAAGTTCTTGCAAATTACCATTAGCCGCCTCTGTCATAACTGATTGAATAGTTCCCTGACCAGCAGAAGTTGTCAAAGTTCCAAGTAATGCGCCAATACTTTCGTTTTCATATTCTGCTGTATATTTTGCTTGAGGAGATTGAGCTACATGTAATGAAATAGAACTTGTTATCCTTTTAGCAGGAGCAGATTTAATTGACGTGGCATCTGTTGATATCAGTTTATCGACCGCTAATGCACCTGCACCAGTTCCCACTAGCCTACCTACTAAGTCACCCACTTTTTCACCTACCGCACCGCCTGCTAAAGCACCGACAAATGCTGCACCAATTCTTAAATTTTCACTGACATTTTGAGCATTTTCAGCTGTAATTCCGTTACCTGCTCTTGCTGTTGGAGAACCAATTGTATCATTAATGATATTATTTTCTGCAGCAATTTTTTGAACATCTCCACCTGGAACGTATTCGCTTATGAAAAAGTTTACACTATGTGGCTGTTCAGATGTATCTAAGTTATTTGGATATCTGTAAACTTTTGCTGTTTTTTTAGCAAGTATTTTTGCTTCGGCAGCAGCCTTTCTGTTATCAACAGGTCCAAAAACTTCTTGCGTTGCACTGGTGTTTGATGGGTTAGTTGTTTCTGTCTGAGACATGCGCTTCTCTATAAATAGTTTTTTATCATTTAAGTTATTTATAATGCCTTATTCAAAGAAACTTCATCAGGGTCGGTTTAAACCAAGAAATCCTAAAAAATATCGGGGTGATGTAACAAACATTATTTATCGTTCATCATATGAGCTAAAATTTATGAATTGGTGCGATCTCAACGATCATATCGTAGAATGGGGTTCTGAAGAAATAGCCATACCATATCGTTCTCCTCTCGACGGAAGAATGCATAGATACTTCCCTGACTTTTATATGAAACTTAATAATAAGAAGTATCTCATCGAAATAAAGCCAGAGAGATTTACTAAAGAGCCGAATATACCAAAACGTAAGACCAAACGCTTTATTGAAGAAGTTAAGCAATATGGCACCAATATCGCAAAGTGGGAAAGTGCAACTGAGTTTTGTCTTGATCAGGGCTGGGAATTTAAGATAATAACAGAGAAAGAATTAGGGATTTCGTATAAATAGGGTTATGGCTAATCCTTTTGAACAAATACGAGCAAACTCTAACGACCAGCGTCGATCTATGAACTGGTATCAGAATCAAGTCAGGCAATTAGCGAGTAACATTAACTCACCTGCGCAGGCTATGCGTTCAGATATGTTCGAGACAGCGGGAAATATTGAAATTGGTAGTATGTATCTCTACAGATACGATCCAAAAATGAAAAAGAAACTTCCATATTACGATACATTCCCTCTAGTATTACCATATGAAACTGCTACTGGCGGCTTCTATGGATTAAACCTTCATTATCTTCCATACCTCTTAAGAGCGAAAGTTCTTGGAGAGCTTATTGAAACTGCTAATGATAGAACCATTGGCGCAGATACTAAAATGAGATATAACTGGTCATTGTTAAAAAGTGTCGGAAATGAAGTCCGACCTTGTGTAAAACGATATCTCGTCAGCAACGTTGTAACACAATTTTACAAAGTAAATCCTGAAGACTGGAAAGCAGCAATTTTTCTACCGATTGAAAACTTCCAAGGCGCGACTAAAGATAAGGTCTTCAGAGACTCAAGGAAAATGATCTAATGGCTAAATCCACCTTTCAACTAAACGATTTTCTCTCTAATGTAAGAAGCAAAGACCTCGCGAGAGCTAGTAGGTTTGAAATCGTAATGAGCAGTGCTTCTAACAGGGGAAGTAACAGAGAAATCTCATTACTTTGTGAAGAAGCTGCGATTCCTGGACTTATTTCTACCTTCGCTCCAACTAAGATTGGCAACTGGACTGAATACCGTGCGCAGGGTGTTGAGTTTTTTGGCGACAACGCGACATTGACTTTCTATTGTAACACAGACTGGAATGTAAGAGAATACTTTGAAGCGTGGATGGGAACAACAGCTGACATACGGTCAAAAGAAGTTGGTTTCTATGATGACTATACTGGAGAAATTGACATCTACACGTTAGATAGAAATGACAGACGAACTGGGAAGTGGCAACTGAAAGAAGCGTGGCCAAGGCTACTAAACTTAACACCAGTGAGCCAAGCGTCAGATGCGCCAGTTCGCGTAACTATGACATTTACATACCGATATTGGACTTCTGATACATTAGATAATAGTCCGATTGGTAACATTAAGAGATTTGTAAACCTATTCAAGGATGGCGATTCATCAGGAATTGCTGAATCTTTAGGATTTTAATTATTAAGTGAGAAAGATTATGGCACTACCGCAAATTGATGTTCCAACATTCAAGATGAAAATTGATTCGTTGGGAAAAAATTATAAGTTCCGACCCTTCCTTGTAAAAGAAGAAAAGATCTTAGTTATGGCAAGTGAGTCTAGTGATAAATCTGATATGCTTCATGCAGCTCAACAAGTTATCACTAATTGCTCATATGGAAAAATTGATGGCGAAAAACTCCCAATGTTTGAAGTTCAAAAAGTATTTTTGACACTTCGTTCGCAATCAATCGGGAATATTATTGAACTCTCAGCCAAATGTGGCGAATGTGAAAGTTCTAATGAAGTTTTCCTTGATATCGATGAAGTAGACATTGTAAAAGATGAAGAACATACTAATCGAGTTGAGTTAAACAAAGATATTATAATTGAGATGAAGTATCCAAGCGTTGACGAGGTTGCTTCATTGGCTAGAGCAGAAGAAGAAACTGACATCTATATTGTTGCGGCAAACTCTATTGATAAAATTTTTACTTCTGAGGAAACTATCGATTTTCAAACTAGCCCACCAGATGAAAGAATTGAATGGATCGAAAACCTTTCACCAGAACAATTCGGCAAGGTTAAAACTTTTTTTGAAACAATGCCGCAATTATATCATACGATTAATTTTAGCTGTAAGGAATGTAAGAAGGACAATTATCTTGTGATTGACGGTTACGAAAATTTTTTCGTATAACTCTCTCCCATGAATCTCTAATGAACCTGTATAAGACAAACTTTTTATTAATGCAGGAACATAGTTATTCGTTATCAGACTTAGAAAATATGATACCGTGGGAGAGAGAAGTCTATGTCAGTATGCTAATTGAACATCTTAAGAAAAAAACAGAAGAAGCAAAGAAGAGATAAAAAATGGCATTACCATTATTAGCATTAGGTGGCGCAGCTGCAAGAGCAGGGCTTGGCGCAATAGCAAGAACAACTGGGGCAGTAGCAGCAAGAACTGGTGGTGCCATGCGCGCTGGAGCAGCTGGTGGTGTCGGCGGTGGTGCTGCGGCAATCGGTTTTTCGGATGTGGTAAAAACTGGGGCGGAACAATCTCCTGCAAATAATGTGGTCAACTTTAAAGCAGCAAATAACGCTGTCGGTAGAGCTGGAAGGTCGAGCGGTGGCGCGGCTGCTCCTATCACACCAACTGTAGCATCGACCTCATCAATGTCTGGTGATATTGCAGCAGCTTCTGAGCTTTCAATGGAAGAACTTGCCAATCAAACTAAAGTGTTGAAAACTATTGAAAAGAACACTCAGAAAACAGCTAAAAATACTACAGTTCCACCTTCTGCTGGAGGACAAGCAAAACCGCCGCCAAGCGAAGAAGAAATCAAAGAGAGATTAGATGGGGAAGATGATTCAAAATTAGCTAAACTTATCGGAGGTCTCGAAAAAGGTATTACTAGTGGTCTTGGCTCAGCTATCTTAGCTTTGGGTGCCGCTATCGCTGTAACCAGAGAACCAACCCCGAAAGAAACTAGAGCAGACACAGACCTTAAAAAACTAGCAGGTGGCGGTGAAGAGTTAGATGGTGTAGCTGGAGTATTACAAAATAGAGAAGGCGCGCAATCTTTAGCCAAATTTACAGAGATAGATCGTTATCGATTCAAAAATGATGGAACTGTAGGCGAAGCTGAACAAGAAGCCAATAAGAAAAAGAAATCTCAGATTATGGCAATGATTGGCCAAGGCGGAGACCCTGCTGATTCTCAAAAACTGGAAACTGCATTTAGAGAAGGTAATGTTCAAGATATCCAAGCTATTGAAGACAAATATCGTGAAGCTGGAGCAACGGCTTCAGATGCGTATCAATTCAGAGCAGCAGATACAAAAAAGTTCGAGTTTACTGCTGCGATGCAAGTTGCTAAAAGAGAAGGGATTAGAACTCCTGGTCTTTTTGCAAGCGATGAAGAAAAGCAAAAATTTAGAGATGATATGTTGGCAAAACAAAACGAGTTTGCTGGCAGATATTCAGAAGCTATCGGTGGCGTTGGTGCAAATAACTTTGACAGAAGAGAAGCACTCCTCGGTGACACCAATTTCATAGGGGCTGGTGGCGGTCGATTAGACGATGTAATTATGTCTCAATTCGATGAAGAAAAAAGAGGATCGATGTTTGGTAGAAGCGAAGAAGAAGGTAAAGCATTCGATAATATCAAAGCTGAACTTGAAGGTTACAGAAAATCTCTAAAATCTTCTGGTTTGGGAGAACGAGAAGTCAATAACAAAGTTGCTGATGAGATTAAAAAGCTCGAGGGAATGTCTGCTAATAAGATGCTAGAATATACAGCACCGCCTCAAGTTTCAGGAGAAAAGTTACAAGGCGCGCAAACTTCAGCTAATGAAGCTGCCGATATGAAGGCAGCAAGACAAAGCGCACCTGCTCCTACCCCACAAACTCCTGCTGCTTCCCAAGCTGGTGGCGAGAAAGATACTATAACAACAGGGATTTCAGTTAATAACAAAGCGCATGATGATACAGCTAAAGAACTTAAAAGGCTCGGAAGTTTCTTTTCGTTTGGATTTTAATTAAAAAAAGGGGAGCCGAAGCTCCCCTTCCATCATCCATAGGAGAATGATTCTTAGTCTTCTTCAGCCAACTTAGCGAAGTAAGACAAAGTGTCATCTTCACTATCGTCACTTGAAACTACTGAAACAGGTGTCTTAGCTTCCTGAACAAAGATTTGGTCTTCAACGTCACCAGTTTGTTCGGCGACTTTCTCAGCAGTAGTTACTTTCGAACCACCTTGAAGAACCATATCCAGTTTAGCTTTCAAATCTTCATAAGACTTGAAGTTGTCAGGGCTTACCAACTCAGCGAGTGAGTGTTGCTTGCCCCAGATTGCTTCAATGTCTTCATCAGATTCAGCAACAGGAGTAGGGGTTGATTCAAACTCAGACTTGTCATAGTTGCGATATCCATCGACCTGACGTGCCTTCAGTTTAAAGTTTACACCTTCCCAGAAATCAAATGGATTTACTGGTGATTCATCTTCGAACTGAGGTTGCATAACATCCTTCAGTTTGTCAAAGATTTTCTTACCGAACTTGTAAAGCATCACTTGACCCTCGTTCTGAGGATTAGCTGAGTCTTTTACAACAAGAACATTAGCGTAGTATGACAAACGGCGTTTTTGCTTGCGAGCAATATCTTTGTTTGCATCAGTGCCACTGTTCCAAAGTTCACTGTTCAACTCGGAAACAGGATCCTGTTGGTTCAGCGTAGTAAGTGAGTTTTCAATATACCACTTACCAGTTGGACCTTGGAAACCATGATTGAACATGCGAACCCATGGGAGTTCCTCGCCTTTCGGTGCAGGCAAGAAACGCAAGACAGCGTAACCGTTACCAGCGGAATCTACTGAGAGTTTCCACTCGTTACCGTCATCTTTCTTGTAGTTATTTTGGGGGGAATCAATTTTTTCGACTTCTTTCATTAGATTATCGAAAGAGCCTCTTGCTTTGCGCAAGTCAGATAGTGAATTAAACGACATATTTTTTCTCCGTATAAGCGTTGTCTTCGATGTATGTTTGTTCTGTATCAGCGAACGAGTTATTTATAAATGTTTTCACCTACATACCTCATCTTGTCTGTTAGTTTAACAAACGGACGATACTTTCTAATGAGTAGATTTATTCCCTCAAGGAAAATATCATCATTACCTTTATAGCTGAAGTTGTATAATTTGTCAAGAGAAATCAACGATTCTATCGTAATTTTTTTACCAAGATATAATTTATACACCAGAGCGTGTTGCCCCTGATCAGCTACAAATGGATTAGAAATAGATTGTTTTTCCATTTCTAATTTTATCAGTTCAACGTCTTGTTCAAACTGATAATCTCTTCTAGACTTACGAGCCTTCCACTCCTTATATACTTCAGCTGATTGAGAGTCAAACATTCCTCCCCATCTATCACCTGAAACGAAGTTGGCTACAAGTAAGTCAATAACTTCTTTTTTCTTGTAATCCCTTGCGAGTTTACGCATAGCGATAATATCCTTGCGTTTAAGGAATGCTTTCTCGCTTGCTTTCACTGCACCACGTGTTTTCGTGATGTCATATTTTTCTGTTGTAAAGTGAAGTTTTAATGCAAGATATAACTTGTAAACTTCAAATGGTTCCATTAGAACGGCAACTTACCAGACTTCTCACCTTTGATGAGATTTAGATCTTGCGCTTCTGCCTTAATTTTATCTTTAAGAGAAGCTGTAAGAAGTTTCTTTACAGATTCAATTTCTAGATTATTCTTAGTGCAATATGAAACGATTGTATCAATATGACCAGCTTTGGTTCTACTTGCTTCTTTCTCAATAAACTGAGAAAAATCAGCTGATGTTTTAAACTGCTTCGTGATTAAATATTCATCAGAAACTTTTGTTACATCAGTTGTTAGGTCGTTATCAACTACCACTTTTGGCATTATGATTTCTCCGTTTCCATTCTTTAATGTATTGAATAACATCGTGTGTCCTTTTTATATAGGGGTTTTTGCAGACAGTATGAGCAGCCTCTCCAGGCTTATCAAACTCATAGATATATGGATGATCAAATGCCTCAGCGATTTCTAAAACGCTGTATGGGAAAGAAGATCCGAAATGAACCTGCGTTGGTTTCTTTGGTGAGGATAATAGTTTCATTATACCAGTTGTGACATCTTCAACATGAGTAAAATCTCTTGACTTTAATCCTGTCCCAAATACTTTTAGGCTCTCACCCTTTTCGATTTGGTTTTTAAAGGCACGAACTACTGTGCTATGCTCTCCATAATCTGCTTCTCTTGGTCCATACACATTATAGAAATATAGCAGATGAAACTTCATACCCCAATGCTTTTTATAGAAGTGTAGAAGTTCTTCACTCATTGCCTTACCAAATGTATATGGGTTTGAATGTGGTTCGCTGTATAATGCACTTGAAGATTGAGCAAAGTAAAGTGGGCAGTTATAAGTCGCTGCCCATTCAGCTACATGAGTTGTTGGTCCAATATTATTCAAGATAGCATCAACAGGTTGCTCGAATGATAGACGAACTCTTGGTGTATTTGCTAAATGAATAATTGCATCACATGGCGGCGGCATGTAGTTACAAACATCTTCAAAGATATAATCAACATTAGGCTGATGTGTAACAAACTTACCATTTCGCTTATCATCAACAACAGTAACTTGATAACCTTGCATCGCAAGTTTTTCTACTAAGTGACCTCCGATAAAGCCACAACCACCTGTAACTACAATATGCATCATTTCTTCGGCTTATAAAAGATATGGTTATCAATACGAGCAGTAATATTCATCGTTTCTGCCCAACGAGGTTTAACATAGTCAGCATGATAAAATAAAGCACCATCAGTAATATCAAGTTCGTTCTTATATGTCATCTTAGCGACACTATAAATTTGCAAATATTTCTTCATATTTTTTATGTTATCAGGTTTACCATCACAATACCAAGAAAACTGACATCGGTTCTTGTATGGGTAGAGTTTTCCACTCACCGAACTTTCGTAATGGGGACTTTCGTAAACAACCTCACAAATTGTATTGGGGAAAGCATCTGATTTGACACGATTCATTGTAACATCAGCAACAGCGATCCATCCTGCTGTAGATTCGTTTCTCGCTTCATGGTAGATATTTTGTGTTAAGCAAGCAAGCTGTGGCTGCGTAACAATATCATAACCATACTCATTCGGCAGTGGTGGATTCGTAGAAACGGAAACCAGTATTGCCATAACTGAGTCAAGAAACTTCATCTATTCGTGTTCCCCGTCAGCGCGACGACCAGCAGCATGTGTAAAGATATTTGGATTACGCTGAGCCTCAGCATAAGTGCCGACTGTAACAGCTAGTGCTGCTAAGATTGCAATGTGACCAACAGCAGAAGCTAGAAAGCCAGTCCAACTACCAATCATAATACTGAAAGCGACGACCCACATCCAAGCAAGGATTTGTAGAATCATATGTCGTGTATTTACATCGGGGATATTTTTGAGCGGACTCATATCGTGACTGAAGATATAGTTCCAACTATCGTGAATAAATTTTTGCATAATATAACCTTTCATAATAAAGTAGTTGGGGACTTCTGTTGCTAGGCGTCCCCTGACCCCGAAAAACTAAGCTGCTAGAGCGTAGCCTTCATATGCATTGTTATCGTTTGCATTTACGAGTTTGTTGCGCTCTTGCGGATGGGACTGCCCGTCCGTCTCATAGGTGGCTTCCGCACCTGTTCTCCACTTACCTATTCAATACCAGTCGATCCCATTTCACCCCCATAAGAATAACGTATGGGATGGTGGAGGTGGCGGCTTCGAAGCCGCGTCCTGCATACCTTTTAGCTCGTTTCATCGAACAGTATTATTTATACTATAATCAGTGATAAATGTCAAGAGTTATTTTCAGATTCCCAGATATCTCTTGCTTTGAGTAGTAACGGAACAAAGTTGTCACGCCTCTCAATGAATATCTGTGGGTCATCGCCTTCAACAGCAATCATGATAACGCTTCGATTGATAGGAATACCAGT
>Ga0181379_1001317_pt1 | contig 11718 bp, 15 predicted proteins | sample 2SPOviralmetaG_FD_130115 | JGI IMG/M metagenome (GOLD analysis project Ga0181379, IMG submission 130115) | Marine viral communities from the oligotrophic San Pedro Time Series (SPOT) site, San Pedro Channel, CA, USA - 2 SPOT_SRF_2009-07-10 | ecosystem: Environmental > Aquatic > Marine > Strait... | reverse complement strand
AGGAACTTTAAATACTTCTGTGAGTACCTTACAGGCGACGGCTACGGCGCATAGTAGCGATATAGCCGCTTTACAAGGAAATGATACAACACAAGATACAAACATTACAAATCTTCAAGGAACACAAGCAACTCAAGGAACTTCAATTACTAATCTCCAGACGACACAGGGAACTCAAGGAACTTCAATTACTAATTTAACCACACAGCAAACTACAAATACGGGAAATATTACGACCAATACAACAAATATTACGACAAACACGGGCAATATTACTGCTTTGACCACACAGCAAAATTTAAATATTGCGGCAATTGCTAGTAACACCGCGAGGACGTCAAATTTAACGGCTGATAGAATTTTAATCTCTTCTGCTGTTGGAACTATAAATACTGCAGGAATCGGGGTGACTGACGTAGCTACTAAAAATAGTGGAAATTCCTTTAATGCTCCTCTAGGCAATCCTCCAACACAAAACTCCTTTGATACTATTACAGCATCAACTGTTACAAATACAGGGGCTACTGAATCTGCTAGTTACACACAAGGAGGAGCAGCTTTGAATTTCAGTCATCTTGCTGGTTCAGCAACAACCGCACAGCTTCCTACAACGTTAGTTAGAACAGATGTTCCTGATCAAACTTTACAAGGAAATGCGGCTACAAGTTCTTTAACAAAAGTGACTTTAGATAATACACATGCGACAGGAACAAGTCAATTAGTATTACAAAAAAGATCAACAGGAGGTGTCCTTGAAGGAGGAATTACAATTCAGCAAACTACTACAGGGACAAATATTACAGGTCAAGCCCCAGCAGGTCAAAATCCTGATATTAGTATCACTCCAGCAAATGGGTCACTAGCCATGACTATAGGAGGATTAGAGAGTAGATTTCATAATAACTTGAAAATTATTGGTTCATTAAGTGGTGCAGCCCGTTCTGATAATAAAAATTATATTTTTCGGACTATCGGATCTACGGGAGCTGGAGATGTGTTATTAGAGGAAGATGTATTAAAACGCCCAACTACTGGCGTGCCTGCTCAAGGCTTTAATCCATCAAATTCAAGTTTTATAGAATACTCTTCTTTGGGCGTTCCTAGTTATAAAGAAACTTCAAATTTTTTATCTAAACCATCAAATGCTAATCCATCTGCAACATCTTTTGTAGCTGTGAATACAGGGGGCACATTTTCTTATGTTCCATCAAGCTTTTTACCCCTTCCAGGAGGACTCCTACCAACATCAGGAGAAAATATTATCTTCGTGAATCCTGGCGGTCCTAGTGCTTATGTTGATCGGGCAAATATCATAGAAAGACCAGGAGCAGCTAATCCTACAAGTGGAACAAAATTGATCACAATAAATAATGTCGGCACAAGAGCTTATAAGGATTTAGGACAATTTTTAACTACTCCTGGAAATGCAAACCCATCTAGTGACTCTTTTATCAAAATATCTAGCACAGGAGTTCAAAGTTACGTGGCTGAATCTAGTTTAGGAGGTGGAGGTATAAGCAAGCCAGGTAATAGCAATCCAGGTCAGCCGTCCCTAATCAGTCTGGATACAGCAGGCACAGAAACTTATTTGGCTGAAAGTAACCTAATCAAAACCAATATAGCGGCACAGACAATTACCACATCAACCGCCTCTGCCTCCCTTGATATTAATTGTAGTAGCACAGATATAGCACATGAGGTAAGTATGAAAATTGAGAGGTCTGGCGGTGTAGGCGATAATTTTATTGAATTTAGACCAAAGAGAGGTACATTTGCAGAGTGGGAATGTAAGAATGACCTACGAATTTTAATTAACGGAGGAACTAAAATGGGAGTAGGTAATCATTCAGTAGATTTTTTTAAACCTTTAGTTATGCAGAATGGATTTGATATAAGATTAAATCAAACTTTTTCTGCCCCTGCAAATTCAAGTGCAACCGCAAGCGCAGGAACTATTGGCTTTGATTCAACCCATTTATATATAGCTGTGGGGACTAATTCATGGAAACGAGTAGCATTAAGCACATTTTAAAAATATTATTTTCTATATATATATTATAAATGCCTGGTCACTATCAAATGAAAGGAACTAAAGTTGGAGCAAAGAATAAAAAAATGTCTATGACTAAAGCAGACACAAAAGGAAAAGCTGTGCCCAAAAAGGGATCTGTAGCCATGAAACAGAAAATGGCTGCTTTACGAGCAAAAAAGGGAAAAAAATAAAAATATAAATATTTTTTTCTATTGAATATATATAATGCCTCTTTTACATATAAATTTATCTAATGAAAAACAAGTTGTTCAATTGATGCATGATTTAAAACCTCAAAGACTAATTTTAAGACAAGTCATTATTAATAAAGATGTTATGAGTGCTATGAATCCATCAGAAGAAGGATTACAAATAGATTTAAGACACATGTTTAATGGATATGAATTACTTTCAAATGTTTCAAGTGATAATAAATTATATATTCCAGTTCTTTCAAGACCATTAGCACCAACTCCTGCTCCTTTTATTTATCAATTTAATCTAGAATTAACTGCTGAAGAAATTAAATCTCAATTTGTTATAGAATGTTTTAAGAAAGATGGAGTGACTCCTGTTTCTTTTGATACTGGTGTTGATGGTCACTATAAATCAATTGATCTTTATTTTCAGTATGAAACAAACCAACATTTTGAAACTATCCATAATCCTGGAGGATTAGGCGAACATCATTATATTTAAATAGTTAAGAAATTTTTATTAATAAGAAAATTCATTAGAAGTTTTTTCTTACTAATATATTATATGGTTGTAGATACTGGGAACAGTTTTTGGAAATTAGAAGATGGTGTCTGGAGAGTTTCAAATTCATTTACTAGAGAGAATAATTATCAATTTGAGATCCCTAGAAAAAAAGATAGAAATGGAAAAATTATACAATATAGTACAGAAGACTGGTTTAAACAAGGAAAAAATCCAGGTGGAGCTGCATGGAATCCAGGTGGTGGGGACGGGTTTAAAGGAAATCGTGCAAAGGCTTGGACCAAAGGTGTAGTGGGTATGCTTACAGGAAATGAAAAAATTATGGACGCTGCTTTTCATGGTTCAACTGACGATTTTTTAAAATCTACAGGTCAAGGAATGAGTGATACAGAATTAGCAATTAATCTAGCTGTGATAGGTGGAGGAGTTGTAGGAGGGATTGCATCAAGTAGAGCTGGTGTTCGTTCAGGACATATGGAATCAGGAAATCTGAAAGCTATGAGAGCAAAATATAAAATATCTAAAGCTCAAGTATTTGAAGAAGCAAAAAAACAAGGAAGGGATATATCTAAAGTAGATGAAGCAAAAGTTGATAGTTTTGTTGAAGAATGGAATAAAAGAGATCCAGTTGATAATTTAAAAATAGCTGATACTTATTTTTCAAAAGAATATGCTGATTTAAATACTAAACAAAGAACTCAACAAGCTCAAAAACCTGTTTGGAAAGGAGGATCTTGGGATAGAGCATCTGCAGCAGATAAATCATCATTTACAACAAGATGGAATGCTTGGAAAGCAGGAAAAAAAGCATTACAAGATAAAATAGATCAGGTAGGAGATAAATTTAGTAAGGTAAGATCAGCATATAATAGATTAAAAGCAGCAAGAGATAAAAGACTAGCTGATGAAGCAAAAGGAAAGGCAGAAGCAAATGTTAAAAAGTTTGAAACAGAAAATGATTTGAAACCGATGACTTTTATGGAATATTTGGTAGAGTTTAAAAAGGTCTATAAAAAAAATCCAACAGAAGCAGAATTAGCAGACTTTAAAATAACATTTAATAAATTTAGAGTAGATCTAAAAAATGTGGATTCTGCTATACGAGAAACAGCAACAGATAATTATAAGGCAGCAGGAGAAGCAGACCCTACATCAACTTATTTTAGAATGTGGGAAGATATTAAATCTAAAAATAATGGAAAAATAGATTTGAAAGCATTTGAAGACCAAATAAAAACAGAATCATTAGAAGCTTTTAGATCTGCAAGAGCAAGTAGAATAAAAGCATTTGAAGAACAACATGGATTAAAAAAAATGACGATTGAAGAATATATTTATAAATATCAAGAAAATAATAATGGATATAGACCAAACAGAGCCCAACTCAAAAAGTTTATTGCTGACTATAATGATTATAGAGTAGATCTAAATTCTATAAGTGAAAGCACAAAAGCAAAAATAATGGAGGACTACGAGGCTGCTGGAGAAAAGACACCCAATTTATATGAAGTATGGGAAGTGAATAAGGCAAAGGGAGGAACTCCAAAAACATTTGAAGAGTCACTATTAAAAGATGCAGCCCAATCTAGACGAGCAGCAGAATATACTGAAAAAATAACTAAATTAGAAGGGCTTGATAAAAATGGAGATGGAAAACTTACAAAAGAAGAAGTGAAAGAATTTAATAAAAAGTTTGATTTTGATGCTGATGGTATATTGGGAAAAGAAGAAAAAGCAGCCAAAACTGCAGAAATTGAAGAAAAATATGGAGATCTTGATGCTGAAGAAAGAAGGTTACTAGAAGATGATGAAGTTGAAGTAGATTTATTTGGAGAAGAACCAGCAAGAACAGGAGGAAAACCAAAGGGAGATTCTACTGGGAAAGCAGCAAAAGCAGCAGCTGGAGCAACAGCAGCAGGAGCTGCAGCGGCAGCAATAGCAGCAGCAGTAGAAGGGGGGAAAGATAAAGGAGGAAAAGATGGAGAAAATTGGAGAGATTGGGATTTACCTGATCCAAGAAGAAGAATGATAGAATTAGGTTTAGAAGAAATTGGAGCAAGATTATTAGAGATATTTAGAAATCCATATTATTATCCAAGTCAAAACAAAATTGATCCATTTAATTTATTTCAGAGTGATCCTACTATGATTAAAAATACTCAACCTCCATTTATGCCTGAAAGAAACAATTATTTTGATGTTGGAGGAAATGAAGTTCCTGTTAATATGGAAGAAAAAGCATATCACCCAGATATAACAAAAAAGAAGGTGCATGAATTATTATTAAAAACACAAGGAGCTTATAGTGACGATGTTGAACCTAATGCTGTATTTATAAATAAACAAAATGGAGTGATTGATATTCAAGTTAAAGTTTATACTGAACCAGGATATAAAGTTGTAGCTTTCAGAGGAAGTGATAATGGAGTTGATTGGATACAAAATCTAAATGCTGCTGCTACAAGACTAGATCAGTTTTTTCCATTTATTAAAAATAGTGATAATTTAATTGGACATGATGGATTCATTAGATCTGTGGCGTTGGTTTATGATGATATTAAAAAAGAATTAGATGGAGTAGTTAATTTTGAAATAACTGGACACTCATATGGTGCGGCGTTGGCTACAATATTTGCTTATGTGTATCATTTAGATACTTTTAAACTACCGTTACATGCTTTTGTATTTGGTAGTCCAAGAGTTTTTATATCAGATGTAGAAAAATATAATAAAAAAATAGATTTAGTTAGATTTCAAAATTCAAATGATGCAGCTACTTTTGTTCCATCAAATACTGTATCTCCCTTTGGAGCTGTAGGGGCTGGACTTGGAGCATTAGTTGGTACAAAAATTCAACCACGTATAGGAGCTATGAGTGGAGCAATTATAGGAGGAGCTATGGCTGGACAAATAAATCCTTTACCATATAAACATGTTGGACTAGGAATAATATTATTTAGAGAGAAAAATGAGGTTGTTGATTTAGGTAGTTCTATGGTGGGAAATGAAGGAGAACGAGTTGTTCCAGAATCATATATATATGTTCCTGAAGGACAAGACAGTTTAAGAAATCCTGTAGATCTTCAAGGTGTAGTGATGAAAGAATCTATTAGACGATTATTAGGATATGGATTAACCCAATATGTCCAATCAGGTTCAACAGTAGATATTAATTATCAAACTTTATTTAGCAGTTATGTAGATGATCCTGATTATGGGTTAGGATTTTTAAATAAAGCATATGGATATTTTCAATTATATTTAGATTCTAACAGAGTGTTACTTAATAATAAATATGAAAAAACTATTTTACAACGTATGCAGAGATTTAGACGACGACAATTAAGGCAAGCAGCAAGTGGAAATAGTGTATCAGCTCAAGTTTTAAGATTAGATCTAGAAGGAGGACTCCCTATACCATATGGGACATTATCTGTTCAATTATTTAATCAATTTCAAAATATTGTCTTAAGGGCATCACAAGAATTTTATAGGATTCCAGGTATAGACAGAGCAAGATATACAAATGAAGGATTGTGGGTGCAAAGGTTTTGGGCAGATCAACATAGTCAAGATGAACCTGAATATTTAGAGTATTTAAATTTTGTTCAAGAAACTATGAATAAGTTTTTTAGGGAACAAGAAAGTAGAGATTTTTTTGTTTTAAGAGATGCTTTCATGAGATTTATTGTAACTGATACAATATTAGTAACTGGTTACACATCTCAAGTTTTATCCATATATAACCAATATCAAGGACATAGATTATCAACATATCTAACTAGAACTGATCTACTACCAGAAATAATATATTCAGGTCAGAATGTACCAGAAATCATAACTGATACATCTATAGGCGGTGGAGGAGGAGGTTTTACTACTTATACTAGAAATCCTCATATGCCCCATAGAAATTATTATGATAAAAATGGTAATGGATTTTATTTAGACAATTTTAATAAAATTCAACCTGTGAATAAAATTTTAGGGTTTGTTTTCTATAAAGATCCAAGTGTATTAAATCAATTAATTTTATATTAAAAATTTTTTTCTTTAAGTATATTATAATGAGCATTCTGAATCAGAGCAATCAAAACTCATCTCTTGTTAATAGTTTAATGGACGCTACACAGTCCCTCACTAATCCTTTTGTTTATTCAATTGAAAAACAAGTTCCTTTTCATGGTATGCAGTATATTAGGCATGATCCTGTGAATGCCGCCTCTTTTGGTCCTTCTAGTTCTATTGATTTTGATTTAACCAAATTAGGTTTTTTACGGTCAGCAATTTTTACTTGGAATACTACTCCTCCCACAGGAGCTCAAGATTGTCCCCCTAGTGGAACTTTAAATGCAATTGAAAGAATTGAATTACTTTCTGCTTCTAGACGTTTAGCTGTTATGGATCGTCATGCTTTAAAGGCAGCTTTTTCAGACATGCCTGCCGATGTCCGCAGTAACTATTTTAAGGGTCTTCATAGTGTTTCTTCAGGAAAACAGCTTCCTGCTGGTGAAACTTACACTAGTCATCTTTTTGTCCCTATGGCTTTCTTTAGTAACATTAAAAACAGTTTAGCACTCTCCTTCGTTGAACCAATTAAGCTGCGCATAGTCATGAGTAACAACCAGTATTGTGTAATCAAATCAGGCGTGCATGGGACTGGCGATGGTGAAAAATCCACTCGTGGAACTATGGCTTTAACTGCCCCTGAACTCTATTGTGAGTATCGTATTCTTGATCCCGAGAGTGAAGATGCTACTATTGAGGAAAATTATGATAATGTCCTTACCCAGCTTTCTTATGATTATCATACAGAGGTTGAGGCTACAGGCACTCTTACTGCTACTGGTGAGCTTGATATGAGTGTGGAACTTAAAGATCCTGGTGTTATTTCTGCTGCTTATGTGATTGTTTCATGTGACTATGATGATGTCCATTCTGCTACTGAACTAACTGATGGCGCAGCTGGTTCAAGTTCTGCGGGCAATACACAGGCAAAAGCACAGGCGATGCAGAAAAATATGGTTGCGGCTGAACAGGCTTTAGTCTGTACCAGTATTGGCTTCAAAGCTTCTGGGCAAGAGATTGTCCCTGAAATGCCTGCTAGAATCCTTGAGCTCTATGGTCGTAGGAATCTTTCTTCTGCTCATCATGCTACTGGTTTCGGAAATACTTACCAGTCAAGAGATGATCCTACTAATCTTCATAATGTATATAAATTAGATTTCGGTGTTGATTCTGATAATCGTTACAATTCTGGTGGTATTAGTCTTCGTGAGCTTAATGCTCCTACTATTTCAGTCAAAGTCCGTAGGGCTAGTGGTTCTGCTACTCTTGACGGTGAGGGTGGCGCTGATGAGGGACAACGTCCTGAAACTACAGGCAGTCTTGGTTCTAATAAGAATCCTGGTGTTCTTACTGGTAAGACTGTGAAGATGAGAGTTGTATTAAAGAAACATGTGCTTATCTCATCAGATCCAGCTTCGGGGCGTCTAGTCCAGTCCATATCTAACTAACTACCTGGTTGTTCAATCGTTTTGTAATTAGAATTAAGTATTTGAATAAAGTAATATAAAATTTTTGTATTACTTTTTTCTAAAAAGTATATATGAAACTATTATCAGTTAAAAAGAGTGATAGAAAAAACAAAGAATTTGTTGCTGAATTTGATGATGGAAAAAAGGTGCATTTTGGAACTGATAGTAATTTTGTATTAAATCCAAAAAAAACATTAAGACACAAACAAAATTATATTAAAAGACATAGTCAAAATCCTCTAGAAAAAGATGCTTTAAAGAATCCAAGATCAGCTGCAAGATTATCTATGGATTTATTATGGAATACTAGAAATTTAAATACTAATATTTCTATTTATAAAAAAAAATACAATTTTTAATCTTCATGTGGAACAGTATTTAATTCTATTGTTGGTTCTTCAAAATCGGGCACTTTTCTTGTACAAGCACACATACCACAAAATAAGTTTAACCGCTCACATCTTGAATGTTGTATCTGACTGATAATCCCGATCACAGCAGTTGAACAAGTGATAATTAAAACACTTACAGATGAAAGATCTACCATAATAATATATAATAATATAATATTATGTTGAGCCGATTTATATATGACTATATTTATAAAAATAAATATCTTACGTTAATTTATATGGGCTATAAACAAAAATTAAGGGAGCAGCGGAAAAAACTGTTACTAGAAGAACAAAAAAAGAAACTCTTAAAGGAGTGGGTTTTAATTGATAGTAATGTTGTAAATTCCATAGGTCGTCCCCGTATTATTAGGTGATCTTGCATATGCTGCTTTCCTATCAATATCATACTTTAGACATCTACAAATTTGTAAAAGAGTTTGACTTGTAAATTTTTTTGGACGTCGTGTATTAGGACTTAATTTATATATTTTTCTTAATATATCATAGTGTTCTAAAATTATAGTATTATTTTTTTCTGTGTTTATATCCCGTGTCTTAAAACAAATAATTCCATTTTCCGACTCACAGTTTTCTAGTTGGCTAATTAAATTGTTGAATACTAGATCTCTCATATTAATAATATATTATTTTATTTTTTTAAGTTATTTATGAAAAAATAAAAGAATTATTTTTTGACCTTGAGTCTTACATGTCTTTCTACATTTCCATTTGCAAAGGGTCTTGTAGTATCCTTAACATCTCCAAATGCTTTTGCATAGTCATTCTTTCCACCTTTTTTGTTGCCTGCACGACCACCCTTAAAAGCTCCGCCATCAGCCACGTAACCTTGTCTGTTTGGGTCAAAATCCATAGCTGGATTCCATCTATGAGGGTGATTGCCTCTAAATTCTAGTTTAGATCTATTGCCTCGTCTATCCACGTTATTAGCTTCAAATTCTGCTACTTCTACGTCCTCTCTATTTAATTTAGTCTTTGATCTCGTAGTTGGTGGATTGTATTTGAGTTTTCCACCTGGATTAGGATTGCCTTTATTCTTTTTGCCCGAATAGCTTGCCTTTCTATTGCCTGTTTTTAAATTATCTAGGGTAAGCTTCATTATATAATATTAAAAGAAAATAATTTTTATTACTTTTCCATTTCTTTTGTTGGTTCTAATTCTGTTTCAAGAGTTTCTTTTTCTTGTGGTTTTTCTTCTACAGCATTAACTGGATCAGTTTTTGCTTCTGGTTCTGTGTCTAATTCAGTTTTTTCATGTTTCTTTTTGTATCCTCTCATTCCACTATAAGCATTTCTACCTCCATTATTTTGGGCATAGCCTTTAGTATTTCGTGGTTTAAACATTATATAATAATGATAGAAAATAATTTTTATTTCTTTTTATTAGTTTTTAAAGTTTTAACTTTTTGTTCTAATTGTTCAATCTCACTTTCTCTACTTCTAATTTGCATCTCACGGGCTAAAATTATTTGTTCTTGATTTCTAATTATGTCTAATAGTTTATCTTTTGTAAGTTGCCTCAATCTGTTCATATAAGTATTTAAGATTTTATTTGTTTAAATACTTTTAAAAATACATTATATTATTGTTTTTTTAATTTATATTTGTTCCAAATTTTTTTATCTGCTCGGCGAGCACCTCCCGAACCAGAATTCATTATAACTGCTGCTAGTCTAGCATATGCCCATGCTTCCTTTGATACTTCAGGACGTGACCCTGATGAAAAATATGCAGCCTTACCTTTATCCATAATTAAATCAACTCCTTTCTTACTAATTATATTTTTATAAATAAAATCTAAATCTGTGATTTTTCTATTGTATCGTTTTTCAAAAGCTTTAACATGTGGAGATCTAGTATTGGATTCAAAGTTTTTTAATTTTGGTCGGTCAGTTCCTTCAAAAATAGATTTAATCTGTTTTTTTCTTTCTACTTCTGTTAAACTTTTTGGGATATATCTTTGTGGAATATCACGAGTTTCCCCCTTGTACGTTATTTTTACCATTATAATATAGCTTTTGATATTTTTTTATCTTTTCTTTATTTTTTTCATAATATTTTTTTTGATATTTTCGGATTTTTTCTTTGTTTCTTTCATAGTATTGTTTTCTGTAAGCTATAGGATTGTCTTTAACTATAATACCACCAGAGCCCATTAATCCACGAACCATATATATATATAATTATAATTTTATTAAACATTTTCCTTTTGGAAATCCTGTTTTATTTTTTTTTCTATATGCAAGATTACAATTATAGCATCTTGGATATATTTTATTACCTTTATTGCAGCAACAATCAATACAGGCATAAGGATTATTATTGTCCCTACAATATTTAGAATACCTCTTTCCATCTTGTGTTTCATAATGTTTTAGTATTAACAAAGTTCTATCACTCTTATCAAAGATTTCATATTTCTTATCTAATTCATCACGTGGATCATTACAAGAATATGAATATATATCATAATCTTCTTCATCATCATAATACCTCTTAAATCTATTTTTTAACCACGTTACATGACTCCAATAATCATCATATTCTTTACTACCATAAATCGTTCTACCAGGTTTTACTTCTTCTAGTCTTGTATCATCTTTTCCTCTTAAATTAATTAATTCTTTATCACCACAGAAATCAAGAATATTTTTAAATACAGGGTCAGGTAGATATACCATTACTATATTTTAATATCACATATTCTTTAAGCGATTTTAAAACATTTATATGCAAAGTATTTTTATCCAGTTAATTGCTAATAAAAATATGACTATTCTAGTTTTTATAAAGACTGGTATAAAAGAACTAGAAATAGCTAAACTCGTCCAAAATCCAAAATCCCAAATTATATTTATATACTTATACAATCTCCATATCATACAATATATAAATATTTTTTAAATCGGCAGAATTCTAAAATCTCCCTAAATTTATGTTATTTTGAAACAATTTAGAGATAATTGACGCAGGGGGCGGCGCGCCACTTATTTTTAAGTTCTTTTAATTTAACATT
>Ga0181379_1001313_pt1 | contig 11743 bp, 15 predicted proteins | sample 2SPOviralmetaG_FD_130115 | JGI IMG/M metagenome (GOLD analysis project Ga0181379, IMG submission 130115) | Marine viral communities from the oligotrophic San Pedro Time Series (SPOT) site, San Pedro Channel, CA, USA - 2 SPOT_SRF_2009-07-10 | ecosystem: Environmental > Aquatic > Marine > Strait... | reverse complement strand
AGCTATTACGATAATATAGATTTTGCTTTTACTACTAAGTTCATACTACAGAAGGATTGGAATATAGAAACTTCTTTAATACTAGGAAATAAAATTGATAATGATAAATATAAAAAAAATGAAGTTGTTCATTGGAATTGGATTGAAAAAATTATCCCTGAATTAATTAAATGTGATGATGATGTAATCGTTTTTGAAGATGATATTAGACTTGTAAAACCTCTTGACGACCTTCCTTTTGATGATTATGATATTATATGGTTCGGGTTTAGACGTGGAAGACTAGAACATAAAAAACAACGTATCACAGGGGCGCAAGCTATTTATATAAAAAAGGAAGTCCTACAGGATTTGAAGGAACATTTTAATAACTATAAAAAAAAAATTCACGCAGACAATTGTATGTCGCAGTTTTGTGTAAAGTATAAAGATAAATACAAAGTTTATCAACCAAAATTATCCTATGTTTATGAAAAAGAACACACGTCACTTATATCATTAGATAATTGGGAAACGTATAGTAAGCCAAAAAAAAATATTAACGAGTGTAAATGATCCCAATAGACAAAACACATAGTAAAACTGACCTTACTGATCTTATTAATGATTTAAATCTTCCAATTGTTTTTAGTCATCAAGATAATAAAGCCGATATACAAAATAAATTACTAGCTCTTTTAAGAAATAAAAGAATACATATTCCAGATAATTTTTATGGAATTAAATCAAAAGATGATTTAATACTATATTTAAAAAATCATAATCCAAAAAAAATGCTCAGTATTAAAGAAAAATCTAATGTAATGAAAATATGTAAATCTATCATTCAATATTGTAAGAATGATTTTGATCTTACATATTGTCATTATAATACTCAAAAAGAAATTGAAGATGATATGGATTATGTAAAACAATTTGGAGATATCAGTAGTGTAAGAAGATGCTGTCGGTTATTAAGAAATGATGTCAAAATGTGTGGAAAAATATTCAAGCCATTAATATCTCCACAACTTCAAAAAGATTTAGATGAGAAAAATAAAATCAAAAAAATTTATCCTTACAAAATAACGATTAGAAGGTCTACTCCTGAAAATAAAATAATTTTAGTTTTTGATTAAGGGATCGGGCCCGATATATATTCAAGATCCTTTTCTTCAGGCTTATCAAAAAATGGCTTGACTTCTTTTAATCCATTACATATTAATGGTCTTGCGACGTTTTCATATTTTCCTTCAAACTTATTATTAAATGTATTTATGATATCCATATCTATCAGGGGAGATGCTTCTAATAAATTATCATATTCAGATCGCGCAACTTTTAAGAAGTCCGTGCATTTTTTTCTTTTTTGATCGTGTAATGATAATTCTATTTCTATATTTCTACTCAGTTTCGCCCAGCCCAACGCAGCAATTCTATGAGATTCATATATTTCACTATATCTTAAAAATGATAATAATGTTCCTAATATTCCAGCGAATATATTTAAACTCCCTACAAAAGCTGTGAACATCTGCTGAGCATCTTCAGGAACATAACTTTCTGTTGCGAAGTTCCCGACTCCCGTTAATGTTGATATTACAATCAAAGGGACTTGTAGAGCGTGATATTTTTTTCTATATTTTCTTTGTGAATAGTTATGAAGCCAACTATAACACGTGGAGATCTCACTCCAATCAGCTAAAAGCTCTTCACATTCAGGACTCCAATCTTCAATATTTTCAGGCATTGGACGAGCCGTGCGTGGTGTTCGTATTAAATCCATTTTATCTATACTAAATATTTTTATCTAGTAAATCCTTTTATTTTAAGTTTCTTAACATCATCCGCGATGTCTTTATCAGCCTTTTTCCAAGTCCCTGGCTGTTTCATCACAAAACTATAAATTCTTCCCATACTCCAAGCATTAGCACTCATTTTTCCTTTGAGAGATGAACCACCCACTTTTTTGCCGTCAGTTGTTCTTCGCACACTCTGAGGATTGTTTCTTCTCGCAGCAGAGCCACGAGCATAGACCTTGTTAAGGAATCGTATAGGGATTCCAGTCGTTTTGCTAATGTCGTTTTTACTGTGTGAAGTGCCTTTTGAAAATCCATATCTAGCATTATACTTATCTTTATTAGTGACAACCATTTTTATTTTTTTGATTTATTTTTTTTTAAAAAGGATAATTATCAATGTTATATTATCTCGTTATGAATCATTCTAATCATTTTTCTCAAAAGAAACCCATTGAAGATGTTTTACAAAATCTTGAAAGCTTAATCATAGATATAAAAGGAATTAAAACTGATATACATCATATCAAAGAATACATTCGTAAAGAGACCGTGAAACAACAATTAGAAGATGAAAGAATTGAAAAAGAATATGTTAAACCTTCGGGTTGGTTTTCTTAAATTAAAATATTTTTATAATATAAATGGAAGAAATCATTCACGATATAGATGAAAATGCCGACAAGCCAATTATTACGATACTTGTTCCTACGTGGAATCGCCATAAGTTTTTAGAGTTATTCGTAATGAACTTGAAACTCCAGGATTATCCTCACAATAAATTAAAAGTTATAATAGATGACGACGGAGAAGACAAGTTCATTACAGATAAAAAAGAATTAGATGAAGTAAAAGAATTTATACATCCCATTCAATTAAAATATATTAATAATAAGCCAAGACGTAGTATTGGAAAAAAAAGAAATGATCTTGTCAAAGAAGCTGACACAAAAATTGTATGTTTTCTTGATGATGATGATTGTTATTTATCTACATATATATCTCACTCTTATCAAGTTATGAAAGATACTAAATCAGGTTGTGTTGGATCTGATAAAATGCTCTTTTGTATGACACAGAATAATTTTGATATTCACGCTATTAACTGCGGGGATACAAAGAAACTCATTCACGAAGCCACATTAATGTTCACAAAGAAATGGTTCAAGGCTTCTTGTAAGTTTGGTAATAATTCACAAGGTGAAGGTAAAAATCTTTTTGAAGGTCACGAAAGAACTGTAGCTATCACAGACATAAGTAAAATTATGTGTTGCGTCCAGCACGATGGAAACACTGTTGGTAAATTACAATTCGCTCGTGAGGATAATAAAATGGATATAAAACTCAATAAAGAATTAATAAAACTTCTAAAAAAGATTTTAGATATTAAAGATTAATTTATATGTAATTATATATGGAAAATTACTCTGAAGAACAAATACAAAAAATGGTGAAAGCCTATGAAAATAAAAGAACTAGAGAAAAAAAATATTACGAAACTGTCAAAAATACTGAAGAATTTAAAATTGCTAATCGCACAAGAGCTAACAATTGGTATATGAAAAATCAAAAAGCTCGTCAAGAAAGCTACAATAAAAATAAAGAAATTAATGGCGCGAAATCATCATATTATTATTACAAAAAGCTAGATCGTGTAGAAGAATTCAAAACTAAATACCCAGAGAAATATAAACTTCTCGTTGATAATCATTATTTGAGCGAACAAAACCCTGATGCATCCGTCGAGACGTCAAACTCTTCCTCAGAGGCTGAGCCTTCTATATAATCATATCTATCTATTTTTTCTTTTTTTGGCGGTATGTAATCATCGTCTCTTCCTTTTTCTAAAATAGTGATAATATGTTTCCCATTATTATCATTTAAAAATTTTATGATTGTTTCATACTGCTTATCCGTCACATCAAACGATATCATTTATTATATTAAATATTATATTTCAAAATTTGAAAGTTATTTATATTTTATTAACACAATAAAAATATAATATGACTACTCAGGCAGGTCTTAAACTATTAAATGAGAAATATAATATTCCTAATGGATGGAAATATGCGGGAGGTGGTTTTAAAAAAGTATATTCACACGACAATGATTATGAACTCCAAGAAACAAGACACACAAGATATTTTAATACATTAAAAGCTCAATGGAGAGAAGAAGGGTTTAGCTGTGATCGTGATTATTTTCCAAGTCATAAACATAAGTGTATATGTGAACACGGGATTGAAGAGAACTGCTATATTTATAAAAGAGTTCAAAATGTCGTTGAAGGTAAAATTACAAAGGTAATTCATATAAGAGTTCTTGGTAATTGCTGTATTAATAAACTACATTTGCAAGGAAGACGTTGTTCTTTGTGTGGTGAAGTTCATAAAAATAGAAATGATAATTTTTGTAATGATTGTCGTATCATAAATGAAAAAGAAGAAAGATGGAAAAAAAAGATGGCGACTGGATGGTATTGTCATTGCGGTCAAAAGAAACTTAAACAAGGAGTTCCACAATGTCTAGATTGTTATCTTAAAAAAATTGGTAAGAAAAATTAAATTACTTTTGTTGTTGTTCCTGTAATAGTTCTTGTGCTACATTAAATGTATTTGCTTTATTCTTTTTTATTTTAAATAAGATAGTTGATTGTTCGGATACATTCGCATAAGATCCATCTGGGTCGTGCACAGAGCAGGTCACACTAGCTAATCGTAATGGGAGTGTCACTGTGAACTCGAGCGATGACTCTTGTTGAAAGTAGAAATCCCCGTCTCCATTTACTTTATCCACAACAGATATGATCGGCATATTTGTATTATTTATCTTTCCACCGATAAAAGGTGTATTTTCAAGAATATTTGATCTTATCGTATAGTATCCACGTATCATTCTTGTTGGAAGATTATCAGCTACAATCTGTATTGACTCTGTTTTTTGGATTATCTCAGGATAATATGATACTTCTTCTGCCTTCAAGTAATTAAGCATCATCGCGGATACAGGAATCATATTTTTAACCATCGGAATACCGAACAGATTTTGAAAGTATATTTTTGTGTCGCCTTCACTTACAGTAGCGTTCGTAGTTATGACAGATAAATTATTTACATTTGTATTGTCTATTCTTTCTAATCGTGTGTTATTGCTTGAATGAAATTGTTTATATGAAAAACCAAGCAGATCCCATAATGTTCCTCGCCATTCAGATTCTGTCAATCCAAAATCTTCAATATTAATTCCACACAAGGAATCGTATATTTTCCATTTTTCTAAATTAGGATTTGTTTTTTTAGTCCTATAGATATCTGTTGATGTATTCCCCCAAGCAATATTCTGCTCCGATGGATAAGGCATACGAGCAGGAGTCCAATCTTCAAAAAGTTCAAGAGGATTTATTTTATAGACCACATCATCAAAGCCATCTGTCAATTGAGGCTGATTTTGGGGACTAATATAAGGCACTAGCGCATCCCAACTATTTCCACGATTTAATGATGTGTGTAAATCAGAGAATGTAAAATGTGTTCCGTCATAATTTAATTTTGGAACATCGGCTCCAATATACAAAAGGTTTCTGTCAAATTTAGTATTAACCTGATATGTATCCAAAGCATAATCATTATTTGCTGCGATGTCATAACTAAATATCTCTTTACCTGTTGAATTAAAATTATAAGGCTTCGTATTAAATCCTGAGTAAGGAAGGATCCAAGCTGTATTAGGAGCTGTAAAGTGTTGATCGTATCCAATTTTTCTGTCTTTCTCAAGTATTGAAGAAGCATTTTTTAACATATTAAATAATGTGGATCCTGAACCATTATGATGTGTCGGATATACAACGATAAATTGAGTTGTATTAGAAGCATTATATGTTCTCCCAAAACATCCATATGTTTTTTCTGATAAGTCTTCATTCGGATTATCATAATATTTATCTCTTTGGTTTTCATCAAACTGAAAAGGAACAACTACACTTGATAATTGTTTTAGATTCGCCGAATTCCAAGGAGGATTATTATATCCGCCCCATCCCAGTTGCGCTCTTGAGGGTGTCGTCTCATCCAAAGACTGTGAAGCATTTGGATACCGATTCATATGAAACCAACGACAATTTGTGATATTATCATTAACATTATAAGGTGTTCTTGAATCAGTAAAGATATTGAATGTCTCAGGATATTTTTCTTGTGATTCAATAAAATTTTTAAATAATGTTAAATTATCTTCAGTATAAGGTATACTTGTGATTAATCCATTTGTATTATTACTCCCGTTAAATGTTCCATCATACGAAGCATTTAATTGTGCGCCTTGAATACCACGATACTCTGTTCCAGATAAATTAATTTTTCTTCCTGTATCATATATTTCAGGTCTTTTACATCCGACACACGAATATTGAGCTAAATATTCCCAACCATCTCCAGGATTCAAACCAGAATAATATTCCTCAAAGACGACCACTGTAGCATTAGCTTTTGAGCTTTCTTTCCCGTATATTCCAGCACAGATAAAAGGCTTATATGTTTCTGTAGAGATCGTTTTATATACAGGAATTGGAAATCCAGGTGTCTTAGGATTAGCAATGCTTTCACTTGGATTTCTAACTTCATAAACATTTTCAGAGATAACTTGTTGTAATTGACGACTAAAGTCTTCAGCAATAAATTCAGGACTATTAAAGCCTTTCTCTACCTGAATAGATTTTGTTTCTTTATAAATAAAGTATGAAGCATTTTCAGGGTCTCTTAAAAATCTTGCTGGAGAATTGCCAGTAGCTGCTCCCGATTCAAAATTAGTGCTGTCCCTAATCATAATTGTAAATCGTGAATTATCATTTTTAACTTTTGAAAGATCACCATTCTCATTATAAACGGAGCTTGTATTTCCCACACCAGGACTACTAGTTAATTGATAAAAGTCTTCAAATAATGTATAAGAATCTTCGCGGAATGGGTCGTGCAGCGACATACCCCAATGAACTACATCATCGTGGAAAAAATAATTTGATCCATTCCCATTGAGATCTTCACGCCACCACCATCTCCTTGGGAGTTGAATATAATTATGAGCATCGGCATTTTTGTAATATGATATTGTAAAATTAGCTGTATCATCTCTTATTTCAATTTCATCTTCTTCTTCTGTATAATTAATTCTATGATATTGTGAATAAATTTCACTATTAAATGTTAAAAACTCAGGAACAACTTTTTTAAATTTCTTTTTTATTCCTAGATTTTCTCCTTTTATCTCTATTGATGACTGTTGTCCTGCGCCCCTTTCTGAGATCATAGCTCCGTGAACAGATATTTTATCACCAGCTTCAAGACTCACAATATCTGTCAAGTTATTAGTCCAAGAAGCAAAGTTTTCATCATTGTTAGAAAGAGCTTCTTCACTATGTAGCCGATTACATTCTATAATTTTGGTGTCAACGTATTCATTCGCCATTATTTAATTATATTATATATTTTTATTTAAGAATTTTATTTTATTGATAGTTATAAATGATGTCTGATAATGAAACTCCGCAAGAAGCTACTCCACCACCCGCGACGACAAAGAAACCACGAACAAATGGAAAGAAGATGACCGACAAGCAAAAGGCTGATCTGTCAAAACATATGGTAAAAATGAAAGCGGGAGGGATGACCTTAACTGAACAAAGGTCACATAGAATGAAGATGATGGGAAGAATGAGAAAGGGAGAAACTCTGGGAAAAGCACACAAAAATGTTATGAAAGGTTAAATCTTTTTTTGTAATCTGATATACTAGCTCTCAAGCTAGTTTTGTTCCATAATATCCATCTAGATAAAGAGCCTGCTGTATCTGGAACAGTCCAGTTCTCTCTTTTACGATGTCTATCTAAATATCTTTTTTTACGAGCTTCATCTTTATTTTTTGTAAAATCACTCATTCCAGCGCTGCCGAAGTGAATTGTTTTAGTCTTACCTTCCTTAGAGGATAATATTGCCATGTATTTTTTATTTTTATTGGAAGATGGCTTGATAATTACTTTTGTATATTTCTTTGACATTTATATTTTATACAACGTTAAAATTATCCTTAAAAAAAAGATATATATATTATAAATGAAAGTATTTGTTATCTGCGCTTATGAAGAACGTAAAGCTAAATATTTAAATGATAATAGATATACCATATGGGATGCTTATCATTGGAATGATATTAAAGATGAAACTGTAGATCTCTATAATTTTAGACACAATTGTAGAGATGAACTTAAAAAAAAGATTACTGCTTGTAGCGAATCACATCTAGCTTGCTTAAAACATATCTATGATAATAAAATAGATAATTGTATTATAATTGAAGACGATGCACTCATTGATTTTTATCGCTTAGAAGAATTAAAAGATATTAAGGATTTTTGTTATATTGGGGGAATGTTTTTCCCGCCACTTTTAAAAGATAAAAAAGATTTTGTAAAACCCACATTTGAAAAAGGACTACACGAAATTGATCCTGAAACATTTGTGATACATAATGCTCACGGCTTATATATTCCAACACACGATATTGTTCCTTCAATGATGAGACAAACTTATCCCAAAAGAAAAGCTATAGATGTGGAATATAAGCATCAGCAAAAAAGAAAAGAATTAAAATATTTTATATATCCTGCGATTTCTACCTTACATCTTGAAGATTCAAAAAAAGGATTTACTTGGAGTAATTACAAGCTCGCTGATAATTTATTAAAGTATTAAGTTAAATTATATTAAATTTAATTCAAAATTTGAAACTTAGCATTTAAAGAATGTATTAAAAACAAATACTCACAAGAGTTAAAAAAAACAACTCTTAAAAAATGCCGAACTTCATTTGCGACTATACCACTCAAGAAGAAATCAAGAAACTCAAAGAAGAAAACAAGGAACTCAAAGCACTTTACGAAGCATCACAAGAAGAAATTAATGGTGATGGTTTGTTAAAACAAGGATACAAAACTGATTTATCAAACTCACATAAACAACAAAATCGTATGGTTAAAGAGATTGTGAAACTCAAAGAAGAAAACAAGAAAATGAGATCAGCCTGTCTGAAGTCTGTTTCAAAACTTAGTAAGAAAAGTAAGGAACTACAAAAAGAAATAGAAGAACTGGAAATGAGGCTTGATGCTACTCGTCAAGTAAATATGTGTTATGCGAAGGCTGTGTCAAAAGAACGAGAGGTTGATGAACTATTGAAAGGTCTCCAAACACCAGAAGATGAATATGAAGAATTAATGAATGGAGAATATTGGAACAAGTCTAACAATAGAATTTATGATAGGCCAGGAAGGGAAGTTCAAGGAGAAATGGTTCTTGAGAACGATGGCTGGGTGAGACGATATTATCCTTGTAATTAAATATGCTCGGTAATAACTTCATCATCACTAGATGAACAATCACTATCACTATCACTATCGTCTTTATTATTTATTTTTTGTTTTAATTTAAAGTTCTCTAATTCAAGCTTATCACATTTCGCTTTTAACTTTTTATATTTCTTTTTAATTTTACTATCATCATCACTAGAAAGCGATGAAGATGATTCACTTCTTTTTAATTGTATGACATCAATATAATCATCAAATTTCTTTTGTAATTTTTCATAAGATTCTTTTGTTGGTCGTTGTTGTAATTCTTCAGCACGATTAAAATTAATTTCATTTTTTTTCATCATACTCTGTATCATCTTAGATTGGACTTTCACTCTTTGCTGAAGTTCTTCAAGTTCAAGATTTCTTTCATATTCTACTTTTTCTTTTAATTTTTCATCGTATTCTTTTTTGATTAAAAGATCCAATTCTTCTTGTAATTTAATATTAAATGTTTCTTGATATTCAGTTAATTCTTTTTTACAATCTCTGTATTTTTGGCGCATATCTCCTAATCTTTTTACAATCGTTGCATGATCAAATGTAGTCATAGCAAATTGAACAAGACCGTAAACATATTTCCAATCTAACTCTTGATCTTTGAATTGTTTATTTACTTTTGATCTTTCATTTCTAATAGCTTGTTCTGATATAGTTGGTAGTTGTTCTTCATCTCCAGCCCATTCTTTACGAAATACACTAACAATTGTTTTACCGACGTTCTCCATTGATTATACAATAATATAATCTTTAAATACTTATTATTTATAAAACTCATAGACACAAATAATATGATATTTACCTTTCATTAAAAAAAAAGAATGGCTCTCGAGCTCCAAAAGAAAGGCAAAGAAAGGTAATAATATGATATTATACCCATATTATTTTAAAGAAAGGGGATATTATCGCAAAACAAAGGCAATATTATTCTCTTGAAAGGCAAAGAAAGTGATATTACACAAGTTGTCGCAAAACACTAAAACCTCCAGCCCTTAGCACACATATATATATACTCTCTATAAAACACTATATTCTTATTTTTTATACAAAACTTTCTAAAATACTTTAACTTGTGTAATATACATAATAAAGACATTAAAACGTATTATTCCCCTTTCTTTTTTTGTAATATTTACTATCTTTTCAAATAATATGGGTGTAATATCGTATTATTGTTAAATTATTTTCTACGTGTTCCCCCTTTCTTTGTCTCAAAAATTTCTTTCTCCACTATCTTTTTCCCCATAATATCTTTTTCAACGTTATAATTTAATCTAAGTGAATAGCTACGTGTTTCCTTATCTATTGGTTTTACGACCTTTGTTTTCTTTTTCTTTGGCATTTATGATTATAAAAAATTTTTTTTTACTATAAATAAAAATATTATTTATTGTAAATAAAATGAGTCTAGTTATATGTTCCAATCATTTCAAAGATGGTAATGTTGCTCGTCAAGAAAATTCAATAGATAATGCTTTCAGTTTTCGTAATGCTCTTTCTTCTACATATCAAATAAAAAAGAATTCACAAGTAGCTTTACAATCTGTAAAACTAAACATAAATGGCAAAGTGGTCTTTTCAAGAAACACAAATAAGTTCTATCAATTCTTCGGTAAGCTGCTTGAAATGGACGGAGAAACATCTCCACAAATTGAAGAAACAACATCAAGTCCTTTACTAGTTCAGCTTGCTGACACAGATCAAATAGAAGAACAAGCTCCAAGTGATTTTGTTAATACACTCGCTACACGATTAAACGAACATATGTATCATCCCAATATTAGAGATAAAATCACGTGTAAAATTCTTAATAATGCTTCGTCTCTTGATTTCAAGGGTTATGAAATTATTTACGATCAACTATCAGGCCCGAATGCTGACACTATACCTACTGATAATTTTCAATCGTGGTTTGGTCCTAATGATGGAACTTCAAACGCATCTACTCCTGATTTTTCATATACTGGGGGAGTATTTACAAGAAATGCTTCTTTAGGTTTAGATGACATCTGTGCTGGTATTAACACACAAAGACCTTTAAATCTTGCTTCAGGTGAAATGATTGTGAATATCTCACAAGGCTCTGGTAATGTTAATGTTTCTGGTTCAGAAGTTCAATGGGCTGTTGGTCTTTCAAGATTTATTAATAATGAAGATGGTGATGGAGATAAACTTCCTCCTTATTATGAATGGGATTTAAGTGATACTATGGATTTTTCTGGTGTATATCCGACATTTATGGACTTCGGTATAGGAAGGAATGCTGCGGGACAGCTCGTTGTATTCCATACAACTTGGAGCACATCCGGTAATGGTTATCTTAAAACTGAAGAAGTTGAATATTGGAATAATGCTTCGTCAAGTTTTAATAAGCTAAATAACAGAGCTTCTTTAGATGATGGAAAATATACAAAAGTAAAATTCAAGGCTGAAGGTGAAAGAATGAAAGTAGAGATCTATAATGCTTCTGGTGGGATCGGTGCAGGATATGAGACTATCACTGAATACTTAGCTGGGGAAGAAAAATACAATATGTTCACACCGATCAATCAGGCTCAATGGTGCTT
>Ga0181379_1001311_pt1 | contig 11759 bp, 9 predicted proteins | sample 2SPOviralmetaG_FD_130115 | JGI IMG/M metagenome (GOLD analysis project Ga0181379, IMG submission 130115) | Marine viral communities from the oligotrophic San Pedro Time Series (SPOT) site, San Pedro Channel, CA, USA - 2 SPOT_SRF_2009-07-10 | ecosystem: Environmental > Aquatic > Marine > Strait... | reverse complement strand
CCGCCTTACACAAATTGCAACGATTGAAGACGCAGAGCGAGCAGTCCGACTCACCAAAACATGGCGCCATGAATTGATGGGCGAAAATTTTGACTTGACGACCATTGAATCCGGAAAGAAGGGTTCGGCCAGAAACCAGGAGAAAACCATCATTGACATCGTCTCTGTTCTCCAAAATCAATCGGGAACATCAGCCAATTTGTTGGACGTGTTGACCGATGCAGAACGCAAAGACATCCCCCGTTCAAAAGCCGAGGACATCATCGACAAATTATGCAGAGACGGGCGCATGATGCGGCCTTCAGGCTACGACACCCTCCAAGTGGTTTGATGCCCAAGTCAAGGGTGGTGCTCATGAAGGGTGAGCGCCTCGCACAAGCATGACCGGTGAACCCGAGGGTGATGTTCGTCGTGCCAACGACCTTGTTCCTGCTCAACTCGGCTTCATGTGCGGGCTCGAAGTTCACCAGCAACTTGCGACCGGAAAACTGCACTCGCGTCAGACGGGGGAGTTGTACGACATCACAATCGACACGCTTCCTGACAGTTGGCCTCGGTTTGAACGGCGCCTGCGTGCCTCTCGAGGTGAAGGAGGAGCCGTCGATGTCGCCGCTCGTTTTGAGTCCAAACGAAACCGCTCGTTTGTCTACGCCCAATCTCCCAACTCTGGCCTGATTGAACTTGATGAGCAACCGCCATCACCGTTGGACGTCGACGCCGTTGACATCTCGCTGACGGTTTCAGCATTGCTTGAGGCACAACCCGTTTCATTGATCCAAACGATGAGGAAAACTGTGGTTGACGGTTCCAACACCAGCGGCTTCCAACGCACTTCGCTGATCGCCACCGACGGAACGCTCTCTACCGCAGAAGGGCCTGTGGGTGTTGACGTCGTTTGTTTGGAGGAGGACAGCGCACGTAAATTGGACACCGTTGACACGGGCAACGGCCAGAAGGTGATTTACAACTTGGATCGGTTGGGTTTGCCTCTTATCGAAATCGCCACTGCTCCCGATGTTCAATCACCAGACCATGCGAAATCCACCGCCATCGCCCTCGGGCGAGTTCTTCGACGAACACGACGGGTTCGTCGTGGTTTGGGAAGCATTCGTCAAGACCTCAACGTCTCGATTGCAGCAGGCGACCGTGTGGAGATCAAAGGATGTCAAGATCTCGGTTGGATTCCCAGAATCATTCGTTTGGAGATGGCTCGTCAACTTCATTTCTACCGGCTGGCCAATGAACTTCGGACCCAACTCAACCTCCCAGCCCTTCCACCAAATCGCGATGAGGATGATGCTGACATGGAAGCAAAGGTTGCTCAGGCTGTTGAATCAGCCCTGCCGATGTCGACCACTGATGTTTCGTCATGCTTTGCAGCCACTGACTCCGGCATGGTCAGCGATTCGCTGGCCAACGGTGCCGTAATGATGGCGCTTCCGCTCCCGGGCTTGCTTCATCGCCTCGGCACCAAGGCGCTCGATGACGACGGCGCTCAACTCCCTCGTCTTGGTCGTGAATTGGCAGGGGCCGCAAAATTAGCCGGCGTGAAAGGCATCTTCCATGCCGACGAATTGCCAGCCTACGGCATCACCAGCGAAGAGGTCAACGCTGTTCGAGTTCATCTCTCTCTTGGGGAAAACGACGGCTTCGTTCTTTGCTGCGCCCCCATTTGGCAGGCTGAATTAGCGCTTGAGGCCGTGCTCAATAGAGCCCGAATGGCTTGGCACCGAATCCCACAAGAAGTCCGCAATGTTGTGGTGAAGAAAGGGGCTCCAGAAGATGGTACGACCGCCCCAATGCGTCCTTTGCCGGGGCGCTCCCGAATGTACCCTGAGACAGATGTCCAACCGCTCAAATTGAGTCAAGAGCGCTGGTCGGATGTTCTCAATCGGCTCCCTATGTCGGACGAAGAACGGAAAAACCGGCTTGGGACCTTTGCTATGTCGGAGGACCAATCGGACCAACTCCTTGCTCGCGAACTGGACGATGTCTTCGTTGAACATGGAAGCACTCTTCCTCCAAAAGCATGGGCTGCTCTGCTGTTGAATCACGATACAGAATCCCCGCTTCTCTTGGCTCAAGTGCTCCAGTTGAGGGAAGACGGCGCCCTATCGAGGGACCACATTGACGCGGTCATCCAAGCCCACTCAGGGCAATCTCCTGACATGAACACATTGCGCTCGTACTGCAACGAACACGGGCTGGCCCCTGCAGACATCGGAGGTCTTGAAGACATCATCACTGCACTTGTTGCTGAACGTCATGACTTCGTCAAAGAACGAGGCATGGGGGCGATGGGCCCTCTGATGGGAATCGTGATGCAAGCAGCCGGTGGTGCTGATGGAAAAGAAGTCAGTGCGCTCCTCAGAGCCGCTATTCAAGCGATCTTGGAGTGAAAGCTGCATGAAGCGCCCCCTCTTGTTGTTGGTGCTTCTCATCGGTTTGGCATCCACTCCTGCCGCTGCTTCCTCGGACTGGACCCTAGCCTGGCAGGAAGATGTTGGGCCGGGCTACATCACGACGGCTCCTGTGATTGATGGTACAAACGTCTTCGTTCGGACTTCTGGGTTTTGGACAGGCGAGGAACGCCCTCGCGTGCTCGCCCTTGACAACGACGGACAGATGATTTGGGAGCGAACGCATCCGTCGACCACTCAGCACGACATGTCTCCGTTGTTGCTTGTGTCTGCCGGAGAAGGGCCATGCGGTGCCTGGCCACCTATGCTATTGGTCGGCTGGGCGAACGGTGATGTGGAAGCGTTGAACCCCGACGACGGCTCCTTGCTTTGGTATGCCAACACCACCCTCCGAGGCTGGGGAGTCACTGGAGCCATGCTCGTTGATGATGGGCATCTCGTCGTCCCTACTCGAGACGGACTTATCCGTTTGTGCATGGAAGATGGGGCCATCGATTTTGAGGTCGTGTTGGATTTAGCATGGCGTAATGGCGTGGTTCGTACCGATGATGGATACTGGTCAGGGGATGAGCAAGGGACGTTATGGCACACCTCGTTCAATGGAACCGTGCAGGGAAGTTGGAGCCTCAATGGCTCTATTCGCCACCCCCCAGTCTCTCTCGGAGAGGTTCTTTTGGTTCATGTCCAACGTCCTACCGACAGCAGCATCATCGCCTTCAATCCAACCAATTCGTCTTGGGAAGAACTCATCCGTTCAGGCCCTTCACCGGCCTTGCCTCTCTCATGGGGCCAGGGTGCAGTGTTTGCTGACAGTCACCACATTACGTCGATTCATTGTTCGACCGCCTGCACGGTCGCTGATCAAGCGAACGGCACCGTGAATGGGGAACTCTTGTGGGTGGCTGATGGGCGATTCATGGCCCCAGTCAATTCGCCCGATGGCGGATGGTTGGACTTCAGCGTTAACGAAACGGGTTTCCTGAAGACATACGGTGTGTTTTCCACTCCCCATGACGGATATGGAACCGCTGCTCCAGGCTCATCTCAGGCCTTGCGGGCCTTTGGAAACGACGCAGGAATCCTCATGTTGTACGAGCGTTCTGAAACGCCGATAGAAACGCTTTCCGAAACAACGAACAGCCCAGCCTGGGGTGCTTTTTTGGTCGCAGGAGCGTTGTTCTTTGTTGCTTGGTTGTCCACTCAACAACGGCCAAGGGCGGCGTGGCGAACGCTGGCACTGCTGGGGCTCATCCTTGCTGTCTTGATGCTCCCTGATTTTGCTCAAGAGTGGAATAAAACCCTTTCCGGTGAACAAGAAAGCGATCCAGAAGCCACTTGGAACCCTTCATGGCCTGACGAGTGGTTGGGGACACAAGTCGTGGTGTTCGAGTTCGAAGACCAGACCGTCGAAGTGGGGGGGCTGGTAGGCCATGATGATGTGTTGGCTCTCACTCAGGCAGCAGCCCTCGAAGACGGCATGTCAGTCACGGTTGAGACGACCGATCTGGGCGCGTATATCTCCGAATTCAACGGGGTTGCAGGTTCCGGCTGGGAGTATTTCCTCAACGGTGAACGGGGCGTGTTGAGCGTCGACAGCGCATCCGTCGATTCCTCTGTTGTATTGGTGTGGCGGCTTGCCTGAGCGTGGTAAGCCTCAAGGAGGCACTCCTCTTCGGGAGGTTCATGTTCCAAGCCTTTGGTGTTCACGGGCCCGAGTTGACGCCCCTCGCAGGAACCGTTGTGGACGTGGTTTTGCTCACCCTGGTGTTTGCTATGTTGTTCAACGGAACGCGGTCTAACAAAGGGACCATCTTTGCTTTGGCAACCCTCGTTTTCCTCACAGCAGCAGTTCGGGTGGTCATGCAGCCCCTTCCAAACATCCAACCGGTGACCGTAGCGGTCTTGCTTGTGGCATCTCAACTCGGGCTGCGTCGTGGCGTTGCCTTTGCAATCCTCGTCACTCTCCTATCGAACATGCTCATCGGCGATGGTTGGTGGACCTTGTTCCAAGCCGCTGGTTGGGCGCTCGTCGCCGTTCTCGGTTCCCGTCTTGATCTGAACGACGGCGAGGGGTTGAACATGATCAGGCTCTGTCAAGCCTCGGTCTTCTCCGCCTTCTTGTTCGGCGTTGTAGCCACTTTTTCCCTCGTGGCTCCAGGCATGACGGTCAGCGCCTTTGCACTCCTCCTCGCACAAGGTCTGCCCTTCGATTTGCTCCACGCCATCGGCAATGTGGCCTTTGCTCTGTGGATGGCGCCTGTGCTTCATCGCTTCTTGGCTGACTTGGAATCCACCGATGAGGTTCTGCAAACCGTGGGTGATGCACATGTCATCGATGGATGATGCACCGACGATGGCGCTTCTTGTCCGCCAAGATTTGGAGATGAGCCTCGGGAAAACAGCCGCACAGTGTGCCCATGGGGCAGTCGAAGTGGTTCGTTTGGCACGCCGCACTCGACTTCTAGAACGGTGGCGTTCTGGAGGATCTCGGAAAATCGTCCTGGGCATTGAAGACGCAACTGCCCTCCAAGACATCGCTTCTCAAGTGCCAAAAGGATGCGTCGCTCACACGGTTGCAGATGCCGGCCGAACAGAGGTTCCTGCGGGAAGCCGTACGGTTCTCGCTATTCTTGGACCCCGGCGAAGCATGGATGCATTGGTTTCCCACCTTTCGACGTTATGAGGTGCTGTCATGGGTTTTCGATCGTTCCTCCATCGTTTGACAGCTCCTCGTTCGCCTTCCGCTTCTGTTTCATCCTCCGTCAAACTTGTCTGCGTGGTCAACCAAGGCCTGAAGATGGGCAAGGGCAAGTTGGCCGCACAAGTCGGTCATGCTTCGGTTGAAGCATTCCTGCGGGCGGGAGCCTCTCACCCCGGGCACGTGGAGGCATGGTTGGCCTCCGGCCAGAAGAAAATCTGTGTGAAAGTTCCAGATGACACGCATTTTGAAAGCCTCCTCTCCTCCGCTCAATCATCCAACATCCCCGCTCACCTTGTGCGAGATGCAGGCCATACTCAGATACCGAGTGGATCAGCCACGGTTCTTTCCCTCGGCCCATACGATGAGGTGGCTCTCGACCGCATCACGGGCGAGTTGAAACTCCTCTGACACCGCATTGATGAAGGAGAGCAGCAAGCCTTGACCATGCGCGAACACCCCTCGTCCCGTATTGATTTCCGTTCGGACACCGTAACGCAACCAACATTGGCTATGCGGGAGGCCATGATGTCGGCTGCTGTTGGCGACGACGTGTTGGGTGATGACCCCACGGTCATCGAACTTCAAGACCGAATGGCTTCCATGTTTGGGAAGGAAGCAGGTCTTTTCATCGCCTCTGGAACGATGTCAAACGCCATTGCGCTTCGAACTCATACGGTTCCTGGCGATGAGATTGTGTGCGACAAAACGGCCCATATCTATCGGTACGAAGGGGGTGGCTACGCTGCATTGTGCGGGGCGTCCATCGCCTTGGTTGAGGGTGAAAAATGCTTGATGACGGCCGACCAAGTCCGAAATGCAATTCGAAAAGCCGACGGTTCAGGAAGTCATTATCCAAACGGGTCCCTCGTGTGTGTGGAAAACACGTCCAACCTTGGCGGTGGTTCTTGTTACGAACAGGCTGACTTGGACGCCATTGCCGCTGCTGCTCGGGACCTTGATTGCTCAACCCACGTCGATGGCGCCCGTATCTTCAATGCCGCCTTGGCCACTGGAGTTGATGTAGCACGCATGTGCCGCGATTATGATTCTGTGTCAATTTGCTTTTCCAAAGGACTCGGAGCCCCAGTGGGCTCCGTTCTTGTCGGGTCAGAAGCATTCATTGCGCGCGCCCATCGATGGCGGAAGATGTTTGGAGGCGGCTGGAGACAAGCTGGGATGCTTGCTGCGGGGTGCCTCTATGCGCTCGATCATCACGTAGACCGACTCAGCGAAGACCATCAACGTGCGAAAACCATTGCAGAGGGGTTGAATCGGTTGCCAGAATTTACAGTGGACATGACCACCGTCCAAACGAACATGGTTTACGCTCAATGCCAATCGCCTGCAGCAGATGTTGCTCGCCGTCTTGAGGCCCGTGGGATTGACCTTTTTGACATCGCACAAGATCGCATACGTGTGGTGGTCCATCTTCACATTACGGATGAGGATGTTGAGCGCTTCCTAGCAGTTTGCAACGACGAATTTGGGTCCGGTGCTTGAAATAGAGTGACGCCCCATATCTCATATGACGACCAAGGTAACTGAGGTCCGATGCATCCATAACGAAGCATCCGAGGAAACCGTTGCGGCATGTTCGTGGTGCCAATCAATCATCAACTATCAGCCGAAAAAAGGTTGGAACGTTCACCTCACGCCGCTTGAACACGAACAGGCCATCGTCGCCTTCGGAGGGCCGGGCCATTCAACCAAACGGCGTTGGGCGACTTTATTGTCGGCCATGCAGGATTCAGAACACATCAAATGGGCCCGGCTTGAATCTCTTCAAGATCCAATCGCTGAACTTCCGTGTTCTGAGGCCGAATTCAGGGAACTCTCAGAGGGAATCCAAAAGGGCCGAAGCCTGCGTCTTGAAGAAGAGCGATGGCTTCAGAATGGGATTCGGTTTTTTGACGGAACGGTGTTGCGCTATCTTCATCAAATCTGGCATTTGGATGATGTTCAACTCGGTTCGCTGAGCCTCCAAGTTCTGTTTCCTTTGCTTGCGAACACCCACGTGAGAACGGGCTGGAATTTACCATCGCTGATCCTCGGACTTTCGTCCACCTCCCCTCTCAAAAAAGAAGTTTTCACTGGCGAATCAGGTTTTCACGATGGCATGTTTGGCCATCGCGTCCTTCGCTCCAATTACCGCCCTTTGGCAAGCATGCTTGTCTGGTTAACCCGTCGGTTGCATGTCGACCGAACGAGTGCGGAACCTCATCAAGAGCGCGTGCCAATGATGGCTTGGGCCCACGACATCCAAACACGTATGTTTCGCCGTCAACCTCGAGCGATGGAGTCCATTTTCGCCAACGCTCTTACGCACCATCCTCCAGGACTTTTTGAGTTGTACGACACGCCTTGGATGCGGTCCTGGCAAACCCTGCAGGACACCAACAGGCATCCGACCACCCTCAACTGGTCCATGCGCACGTCCAATCGCCATTTGAATTTCCGAGTCAGGACCCGCCGTGGCAACACTCGTCTGGTCAAAGTGCCTCCAGAACCAGGCCTCTGGGCCCTCCTGATTTCTCTGTCGCTTTCACCGCTTCATTCTGATGCAGGGAGGTTCCTTCTCGGTCTTCAGCACAATTGGTCGGTGGCCTACACCCAGACGGCACCGCCATCGACTGCGTTGCTCAAGTCGCTTGAGTTTTGCCACCAAATCATGAACGGTCAGCCGGAGAGAATCCACCTTGAACATGCCAGAGTTTTGGTCTTCGGGTCACTGGGCCATGTCTACGAGGTTCGCGTTGGAAGCGGCCAACATGGTGCTCCATATCAGATCAGTCACAAAACTGGTTTTGAGCAGCACCAGCAACGAGCGATTTGCATCCACAGTGGCCGTCCTTCCACCGCACTGCCCCTTGGCGATACAATGGGAGGCGTGTTGTTGTCCATGCTAAACGATGTAAAAGCTTCAGAAACGGTTCATAGCCTTGAGGAGATGATCATCAACGAGCCTCCATTTGGATTCTCGAGCCGTGACGTACCAACGGAGTGGCTTGACTCGCTGGATCAGGACGCGCTCAGGCACCTCCGTCGAAACGGACGAAGCATGGATCCCCATTCGTGGTTCAATTCTAGTGCAGCAGAACCCACTCACTCCCGCCCCCAAGGACAAGACCGGCAGGGTGCGGCTTTGTTCCATCTTCAACGCAGGTACCGCCGTCGACGCCGCAACTCGTTGGAGAACAATACTTGGCATCATCGCTATCGAAACCATTTCGACGAACATGGCACCTTTCCCTACGACGAAGTGGCGAATGAATGGCGACAAACCGTAAGCGCCTATGTTCCGGCGAACACCGAACCAATGGGTGGGGTGTTTGGCCGTCGAGCAGAACGCATGTTGCGTCGATACCACCACCTCATGCCCCACCGCCGGCATGACGATTTGCATGAAGAGGGCGATATTCGAGACGGCGAGCGACGCTGGTGCGAAATCTTTGCTGGGGTTTGGGAGTTGCTTTTGCTTCAGCCAATTGGTTCATTTGTTCGCATTCCAACTCGAAATAACGGCCAATTATCGTTCGAACACGGAGGGTTGAGGTTGACTTTGCGGACTGCAGTTGAGCGAAACTTTGTCATCAGCATCTCACGATTGTTAGGGTACGAAATGACCGGCGAGGGAGGCGGTGAACGCTTCTTTGTTCGGCGCGACCACCCACGTCCTGACGCCCGTTTGCGTTTGGCTGATTTGCTCAACGAGGCTCAAGAACGTCAGGGTATCCGAGGAGCGCCCCCCCGATGGTGGAATTACATCGATGTCATGGCCGCACCCGATGGAGTGCCTCATTTAGGGTGGGAATTGCACGTTGACCGAACCGACCGACCCAACCCTCGACAGGAGGATGAAAACATCCCCTTCAGAGGTCTTGGCGACCTTTTTGGCTAATAGAAACAGCGAGTCCGAGCATGGCAAGCGTGGCTATGGCCGAGAGAGCGGGAGTATCGACATCTTCCTTTTCTTCAACAGTCTCTTCGATCACCTCTGGTTCATCGGGCACCACTTCGTAGATGAGGTGGACCTCGAGGTCATTTCCATCAAACGCACTCGGGATCGCTACCGTGGAAGACCCTTGCAACTCGTTTCCGATAACTTGGATGCTGCGTAGGATGTGCGGGTAGGTCCCGAGGCCGTTGCTGCCTTCCTCAAAATCAGCACCAACCTCAACCACCCAAGCAGACACGTTGAGGGTGGCGTTGACAAGGTGTTCTTCGGCAATGTCAAGATTCCATGCGAGCGTGCCAGAAGCATTGCTGACCGGCGTCCAAGTAAATGACGTGGTTCCCTGCCCGAGCCCAAGGTCTCGTTTGGACAGGTTGGTGAATTCGTTCTCCAGTGTACCATCGTCGGACACGCTTCCGATTTTTTGCATTGTTCCGTTAAAGACGACGCCAGGTGGAGAGTGCCACCCGTACTTTTCTTTCCAGCGGGAATCTAAGTCAAGGGTTCCAAAGGGGTCTTGAGTTTCTCCAATGAATCGATGAACATGGTACTGCTGGAGGAGTCCTGCATCTTCAACTTCGTCGAGGGCATGTTCCACGTCGACACAGTTCTCGCACCAGGTCGCCGTAAAGACTTCAACCACAGCTGGGAGATCGCTCAAGTTCTGAATGTTGCTCGAAGCGTTGCCAACGGGGGTCCCTTGTCCTCCAAACAGCATCCCTTTGTCGACTTCAGTAGCCGGGAGCGATGAAACTGGAGTAGCAAGAAGCATGATTGAAAATGCAAGGCTCAAGGCGACAAGTTGCTTGCGCATGTAGGTCGGAACCCGAACGAGGATTTCAATCCCCTGTTATGATGGGCAGAATTCATGCATCAGCGGATTCGTCGCCTTCGCTGTCTGCTTCGTCAACGTCGGCGTCAGAACCTTCGAAGAGGCCCTTGGCCTCTGGGAGTTCTCCCTTGAGGTATTGTTCCCGGAGTTGCTTCACACGGTTTTTGACCCCGGCTCCGGAGCGTCCGAGACCGGCAGCATTGGAGATGCGGTTGAGGTTTCCCTGCAAGAGTCCTTGGCGTTCAAGGACGACGCAGATGACGCAAATAGCGACCATGGCAATGTCCACGTTGGCGAGTGGGCCATCGACACTTGGCTCCTTCAGGCCGTTCATGGCATCCCAGAAGCCTTCCATCACACGGTCAAGTTCACTGACTGACAAACGTGGTTCCAGAGCGTTGACCAGGTTGTCAACAGCGTTGTCGAGGTCGCAGTCTCGGGCGGCAGAGGCCACCATGACTTGTGGAAGAGGGGCCCAACCTTGGGAGATTCGCTCTTTGTAGTGCTTGGTGATGGTTTGCTTGGCGTTGAGGAGTTGCCGCTTGGTGATGCCGTACTGTTCCATCAGGGCCATTTCGTTGACCACAACAGTGCGGAACCACTTTCCAGCAAGAGCCACGACGGCCAGAGCCATGATCTCGAGGTTTTGACGGTCGCTTTCTCCTTGGACGCCATCGCCGCTGCGGCAGATGCTGGTCTTGGGGCACTTGAGTCGGTCGCGTGCGCTTGACGGAAGGGTCTTGCGAACAGCTTCTTGTGCAGGAGTCAACTTCTTGGCCGTGGCTTCGGCGAGCAGACGGACGGCATGAGCGATATCAGCACCAAACATCTCGCGGATTTTGGTCATCAGAAGGCGGAACATGGGGTCACGCTCGCGCTTGATGTTGCGGTCGTATCGAGCCAATCGGCGAGCAAGCTCACGTTGTGCTGCATTCAACCGAACGCCGTTCGCATCAAACAAGTCGCCGCGAGGGTTCATGACGGTGCCCAAATTTTTGTCGCCATCAGAACTCACACTGCTGTGCTGTTGCCCCTCGCCAAAAGAGGTGCTGCTGTTGGTGTCGGCGCTGTCATCGATGTAGTTCTGGACCACACCACATGCTTCACACACGGCCTCTGCCTTGCACACGTCAATTTCAAAATCAGTTCCTCCACAATCTTCACAAATTCGTTCCATATTTTCAACCTCAGTAGTTCTTATTCGCCAGAGTATATAAAAGATACAACATATCCTCTTTCGCTTCCGAACATGAATATATCATGTTTGGCGCCCTATTTAAAGATACCGCATAAAAGCCCATGTTTGACGGAAACATGAATCGATCGCTGACGAAAATCGCCCCAGCCGATGCAAAAGGTCCGACCCGGCCGACCCTTGTGTTCGCCATCTTACATGGCTCATTACCTTCTTAAAGGCTCGCAGTTACTTCCATCCCCGAGGTGGAACGATATGGCATCAACGCATCGAATTACCTCGGAATACACCCCCTCAGGGCGTGGCTTACCGGCATGGCTCCTCGATTCCCTCGGTCTCGGTGGCGGACACAACCTGATCGTTGTACACCCGAATGAACTTCATCTTCAACAGACGCTTGAAACGCTCCACGACAGCGGCATGTCCGTTGCACCTCAACATCACCTCACCCTCAACCGTCTCGTTCGGCTTCTCCATGTCGACCTGCGCCTTCCTGTCCTTCTTGATGACGAGGCGAGCACGTTCATGGCTCTCCATGCTCAGTGCGTTAAGGCTGCTGAAAAAGGCACCTTCCCGTTCTTGCATGTACCGGGGGTTGGAGCATGGACGATGGCAAAAACGCAGCGTATCCAGCGGCTGCACAGTGAATTGATGGGTCT
>Ga0181379_1001309_pt1 | contig 11764 bp, 18 predicted proteins | sample 2SPOviralmetaG_FD_130115 | JGI IMG/M metagenome (GOLD analysis project Ga0181379, IMG submission 130115) | Marine viral communities from the oligotrophic San Pedro Time Series (SPOT) site, San Pedro Channel, CA, USA - 2 SPOT_SRF_2009-07-10 | ecosystem: Environmental > Aquatic > Marine > Strait... | reverse complement strand
TGAGATCTTTTCTTCTAATACACCTGGCAAGAATCCAAGTTTCTCGCTACTTTCAACCATCGGTCTACAAAGTACAAGTCTCTTAATTTGTTTTTCACTAAACATCTTAAGTCCAATATAACATGCTGTAAAAGTTTTTGAAGTTCCTGCAGGGCCGTGACAAAATATAATCTGATTTTCATTTACTTTATTTACATATTCTTGTTGTGATTGTCTAAGCTGTACTCGCTTTAGAGAATCTTCAATATGTTTTTTTAATGAGATCCTACTTTGTCTTTTTTGCATTTATTAAATTATTTTTTAGTCACCTGCCATAATAACAAGTTCTTTAAGCTCTTGAAGATTTGTACACTTCTCATATTCCTCTCTTTCTTCAAAGTGTTTAATAAGTAGATCAATATATTTAGAACGTTGACCAATACCATGTGGCACCTCAACGCTTTGGCTTCCTTCTTTATATACAATGAATCTATTAACTGATTTCGTATGGTTTTTACTCAACAATTCATATGACTCTTCCATTAATTTGTCGTGATCCTCACTGGATAAATATCCTTCCATCGCCATTTTACTTACTTTTATTTATATATTTAAGCCACCTTCTCATGACAGCCTTGTTTAATAAAAAAAATAGATTATATTATTAGTCATTATTTTTATGCCCGTACATTTTCTCAACATATTGGGCCTTTCCGATCTCAGCTCTACGTTCAACTGATTTTTTTGTGAAATATCTCTTTGAGTTTATTTTTCTAGCTTGTTTTGTTTTAAATACTTTACGTTTATATTGCTTTAACGCCTTTTCTATATCTTTCTTTACATTTACTATGAGCATATCTTGTCTTTTATAGTTTTTACTTCTTTACACTTTTCAAATTCTTCAGTTAATTCAAACCAATTAATTAAAGAATTTAAGGCCTTTAATTTTAAATCCTTTGGATAACCGCCATATATTGCATATGAACTATCCTTTATTAAAGCATCATAAATCATTTCATAGACGTGACCTGGATTGATTGGTTTAGTTACTAACATATTTAGAAACATTTCAAAATCATTAAATTCGCCAAGTGGACTTTCGCCTATCATTTTGCTTTTATTTTTTTAACATATTCAAGTTGTTCCTCTGTAAGTTTTGGCCATTTGCCATTAATTCTACAAAGTAAGCTTCCTCTGTTTGTAGTATTATATATCGGGAAACCTTTGCCAACTATCCTAAGTACTCTGCCAGGATATGTATTTTCTGGAATTTTAAGTAAAACTTTTCCATCAGGTGTTTCAACTTCTCTCTTACAGCCTATCATTATGTCCCACCAATCAAGATTCAATTCAGTCCATATATCACTTCCTTGTAACACAAATTTAGAATCTTGTATAACAGTTACATTTATGATAACATCCCCTCTAGGACCATCAGGGTTATAGGGGTTAGTGCCTCCTTTGCCATTAATTCTAAATGTTTGACCAGTAAACATACCAGCCTTAAAATTCATAGCAAGTCTTTGCCCATTTACTGAAAATTCTTTACGACAACCATGAAAGGCTTCATTAAAACTAATAGTCATATTAACTCTAAAGTCTTGGCCTTTTTGTTGTCTTCTTCCTCCAAATATATCGTTAAACATATCTGCAAAATCTCCACCTCCGAATGGATTTCCACCTCCACCTCCGAATGGATTCCTTCCACCGAATGGATTTCCTTTAGGATCTCCAAATTGATCGTAGTTTTGCTTTTTAGTTTTATCTCCTAAAACATCATACGCTTCACTGATTTCCTTAAACTTTTCTGGATCACCGTTTTTATCAGGATGATATTCCTTTGCTTTTTTACGGTATGCTTTCTTTATATCAGATTCAGATGCACTTTTATCTACGCCTAATATATTGTAGTAATTCATTTTTACTTAATGATAGATTCTCTTAAACTATTATTAATAATTTCAGTAACTTGGCCTACTTTTCTTTGTTCTTGAATTTTTTTAAATTCTAAAGCGGCTTTCTTTTCTTGTATTTTATTAAACTTTTCAACCTTTTTGTTTTGTGTTTCAGTTAATAAGTTACCCTTTTCAAGAGCATCTGCTATTCTTCTTAATTGTTTTAAAAAATCTTGTGTTAATTTATTATTTTCCATATCTACTTTTTACTAGGTCTGACTTTCCATTTTGATAGTCTTGGTAAGGCAAACTATTATCTTTTTCTTCTTTATGTGGACTATCTATTTGCGGTCCTTCTACTTTTATATTATCTTTATATGGGTTTGTTTCACCTATTTTAGATTTAAAATAATTATCAAAGTCCTTTATAGTGCCTCTAAAGTTTCTAATATTATATAAGTTAGAATCTTCTCCAGTTGAGTCACCAGTTCCTTGATGTTCAAATACCTTATACGATTTTACATATTTCATTCCTCGTTCTTCTTAGATTTTTTAATAGTATCTAATTTAGATTTAAGTTCCAATTCTTTCTTTTTTAAATCTATTTTTATTACGTCATTTTGAGCCGCCTTTGCCTTTAACTTAAAGATCATGCTTTTTATTTTATCGGCGCTGTCTGCTTTGCCATCTTTAATGTCATTAGTAACGCCTTTATCTTTCTTTAGAAACTTCTTAACTTTTTTAACCGCGCTCTTTTGTTTTTTTGCAGTCTTTTTTATTTTAGAAGCAGTGTTATCCTTTTTTTCAGAAATAAAGCTTTCAAATGTTTTTAGTGTTTTCAAAATTCAATCGTGTTTATTTTATCTGAAAACAATTTCACATCATAACATTTTTCATAATCTTCTCTATCTTCAAAAAACTCAATCATAATATTAAGAGTTTGTTTTAGTCTATTTAAATTATCTTCACCGTATTCAGCAATACCTTCAACGTCAACACCTTGCCTTACAATATTATTATAGTTTTCCATAATTAATTGTTCTTCTCTAATTACTTTAAGCTTTTCAATTAAGCCTTTAAAGTCATCTTCATTAAAATCATCTAAACTATCAAATGATTCATGTTTTTTGCGATCATTGTTTTCATCATCAAACAAATCATCATAGTCTTCATTGTCAAAATAATCTTTCATAATATTATATTTATCTATTTTATTTTAAAATATAGTGGTATAGCCATCCAGTTTCCTCATCCTCATACTCTCTTTCTTCAACAGTATATCTGTCTCCTATTGTTTTTTGTAAAGAATCTAGAGGAACGGCTCTCCAATATCCAAATCTAAGTACAATGCTACCAAACATTCCTTCATCAGAAGGGCCAACTTGAAAATCATCAGACCCATATTCTTTTTCTATCTTTTTTAATATTTTATAATCTATTCTCATGTCTTTTATTTTATTATCCTACCATCCATTCAATTTCAGCATCACATAATGAAACATTGTTTTTACCATGTTTATTTATTAACTCCCTTTCTATTTTATGGGCTAAATCCCAATTATCTGTATTTAAATAGTCTATAATTTCACCATTTATAAATAAGCTTACCGTATACCTTGTCATCTTATACATATTCACTTGTTTTATTAAAAGGTAATTTAAATCCTAATTTCTCACAACCCTCTTCAAACTCAACATGTAATTTATTCATTTCATAATATTCTTCCCATGTAATTAATGGATTTTCTGAGTTAATTGTGCAACATAGTTCCCAATCTAAATTGGATTTGCTTTTCCAGCTTTCCTGTACTCTTGTTTCTATTGTCATTTTTTTAAGTTTTAATTATAATACTAATATAAACAAAAAAAGCGACCCGTGAAAATCCAGGGCCGCTTTTTTTCAAAAGTTATTAACAATTTACTTAATTGTAATATTTTTAGATTCAGCTTTATTGCCAAAATCAATAGTCAATAGTCCATTCACCATCTTTGCTGAGATATTATCAGTATCTGCATTAATAGGTAAAAGATAGGACTTTTTAAACGTTTTATAATATTTAGTAGTTTTTTCTTCACTAACCTCAGCAGAGATAGTTAAAGTTCTACCCTCAACATCAATGTTTAAATCTTTTTTAGAAAAACCAGGTAAGGCTAATTCTAAGTTAGTAATTTCTTCAGTGTTAGTAATGTTGTTGCCATAATAATCGGCTTTGTTAATTACATCGAATACCGTATCGAATGTATCAAAAAATCTGTTTGTTAAAATCATTGTTTTTAAAATTTATTTATTAATATTTAGTTTATGTGTAACATTAGCGTTACATATATTATACTGCAAAAATTATGCCAGAGTAGCTTTTTTGCAAATATTGTCATAAATATAAAAAGAGAAGTGACAGAGTGTCATATTGTTTGTTGATGAGAAAACTTTAATAAAACATTTATAGTGGCTCTAATATCCTCTTCGCAATAATCTTTTAGCTCTTCCATCATGCCATTCCAATAGGCTCTAGCAATTCCACCATAATCTTCGTTAGAAGATACATCAGCTTCTTTAGGATTTGAAATTCCTAACATAAATGTTAAATGCTCTAATGATACTCCTGCACCCCAACTTCCACATTTCCAAATTTCAATTGTATCTAATAAACAATTTTCCCATGGTTTCATATCATGTAAATGAAACTTAGATGGAACTTTAATACCCATTATCATACACTTTTTAAGAATATATGGCATATCAAACCTTTTAATATCATGTCCCAGTATTTTAACATCTGGTATTTTATTAAATACAGCCTGCATAAAGTCTATAAATTCTTGGCAATTGCTTCTTTCATCTGCTCCGTAAAATGATTTCTTTAAAAAAGTTGGATTGTCATCATCGTCAAATTTAACTTGACCTATTGAGATACAAACTATTCTACCAAATTCAGGATACACTGCTGCATATTGTTTATAGATCTCACCGTCTGTTTTATCAGCTAATTCAGCAAAATCTTTTCTACATACTGCTGCCTTTCTTGCCCAGAATTTTATTTCACCTGGGTGATTGGCACAAAAATCTTCATAATTCTCATAATTACTAGTCGTTTCAATATCTAAAACGAGAGTCTTCTTAAGTTGTGATATACTATACATATTAATTATATGTAAAATTAAAGGATTGTTTCTTTACCGTCTATGATGTTTTGATAATTAACGCAGCATTTAGATTTTTTAATTTGTGCTGCATTTTCTTTAAGATTAACTTTATAAATAGGCTTAATATATTCTTCGTTTAAATAAGTCTTAAATTCTTGTGGTAACTCTTCTCCATAAAAATCTTCATATACTGCAACATAAGCTCTGGCCATTTTATCAGGTGCCATACCAGATGCTGAATTAATTTCCGCCACCCAACAATCTCCATCTTTATCTATCATTATGTCTAACGACCAAAGACCGAGCTTTAATTTTTCTCTAATAGTTTTACAAATTTCATTAGATCTATCCATAAATTCTAATTTACGCATATCTTGATCAACGTATGTAAAGTTAGTTTGTTCATCTGAATCTTTATCTTTAATTTCATTTTCACCCATTGAAACTCTTTCGTGAACTAAAATAGGAGTTTCATTTATTAATAATACTCTAAATTCTCTATCAATATCCTTTACCTCAGAGTAGTTTGCAAATTCCTCTTTACTTTTTTCTAAATCTTCGTAATTATCAAAGATTTCAATACCTACTCCGGAATGTCCATCATCTGGCTTTGCAATTACTGGAAATTGTAAGTCCTTTGCATCTTTTCTTTTATAAACTGTTTTTGGAATAAAATCACAATCGCCAAACATTTTATAAAATTTACTTTTCATACCACTAACTAACATAGGTGGAGGAGTGTTATACATAAGTTCTTCGGATATTTTATATTTTTTTATAAAATCTAAGCCGCCTGGAGTATTACCTCCATAATATATGAGTGGAAGTTCTGTATTTACATCTAAATCTTTTTTAATATCTACCTTTCCATAGTATGTATTAAATAATTTTTCAAAACAATTAATGTTAATATCTCCATAAAGTTTTATATTGTTATCCCCTGTGAGGCTTATTATATTTTCACCTGCTAATATAAAATTAACTTTCTTAAGATAGTCTTTGTTAGACTTTTCAACTATAAATTGTTCAAACGTTTTAATCATATGTTATATATCAGAAGTCTGTTTTATAAAGGAGACTGTAATATATCTGCGACCTGAATGAATTGGTCTTGCACCATGTCTATGTGTAATTTGACCTGGATGAATTGTTGCAGTTCCTACTCTTTCTGGATTTGACAATAAATTATATTTAGGAAAATAAGTTCCACCTCCATCAAACTCATCATTTAGCTTTACAACTAGACTTAAGTGGCTATGGTCATGGTGTACTGCCAAATGTGATTGAGCATCTGGTAAATATTTTACTAAGAAATTTTCACTAACTACTCTATCCCATCCTTTTCCTTCAAGTGTCCAAATATAAATACATAAAGGCCTAACTATTTCATTAAGTACTTTATTATAAATAACATTCATCCCAATATCTTCCAATAAAAGATCAGTAGTTGGATAATATTTATGTCTAGAATAAGTCCAATTATCAAGCTCTTCTCCCATTGCTATTAACTCATCACAAAACTTTTTTGTAAAAAGAGGAAATTCATAAACCTCATCTCCTAAATGATCTACCACTAACTCATATTCTCCATTATTTACAATAGGGTTAATATATTTCTGTTTCCAATTTTCCCAATTAGAATATTCTAATATTTCAAAATCGCCTTGTTTAAATTTAGGTATAGGTGTGCTATTTTCTGTCATTGAAGTTTTTGTGTTTGATTTTTGAATAATATAATCTTTTTTAGTCGCTAAAAAATTAAGAGTCGGTTTATATAATAAAGCAACATCTCTTCTAGGATGTTTAGTAAAAGTAGCAGATAAAAATTCATCTACTGGAATTATATTTTTATTAAATTTATATTTTAGTAATTTATTTATACCAGCCTTGGTTAAACAATATGCATGTGTATTATAACTATAACCAGGTACTACAAAATCCTCATTATAATTCTTTTTATCTTCTTCTATTTTATTTCTACCTAAATAAAATCCATCAAATTTACTAGGCATTTTTAAATTTTCTAAAGAATCTTTAACAATAAAGTCCTCTTCTAATATTAATACACAATCCCAACCTTCTAAATGAGCTCTTTTCCAAATTTTATAATGGCTTAATGAGCATCCTACTTCTCCATTTAATAAAGATCTATTCCACCATTTATTTTCTGAATCTAATTTCCAATTATCATATGGCTTCCATGCTTGATCCGTTTTAGTACCATAAATACCTTTAACAATTTCATACTTAGCAGTGTATGGAATTTTTAACTGTGTAAGTTTTTCCTTTATAATTTCATTACTTGTAGAAATATTAATAATAAATATTTTATCTATTTTCATATATTATTTATTAATTGTTTCCATTCAATAGATCTCATTAACCAAGTCTGTTCTCTAGAAAAAGATTTACACTCCTTTATCGCTTTTTCCTTTAGGCTCTTATTTAACTGCCTGAATATTTTATAAAACATTTCCCATTTGTTTTCTTTTTCTAAAATAATTCCACTATTCACCGTTTCATTAAGTCCAGCAACGTTCGTCGTTATTGGAAAAACTCCAGCCATTTGCATTTCTAAAGCTGTAATACAAAACGTTTCCTCATATTCGGTTAAATATAACCAATACTCTGAACTTAACATTTCTTTATATAATTCATCAGTGCTTACATTACCTCTAAAATATACACCTTTTAAATCTTGTTTTATTTTATTAAAGTCTTCTATACAATATGAGGGTGTAAATACATGTAACTCGGCATGTTCTGATAAACTCTTTATGTGTTTCCAATTATTTAATAATTCTTTTAGGCCTCTCTCAGGTGCACTGCTCCATATAAACTTATTGGTCTGTCTTTTTATTTTAGCTTTAAAAACATCTGCTTCTATACCATTGCCAATAACTTCTATCTTATCAAGGTCTATATTATATTTATTTGCCCATTGATTTTTATGCCAATTCGTAAGACATACTATTTTATCTAAAGAATCTTCATTTAAAAGATTAATATGGTTTTTAATCTCTACTCCATTCCACCATGGAAAATAACTAGTATTATGTGCCCAAAATATTTTTTTACAATTATATTTTTCAAACTCTTTTAAGAAATGAATGTAGCTTACCCCAATAATAACGTCAAATCTATTAAACATTATTTTATGAATAGTTTCAGTAGTAAGCCATCGGATACCTTCAATAGTATCCTCAATAACCGAACCTCCTACAACTATATTCCATCCAAAATTTTTAAGATATTTTGCAAGATAAATACAACATTGTTCAGTACCTCCTAAACCTTTTTCTTTTAAAGTGTTTGAATTGTAAGGATTTGTTTGATAGCCTGTGTAGATTAATATATTCATTAACCGATTATTATAGCCTTAAAGTTTCCGGCTAATTGAGTATCAATTTCAACTGTATTTGCAGTATAATTATATGATTGACATGTGTGAATACTTCCAGTTTGTGTATTTATTATTTGAACTATTACATTTGTGTCGTTTATACTATGTGTAATAGTCTTAGTAGTACTTTCATTTTCACCTATTTGAAATGATGATACATGTTTTTTTCTAACAGTAATAGAATTTAATCTTTGGATCAATGCGCCTAATTGATTTTCTGCAATTTGAGCTCTTAAACTTTCCTCTGCTATTTTATCATCAATAGATAACGTGTCTCTTCCAAAATAATATGTAAACGCACCTTCACTGAAAGCACCTTCATATCCGAAAGAATGTTGAATTTTTAGAATAAAGTAACCTTCGAAAGAAGAGTCCACGTTATTATCTATTGATAGTATTTCAAAAACTGAAATATTTGATAATTGATCTTGAATAGTTATTTTATCTCCTATTCCATAAGAGTTTAACTGAGAATAAACATTACCTAAGACGTTGTCTTTTACGTTTATTAATAATGAAGATATATCTAGTGAAGTATTAGAGTCGAGAATAGCCTTGCCTTCAAGTGGGCTGCCTATAAAAAGAGTTTCTCTTCTTAATATTGGCAAACCATATTGTAATGCGTTTAAGTCATTTTGCAAGCCTAGGACTTGTTTCTTCTTAATATAACTCATTATTTTTTTATAAATACTTTATTCTAGTTTAAATTATATATCTTAATAAATATATAACAGATGGCAGCCAATAATATTAGATTTAATAGAATACTTAGAAAGTACGATTTTTTAATACAGGAATTAGACGATGTAACTGAAATGCAAAATCAAGCAACTAGAGAATTCATGAGAGAAGTGGCAATTGCCAAAGGAGGAGGAGATGATCTAGACATAGAGCCAATAGTAGTAGAAGATGAAGAAGATGAAGAGAGTAAAGTAGAATTACCAATAGAATATAAAAAACTATTCAGAAAAATAGTTATAGAAACACATCCTGATAAACAAGTAGAAGGCCTATCAAATGCAGAAAAGGCAAAGCTAGTAGAAATATATGAGTCTACTATTGAGGCATGGTCAAAAGGAGATCAAGCAACCTTAATATCTAATGCTGTAAAATTAGATTTAGACGTTAGTGAATTTGAAGATGATTTTAAAGAAATAGAAGAAGCATGTGTAGAAATAGAAGAAAGAATAGATGGAATTCAATCAACTAGTGCATGGTATTATATGTATGTGTTAAAGACTAATAAAGAACGCGAAGACTTTATTAAAAAATTCTTAAAATTAACAGAAGACTTAGATGAAGATCTTCTTGAAAATGAAGAATAAAAAAGGGGACCGAAGTCCCCTTAATATTATGTATTACTTAGATTTTAAGATTTAACATATTTAACTGAAATTAAATCAGTGTCTTCTAAATCAAACGGTAAAGATATACCACTTGCATAGTTAGCCTCAGCATTATGTACTTCTATTCCATTAATGAATACAGTCATACTTCCTGCAAGAGGAGTATCAACTAAAGTTAAAGTAAGAGTACTACCACCAGCTTGTGACGTTAAATCACCTGTTAATGAAGTAGAATCAGTTTGATTAATTTGTACAGCACCGGCAACAAAATCACCATCTGATACAAAATCACCATCAAGATTTGCAATTGCTTCAGATAATACATCATCAGCAGATTCTCTATCTAATAACTCTTGTGAAAGATCACTTTCAATCGCAGAATCAGCAGTTTGTAAATCAGTAACAGCTTGAGTAATTGAGTTAGTATTTACTAAATCAGCACTAATTCTATTAGCAGCTTCATTTGTAAATATAGCCTGTAACTGTAATTCAGCAGTTTCAGCTCTTAATTGCTCAGCAGCAAGATCATCTTCTAATACTAAATCAGCAGATTCTCTATCTAATAACTCTTGTGAAAGATCATTAGTTAATACTAAATCAGCAGCTTCTCTTTCTGATTTCTCAGTTGAAACAGCATCAGCTCTATCTAATAATTCTTGTGAAAGATCATTAGTTAAAACTGAATCAGCAGCTTGTCTTTCTGATTTCTCAGTTGAAACAGCAGCAGCTCTATCTAATAATTCTTGTGAAAGATCATTAGTTAAAACTAAATCAGCAGCTTCTCTTTCTGATTTCTCAGTTGAAACAGCATCAGCTCTATCAATAACTTCTTGAGATAAATCATTAGTTAATGTAGTGTCAGCAGCAGCTCTATCTAATAATTCTTGTGAAAGATCATTAGTTAAAACTAAATCAGCAGCTTCTCTTTCAGCTTTTTCAGTTGAAAGTTCATTGTTAACATCAGTAACATTAGCAACGTCAGCAGATTCTCTATCTAATAACTCTTGTGAAAGATTGTTAGTTAATACTAAATCAGCAGCTTCTCTTTCTGATTTCTCAGTAGAAACAGCAGCAGCTCTATCTAATAATTCTTGTGAAAGATTGTTAGTTAAAATTAAGTCAGCATCAGCTCTAGCACTAGCTTCGTCAGAAACAGCAACTTGTCTTTCAGCTTTTTCAGTTGAAACAGCATTATTTCTATCAGCAACTTCTTGTGAAATAGCAGTAGATCTATTTGCTTCTTCTTCTGAAACAGCATCATTTCTATCTGCAACTTCTTGTGAAATTGAAGTAGATAATGTAGAATCAGCAGCTTCTCTTTCAGCTTTTTCAGTTGAAAGTTCATTGTTAACATTAGTAACATTAGCAACATCAGCAGACGCTCTATCAAGAACTTCTTGTGATAAATCATTAGTTAAAACTAAATCAGCAGCTTCTCTTTCTGATTTCTCAGTAGAAACAGCAGCAGCTCTATCTAATAATTCTTGTGAAAGTGCGTTGTTGTTAGAAATAACATAAGCACCAAACGCTGTATCATTTTCAGTATCAACATCGTTGATTAAAGTTACGATTTCAGCAAAAGTATCAAAATCAGCATCAGATGCTAATAAAATTGCATCAATTCTATCAGTTTCTGTTTGTAAGTCACTAGCTAATGCAGTATCAGCAGCAGCTCTATCAACAACTTCTTGTGATAAATCATTAGTTAATACTAAATCAGCAGCTTCTCTTTCAGCTTTTTCAGTTGAAAGTTCATTGTTAACATTAGTAACATTAGCAACATCAGCAGAAACTCTATCAACAACTTCTTGTGAAACAGCATCAGCTCTATCAATAACTTCTTGAGATAAATCATTAGTTAATGTAGTGTCAGCAGCTTCTCTTTCAGCTTTTTCAGTTGAACCAGCAGTAGATCTATCAGCAACTTCTTGTGAAATTGAAGTAGATAATGTAGAATCAGCAGCTTCTCTTTCTGATTTCTCAGTAGAAACAGCATC
>Ga0181379_1001306_pt1 | contig 11772 bp, 13 predicted proteins | sample 2SPOviralmetaG_FD_130115 | JGI IMG/M metagenome (GOLD analysis project Ga0181379, IMG submission 130115) | Marine viral communities from the oligotrophic San Pedro Time Series (SPOT) site, San Pedro Channel, CA, USA - 2 SPOT_SRF_2009-07-10 | ecosystem: Environmental > Aquatic > Marine > Strait... | reverse complement strand
TTCCTGTAATATCAATTTTATTCCCTGCTTCAATTACAATATTACTACTACTATAATTAGAATTACTGATTAATAAATTACTGTTTGATGTTATTTCAAATTTAGCAGCAACATTACCCCGTGACAGATTTATCTCCGCTTGACTTCCACTACTCGTTCCAACATTCAAAATCTCTTCAACAAAAGTAGTCCCATTAAATTGGGCGTCCCCATTCACATATAATGATCTGGCATTTGGATTAAATGTAATCCCTATCAAAACATTACCACCACCAATAGTATATACACTTGAACCTGATGTAGTCCATACAGGACTTGGAACATCAACTAAATTATAACCATTAGAACTACTATTAACTTGTAAAAATTTATTTGCTGTTAAACTTGTTAAACCAGTCCCTCCATTTAATGCTGATATTGTATCTCCACGAGTTGCTAATATTCCACTTTTTGGTGTTGTTGTAGGAAAATTAAAATTATCACCATTTGGAGCAATAAATTGAAAATTTGTATCTTTTATTTCAATTGCTTTGGTAAAAATCATATATCCTTCATTTGTTATTTCATAAACATTACTAATTGTAGAATTTCTTTCACTATCTAATTTTAATTTAGAAGTAGTCCCATTATCATTCATAGAATATCTAAAATATTGGTAATCTGTTGCTGAATTAATATTATAAAACTCTAATAATGTTTCAAAAGTGCTGTCTGTTAGTTTTTGTATTTGGATAAAATAATTATCATTAGTAGGTATTAACGCATTATTAGTTAATCCCCAATAAAGAGTAGGTGTCCCTGTTATTTGTGAATAAGAGATGCTTTTATTAGTTAAAGTATCAGTTGAACTTGCTGTTATATATCCAGCACCATTTGTTAATTGGTTATTATTAGTAGGTATTTGAGTAGTTAATGCTAATGTCCCACCAGAAAATGTTGGTAATGTATAAGTATTAGTCCCATTAGATAATTCACTACCGTTTCCCTGTGTATTTATAACGAGTCCTTTATCAAAATTATAATTGGTCTGTGCCCCTTCCCATAACATATTCCCATTATTATTAACATAATTATTAACTGTGTATGATCCATACATAATCTTTAATCCGTAATAAGTAAAACCCCCACTGGTCGTTTTAATTGCTAATTCTTTGTCTAATAAAAACATTCCGTGTGAGTTAGGGTTTGTTGTAGTGCCTATTAAGACATTAGTATAAGTGGATAAAGGATATAAATTACTACCAAATCCACTTCCACTTAAAATCCAATTACTTCCACTCTCATCATCATATATTAAACTATCTCCAGTAGAATTAACTTTAATAACTTTATTAGCATTTGAAACACCGATGCCTGTTAATCCTTTTAATGAGATAGTTATAGGATCATTAACGGTTTGTTGTATTGCTTGAACTGGTAGAGTCCCCTGTATGGGATCTCTATTTAAATAAACATTTGTTTTACAACCTTCATTTAAAATATTTCTTGCCATTATAATTATATGGAGATTTTAATTTTCCATTTTTTTTCTTAATTTTTGTATTATTTTTTTTTTCCAAATCTCTCTGCCTTTCCACTCCTAAAAATTCGGGTTTTTTCTTCTCTTCGTTTTCATTCGTGTCATTAATTAAATTTATCATTATACTATAATAAAATAAAATATTTTTTTATCTTTTTATAATATATGAGTAAAATTACAAATACTAATACGAATATTCAACAAATAATATTTCCAGAAGGTTATGAGTTAAGAAAGATTAAGAAAAAGAAAAAGAAAGGATTAGGTAATAGAAGAAAAAAAGCACTCAATGAGTTAAAAAGTGTTCTTGCTGAATATGATTCAATTTTAAGTGAGGCAGAAGAAAAAAAGATAGAAATACCGAAAGAATTAGGAGAACTCCCAGTGAATGTAAATGATATAAATACAATAAAAGAGATAGAAAGTTTAACAGCAGATTTAAGAGAAAGAATAAATGCTATAAATCAATTAATGTCCACAAAAACTCGACAACAAAGAGCAATTAGTTTATTTGATATGCCTCAAAGGTCGGGTTCTTATCCCTTACAACCACAGGTACTCCCACCAACTATTATACCAGCATCTCCTCAAATACCACTTCAACCACAAATACCAATTAGACCAACTCCAACTCCACCAGATAGGCAGTCGCCAGAAATTAAATCAGATACAGAAGACCAATTAGAGAAAATCCAAAAAGAAATTATGGGTAAATTAACTCCCGAACAAAGAACGGAAGCAGAAAAGAAAATGGCAGAATTAAAAGAAAAAGCAAAAATGGAGAAAGAAGGATCAGACAAAGAAGCACGAGAGAAAATGGAGAAAGAAGATAATGTGCCAACATCTCAAAAATTTAAAATTGATAATTTTAAATTTAGATCACAAATACCAACAAAATCAGATCAAAAAATATTAGGAGAAAAGTTTATTGAACCTATTATAGGAGCAAATCGTGGTCGCCCTGATAGTGGTATAGGACTTTATGATAAATTTAGAGATGTTAGAAATTGGATGTCTAAATTAAAGAACAAATTAAGAAAAGACGCAGAAGACAGCGATCAATATTTATTAGAAGCGGGAGACGCAAGAGAAGCAGAAACTCAAAAAAGACAATTAAGAGTAGATTATGAATATTTTATAGGACAATTAAATCAAGAACAAGCAGAAAGTATTAATGAAATATCAGCATTAAAAAGAATGAATCAAAGTGTAGAACAAATATTATCTCAACCAGTTCAATTAACTGCTCAGGAAGAAATAGAAGCAGAAAAAGGCAGAAAAATCCAAGTATTTATATTAGATCCAGCAAAATCAGAAGAAGAAAGACCCCTCACTCCAAAGAAAAAACCGCAACCAGTTAGTCCACCAAGATCTCCATCAGATGATAGTTCTGATGAATCCACAGTTGCTGGAGATGAAGCATCCATAATATCAATACAACCAATGCCAAGAAGTCCTGACGAATTAAAAAATTTTAATGAATTAATGTCGACTTATGTAATGAATGTTGGAAAAAATTGGTCTAAAAAAGTAAGTGGTAAAGTCAAAAAACTTTTAACTTCAATAAAAGAAGGTGAGGCATATTTAAAAACAGAAAATGAAAATTACAGACCACAATTTACGGGCGATGTAGATACTGAAATCGCCAAATTAGATTCATTAAAAGGAGTAAATGCTGTTAGACAAAGAAGAGATAAAGTAGATGAATATATAAAATTATTTAATAAAGTTAAAGGAGATAATCCAATAGATATTAAAGTATTAAGACCAGTCACAATACCAAAAATGTCTCCAGTAAGAGTAAGTCCAATTCGTCCCGAATCATCACCTTCATTAATGTTTATGTAAAAAAAATATATAAAGGTTCATTTAAGCGTAAATATATTTAAAAATATTTTCTATATATATAATATAGAATGCCACCAGCATTAAAAGGTTTAAAAGAATATGAAAATAAGGAAGAAATGGATATGGAAAGAAAGAAGAGAGATAATATATCTCAAAAAATAAGATATTGGAGAAAGAGATATGGTTTTGATTTAAAAAAAGAAGATTATGAAATGTTTAATAAAAATATCAATATAATGAAAAAAATATATCCTATATATGATTTAATAATTAATTTTGATAAAAAAAATATTAATCCTGATTTATTAGATCAATATGCTAAAAACTGGGATAAATTAAATTTAGGATTAACTATAAAAGATTATCTCATAACTTTAATAAAAATTAAAAATAAAAATGAACCCATAGTGTTAGTGTTTTAAAAGCGTAATTTTCGTAATTTTCGTAATTACAGAAATTACGGAAATTACATTAATCTTCATCTGACGAGGAATAATTAATATAAAACGCATCACGAATTATATTTAATTTAAAATATTTAATCAAATTTAAAAATTCAGTATTTTTTAATTCTTTTATTAAATCACTTTTAGTATTGAAAGTATTAGATATATATTTACAATTATCCTCGTCAAAACCTTCAATTCTTATTTTACAGTTATAATATTTTTCTTTTACAATTTTTTTATTTATAATATCAATAGTTTTATTTAGTTTGTCTTCAAATACCATTTTCTATACTACTATACTATATAATTAAATCAATTTTAAATATTTAATATATTTAAGGAAATTAAATTTATTTTTTTAATTAATTATGCGAAAAATTATTTAAAAATATTTTCTATGTATAATATATAAATGGAAAATAAAAAAAACATTTTCAAAATGGATTCTGATCTAAATGATATTAACAACATAAATTACTTAAAGAATATAGACGGACAGACACCAACAATAATGAATTATACTGACGAACAACTAATTAATAAAATAAAAAAAAAAAAATATTTAAATATATTTAAATTAAATTTTAAAATTGATTTTAATTTTAATAAAAATAATAAACAAATAAATTTAAAAATGACTAATAAACCAATAAAAGAAATACTTAATCCTTATGGTTTAAAAATAAAACAATATATACCTTATAAAATAGTTAATAATAAAAAATTTGTAGAACATAATCATATTGGAAAATTTAAAAAAATACTTAAACGAGAACAAGCAGAAGAAGAAGTAAAAAAAATATATGGAGAAGAAGGTAAAATATTAAGTTCTTATATTTTAAAAGAAAGTAATTTAGGAGTTATTGATAATGATGACCCTGAAAAACCAGCAGAACAATTATATAATGAAATGATTGAAAAATATGAGTTCTTAAAAGATTGTTATGCTTTTGAAGGAACAACAAAAGGAATGAGATTTTTAGTAGAATATGATAATAACGAAATTGACCCTTATTATAAGGGAACACATAAAAATAATATGAAAGATTATGTGGGAGATTGGATTAAAGATCAATGGTGGAATATCCCAAGAAAGAAAAATTTTAAAGGAATTGAAATAACTAAACTAACAACAGAACAATTAGATTTAATTTATAATAGATCAGAATCAGAACAAACAGAAAATGTTATTACTAATATCCCTGATGAAGTTGAAAATATATCTTCTTCTTCTTCTGATATTTTAGAAATAGAAAATGAAATAGAAGATAGTCAAGATATTCAAGAAATAAAAGATCATATTAATAATATTGATAAAAGTTATTTTAAACATCAAGATAATTATAAACTAATTTATGCGAGTTATAGAAATGATCATAAATTAAAAGAAATAATTTATAATAAATTAAAACCTTATGCTACAAATGAACCAAGACCTTTTGATGATTGGTTTGAATATTTATATAATAGGGGTAAAAATTATGAATTATTAAATGAAAAAACATTTAAAAATTATTCTTATAAATCTGATAAACTTAAATATTTTGTAATTTCAAATAAATATTTTAAATCAGGTTATATTGGTGAAAATAATTTAAGTAAATTATCACAGGGATTTATTGATTGTAATAAAGAAAATATTATAGTTCATAAAAAAGAAGATTTAAGAGATATTTATATTTATAATGAAAAATTTAAAAGTTGGAATATTGATTTATCAAATAAAGAAGGAAAAAGTTATGGTTTAAAAGGTTTAATTGACGATTATTTAGAACCTTATTATGAATCGTGGGTTTTTCATTTTAAAACAAAATATGAAGAAGAAAAAAATAAACCCGAACCTAATGAAACAGATTTAGAATATTTTGAAAAAATGAAAAAAGAAGCAACAAAAGCATATAAAAAATCACAAGGCAATAGTTTAACAAATGGTGTATTGGAGCGAGTTGTAAGAGATTTATTTAATAATTATAACGATAATGACATTTCATTTGATGAAAGAATGGAATTATTACCTTTTCAAAATGGAAAATGTATTGATTTATTTACATTTGAAACAAAAAATATTACAAAAGAAGATTATATTATAACAAAATTAGATTATAACTGGATCCCACCAACAAAAGAAGAAATGAAACAATTTGACGAAATATTAGAAAGTATTATTGATTTAGAAGATGTTAGAAATGATTTATTATATATGTTTAGTTGTGCCTTATTTGGTTATAGAGTTGAATATTTCTTTATATTAAATGGTGGCGGGAGAAATGGTAAAAGTTTATTAATAGATATTTTTAAGGAAGCAACAAAAGGGATATATTATTATGCGAGTTCAGCAACATTAGAAAAAAGTATCGATGGAGGAAAACCTGATCCAGCAATAGCGGGAATTCATAATAAAAGAGCAGTTATGTTTGGAGAAGGACAATCTAATGTAAAAGCGAGTCAATCAACAATTAAAGCATTAGTTGGTGATTCAGTTATAAATTGTCGAGGTTGTTATTCTAATAGAACAGAACAAAGAAATATTGGAACTTATATAATCCCAACTAATGAAAAACCGACTATTGACGGAAAATTAGACGGTGAAAGTATAGTAAATAAAATTAGAGATATTTATTTTAGAAATACATTTACAAATGACGAAAGTAAATTAAATTTACCAAATCATTATAAACAAAATCCAAGATTTAAGAAACCAGAATTTATTAGTAAAATGAAATATTGTTTTATACAAAAATGTGTAAAATTTATTAAACAAGTAAAAGAAGTATATGGAGAGGATATTGTTTATTTAAATTGGAAATGGTCAGAACAAGTTAAAAATGATAGTAAGGCATATATTCAAGATTGTGATATTATTTTAACAACAATAAAAGAAAATTATGAAATAACAGAAGACGAAAAGGATAAAGTAGCAACCGAAGAGATATTTGAAAAATATATAGCAAATAATAATGATATTGTAAGAAACCGAAAATTATTCCCACAATTATATGGTTTATCTTTCAAAGGTTTTAAGGATTATATTAAAACTCATCAAGAATTTAAATATCAGTTTGAAGCAAAACCAACTAATATGGGTGACGGTAAAATTAAAAGAAATATTATTAAATGTCTTAAAAAGAAAGAAGGATTAGAAGAAGAAGAAGAATGTAATATTAGTGACAGTGAATAAAAAATATTAATAAATAATATGGAAGGAGCGACAATAATAGCAATCATATCAGTAAGTGCTACGGCATTAAGTGGAATTATAACTTCACTTTTTCATTCTATGAGTTTATCAAGGTGTACCAATATTGAGTGTGGTTGTTTTAGTTGTGAGAGAGATGTTTTAAGTGAAGATACTTATAGAGCAGAACAAGTTGAATCAAGACAAATTGATAATAATAATTAAATATAATTTTTTTTATTTTATTAATATAATATATGCCATTTATATTAAGAAAATCAAAAAGAAAAGGTAAGAGATATGAAATAATTATGCCCGAATATAAGCATAGTCACCATTTTGGTTCTGATGTAGGAGAAACTTATATAGATCATAAAGATAAAGATAAAAAAAAAGCGTGGATCGCTCGACATAAAAATGATAAAAATTATAATAGTTTTCATAGTGGTATTTTTCATAGTCGTAATTTATTATGGTCAGCAGAAACTTTAACAAAAGCAATAAGGAGATATAAAAAATTATTTGGTAGAGATATTAAAAATGAATCTGGGGACAAATAAAAATATATATATATAATATAATGAAAAAGAATAATAATGGTAAAAAGAAAATTGCTCCTGTAAAACCAAAACCTCGTAGAAATGGAAATAATAATAAAAAAATTAAAAAAGTAGCACAAATTATCGCTCCAGCAGAAGGAAAGATTGTTAATAAAATAGTTAAAGAAAAAGAATATAGAAATGATTTATTTAAAGGATTATTAACTGGTTTAACATTTGGATTATACAGTCCTTAAACTAAATTATAAAAAACCGTAATTTGTGTAATTTGTGTAATTACGGAAATTACGAAAATTACGCTTTTTTTTTACTCACCTGATAAATAATCATTAATGGTTTAATTTCTTTATTAAAATAATCTTCACGAGTTTTTTTTAATGCTATATGTTTAAATAAATCATTATCTAATTTATCTATTTCGTCAAGCATTATATTTAATTCTTTTAATTCTTTTTTTATTAATTTATATAAACATTTTTTTTTTTTCATTTATATTCTTTATTTACATAATTCTAAATAATCTTCAACTGACATTACTTTTTCATTTTGTTCTTTTTTCTCCTGTAAATAAATCTTCTTATCTAAATTTTTAATTGTTTCATTATAATGCCATTTAACCATACAATCAACTAATTTTTTGTCTGCCCATTCATATTTTAAATTATATAGTTCTTTTAATTGTTTAAGTAGTTCTTTTTTATCTTCTTCAAATACATAAGAATCATCAACCATTTCAATAGGTTTAGGTTCAATTTGTTCTATGGTTTCAATTATACTATCCATTATAATTTAATATAAGAAAAAAATTTTAAAAAAAAAATCTATTTAAATATTATAATGCCGAAAAAAAAAACAAATGCTGACTTAATTGAAAATTTTATTGAAAAACATAAAAAAGAAAAAAAAGTATCAGAAGGAACTATAACAACATATAGGAATATAGGAAAAACTCTACCTTTTAATTTAATGTCATCTCAACCAACAATAATTAAAAAATTAAAAGAGATTTATGATAATCCTAATACTCTACAACTATATTTAAATATGATAATTTTAGTAAGAAGAGATAATGGTGAAGAAACAGATAAATTAATTAAATTAAGAAATAGTTTAAGAGAAGAGATACAAAAGAATCGTAAAGAAAATCTCAGTAAGTTAGATGATAAACTGCCAAGTGTAGACCACATTAATAATGAATTAGAAAAATTAAAAGGTCAAAAATATATTATTAATTATTTAATGATTAATCACGCATTAAGAAATAAAGATATTAATTTAAAAATGGTTCAATCTTTACCTGAAGATAAAAATGAAAATTATATTTTATTAAAAAGTAAAAATAAAGTTATATTATTAATTACTGACTATAAAACTGAAAAAAAACACGGAGATAAAGAAATAATAATTAATGATTCAAAATTCATTAAAGAATTAAAAAGTTTAGATTTAAAAAATGGTGATTATTTAATCCCTATGAAAAATGGAGATAAAATAAAAAACATTACAACTTTTAATGATAAAATATTAAGAATGACAATTGATAATTTAGGTCAAAATAAATTAGTGAAAATTGTAATAAAAGAATTATTAAATAATAAAAGTTATGATAAATTAGAAGATTTGTCTAAACATCGTGGGACTTCTATGAGTGTTTTATTAAAATCATATAATTTACATAATGGAGAAGAAGAAAAAAAATAAATCTATGGTTATATTATATGACATCTGTTTTATGTAGAATTGGTGGTAAAAAAGGAAAATTACGAGAACTTATAATAAAAAAAATGCCTCAAGATTATAATTTATTTATTGAACCATTTGTCGGATCTGGTGGAGTTTTTTTTAATGCTCCTATTGGAGATAGAAAATCAGTTTTAAATGATAGTGATAAAGATGTAATGGATCTTTATAGAATTATGAAAAATGGATTTCAAATGAAACAATATAATATACCACAACAAGTAGAAGCACAAACAAGATATGCTCACGCAAATCATACTAATCCAACAGATAAATTATTATCTCTTATTATGTTAAGTTGTAGTTCATTTGGAGGTATTGGTAGAAGAAATAATAATAAGATGTATAAACCAATGAGTGCTGGTAATATAAAAAGAAAATTAGAACACGCACAAGATAATAAAGAATATTTAAAAAATACAAGATTATTTAATACAGATTATAAAGGGATAATAAAAAAGTTTGATAGTCCTAAATCATTCTTCTATCTCGACCCGCCATATGAAAGTTCTAAAAAAATATATAATAGTAAAAAACAATCAAGTGGAGATTTTAACCACGAAGAATTATCAAGAGTATTAAAAGGAATAAAAGGAAAATTTATTTTATCAATTAATAACAGTTCAAGAATAAGAGATTTATTTAAAGGTTTTAAACAGACCAGAGTATTTGTTCGTGGAGGTTCTCACCACGAAAAAAAAGAAGTAAATACTATCGGATATGATAGAGATGAATTATTAATATCAAACTATTAAAAGGTTATACTGCTAAATTACTGGTTAAAACCCTTAAATCTACATTATAATTATAATTATAATGGTTAATTAAACATATAAATACATTAATTATTCAGTATAACCTTTTTTACATTTTTTTTTAATTACTTTGATCTAAATCTTCAATTTCTATATCACACATTTCACAAACAATTGTGGATAAAGCACCTCTAACTAATTCTATTAAATGTAAATCATTATTTTCGTCAGCATATCTAATCATACCATACATAGAAATAATAAACTTTTTTAATTCTGCTATTTCATTATTTTTTTCTTTTATTCTATTTTTAAAATCATCTGCCAAATCAATTAAATCTTTTTCTGACATTTCTTATTATAATATTATATTTTTTTATTTATATAGCAACGCTCCACGTGCCTGTGGCAGATACACTCCAGAATGCTTCAACGAGAGCGAAAGTTGTAATTTCTTTATCTCCAGCACCCATAAGGGTTTTAGTAATTTCTAATACATTAGGAGATGAATTTTGAGCGGTATTAAGACCAACCATTCTTAAAGAATCGTCAGAGAATTTTTTGAGATCGACTGCCATAATTCCTTTGGTGACCAGATTAGATATGGGAGCAGCAGCAGTATAGGTATTTAATGACTCACCAGCAAATTGATTTTGAGTCACAGAAGTGTGAGCATATTCCTCTCCGTGACGTGCCATCGCTTTGACTGCTTCTTCATAAGCACGACCAATATCTCTTCCGTTTGGATCTAATGTAGTATTAATTCCGCCTCTGGGGTATGACTCACCATTTATTTTATATTCAAAGCGTGTGACACTACCAACGCCATCTCCTAATTGAAACCCAGTATTGGAGTATGTTTGTTTTTGTGAATCAGCAGTGCCTAAACGAAGAATAGAAACGAGTGCTTTACAGGATAAAGAGCGGTCATTAATTTGGACTACTTGTCCATCAGAAGCACCATTAGGGATTGAGTTAATGTAAGTTTTACAGGTGTCTCCACCAATTAAAATACCTTGCTGGGACATCATTTCACGATAAGCAGAGAGAACATCTCCATTAAGGATCTGGTAGCACGGAGCATAGAATCGAGGAGTATCAATAACCCACGTGGGAGCATCGGCGGCGGCAGCGACAATAGCACCATTATTTTGTTTAAGACGTAATACTAAATCTAACTCCGAAGCACCCATAGGGATTGCTTTTTCGTGATGATTTTTTAATAATCCACTTTCTAATTCAATACAGAAAACTTTTGAATTGCCTGAAGCAACTGCCTCACCGAGAGAGGAGAGTGAAACTTCAACAATTTCCTGAGCGACGTGAGCAGCACCTGCTTGCCATACCAAACTGCCACCACCACCTTGAGCATTTGATTTATTAATTTCTCTATTCTCACCATTACAATAAAATTTCTTTAAATTAGAATATAGGGCATATCGATCTAATCGTTCTAATAATTGTCCATTAGATTCAATAGTGATTCGGTCAAAGAAAGAACCAGCGTGACCATCAACAAAGAAGGCGTTTGTAGCACCAGTGACTTTAAAATAAAGATAAGATTTATTGCCATCTAAAAAAGCATTACCAGCAGAGATTTTAATTCTTATTTCATTAGCACCAGTAGGAGAGAAATTAGAAGACCCATTTACAGAGTCCCATCTGCGGAGTGTGCTTTCTGCTTCTACAGCATTGAAAACAGTTCGAGCGTATCTAAACGAGCGAG
>Ga0181379_1001305_pt1 | contig 11773 bp, 13 predicted proteins | sample 2SPOviralmetaG_FD_130115 | JGI IMG/M metagenome (GOLD analysis project Ga0181379, IMG submission 130115) | Marine viral communities from the oligotrophic San Pedro Time Series (SPOT) site, San Pedro Channel, CA, USA - 2 SPOT_SRF_2009-07-10 | ecosystem: Environmental > Aquatic > Marine > Strait... | reverse complement strand
AGGTGGTAATAAAGATTGTATTGTAATTCAATGTGATAGTGGATTGAATAATCGTTTAAGAGTTTTATTTAGTTATTATAAATACGCACAATTATTAAATAAAAAACTAATAATGATATGGGAATCGAATTATAAATGTCCAGGATATTTTTTTGACTATTTTAAATCTTTAAAGAATGTTGAATTTTATAATAATAATGATAACAGTTTTGAAATTGATTATAATGGTTTTAAGTGGAATGAAAAATTTAATCCACAAGAAATGTATATATTTCAAAATTTACATTTAAAACCAAATCTAAAGAAAATAATAAAAAAAAAATTTAATCAAATCGGGAAATATATTGCAATTCATATTCGTAGAACTGATCACACCCCAACTTTTATAAATAGAGAAAAAGTTAAAGATAAATTAACAACTGATAAAGAATTTATTGATTTTATTAATCAAAATAAAAATTATAAAGTATATTTAGCAACTGATAATAAAGATACACAGGATTTTTATATCAATAAATTTAAAAATAAAATAGTTTATAATAAAAAAATAGTTAAAATAAGTGATTTGAGACAAACATCTTTAAAAGATGCTATTATTGATATGTATATGTGTATAAATGCTGAAAAATTTAAAGGTTCGTATTATTCATCTTTTTCTGAATTTATTAATCAAAATAGAAAACATTTGAATAAAAAAAATTATTAATAAAAAATAAACTTTTTAAAAAAGTTTAATTAATTAAAAAAGTTTAATTAATTTAAAGATATTATTATAATTATAAATAGAATAAGATGTCAAAATATATTGTTTCGATTGGGAGAAATAAAGAAGAATGTACTGAATTAATTAACAATGGTGATATTGAAATTACTAAAAGTGAAATTATTATAGATTTTTTAATTGAAGAGGATAGATTTAAGAAAACAATAAATATAGATGAGATTAAGAAACGACAAATCAAGTTTAATTATGCAGTTAATGATACCACACAATTGATTAAGATTGAATATAATTTAGAAAATTATTATCTTAAATTTGATGATAATAGTAAAGGAGCGTATCAATCATTTTGCCAAGATTTAGAAAATATTAATAAAGTAAACGGAGTACTCTATTATGAATCCGGAAATATTAGAATGAGTGGTGATTTTATATTGGATGAAGAAAGTACAAGATATTCGGCAAATGGCGATGCAATTGTTTATTATGATGATATAAATGATAGTATTATGTATAAAGGAGAGATTGAAAATGAGAATTATGATGGTTCAGGTATATTTTATAATAAAAGTGGTAATATTTCATTAAAAATCAATAATATTGATCAAAATATGCCGATTGGTAAAGGATTTTTGATTATAAATGATTTTTCTGGTAAAAAATATTATGAAAAAGAGATAAATTTTGATGAAATGGATGATATAAATTTAATGAATATTGATTTAGACGATTTTGTGAAACATAATCGTAAAGGTGGAATATTTAAAGATTTACTTTATTATAGTGATTTTAATGAAAAATATGAACTTGATAAGAAAGTAGATGTTCAGTATAAAGAAATTATCACATTAACAACAAAAGAACAAAATGAAAAGATATATAAGAAACAATTAGAAATGGATATTAAAATGGATGAATTAATTGGTAAAATTAATTTTATATTTGATAAAGTTAATGAAAAAAAGAAGAGTGGTTTTCTTTGGTAAAGTATTAAAATATTTTATTGAATTTTAATTGTATAACGTAAAGGTATTTTCATATGATGAAATCTAGATATAAAAAAATAAAAAATCAATTTTTATTTTCGGTAGTTTTTAGATAACGTAACGACATTGATATGATAAAAAATACATAAAATCATTTAAAGTCTTTTATTTTTGAAGAAATTGTATTCCTTGAAGGTATGAATCCGCTAAATCATCTTGTTTTTTATGTTTTTTAAAAAATTCATAAAAATTAGTATCATTAATTAATTCATAATCATTAACTAAATCATTAGTTTCATTATCAGTAGTTTCATCATTATCAGTAGTTTCATCTTTTTGACTAGTTTCATCTTTTTGACTAGTTTCATCTTTTTGACTAGTTTCATCTTTTTGACTAGTTTCATCTTTTTGATATATTTTTTTTAAAATATCATCTGTTACTAAAATAGCGGTTTTTTTAGCATTATTATAAGATGATTTAGTAGTGGGTTTTTGGATATGAGTATTTAATTTACAATAATTATTACAATATTTATTTTTTTGACTTGCAGATATCATTTGTATATGTTTGATTAAATTTGTATTATATCCTTTTATTAAAAAATAACTATAAATTATCATTTGTATTGATTTCATAGTAGGATTTTTTAAAGACGGTTGATTTTCTAAAAGTACATTATCAAATTCTAAATTTTTAAATCTTTCATCCAATTTTTCAATTAATTTATTCCCTATTTCTAATAAATTTATTTTTTTCTTTTTAGGTTTTTTTAGTTCTTTAAAATCTGATTTATTTTCTAATGAACTATAATGTCTTTTACAATATCCAATGGTTTTATCTTTATTTAAATATAAACCCTTTGATTTACATTTATTTCCATTTTTAAATGTTCCGTTACACTGAATATCTATTTCATTGTCAAGATTTATCACATCCCAATCAGATATAGTATTATTTTCTAAAAGACAATAAGATAAGTTTTTTATTCCAATATCCCATGAAAGTATTTTCATAATACATATTAGATATATTTCTCTTTATATCCATAATATTTTAGAAAAAGATATACTTTTAGAAAGATATAATACATTAAGATAATATATTAAGAATTATGTTTTGTAATTAAAGAATTAATAGAGATATTATTATTATTAATGTTATTAGAAGGTCTAGCATTAGGCGGTTTCATATTAGGTCTAGCATTAGGCGGTTTCATATTAGGTCTAGCATTAGGCGGTTTCATATTAGGTCTAGCATTAGGCGGTTTCATATTAGGTCTAGCATTAGGTTGTTTTAAATTAGATCTAACATTAAGAGGTTTATTATTCGGTTTATTATTAGATGATCTATTATTAGATGATTTATTATTTTTAAATAAATCTAATGAATGATAACATATTAAAAATATTAGTCCAATTATTAAAAAAATGACTATATATTTTAATAATTGATGGATATTTTGTTTTAAACTATATTTATCTTGTTCAATTAATAAGAGATTAGTCGTTTTATTAATTTCATCACGTCTTTGTTCAATTTTTGTCTCATAATCATCATTAATATTATTATAATTAGAATTTGTGATTGGAATACCTTCATTTAATAAATTTTTAACATTTCTTTCATCATTTGAAGTTTTAATATTCTCACCTAATGAACTTATTATATTTTGTTTACCATTGTCTCCGAATGTAACTTTATATTTATCTGGTAAATCATTAATGAATTGGTTATCAAATTTTTCTTCTAATTTATTATTTAATTCATCTATTCTTTCAGTATTAATTTTTTGTTCTTTCATCTCATAATAGTTTTTAACAAATAAATTTTTATGACGATTCTGTGGGAATGAATTGTTTTTCGGTTTATGATCTTTATCATAAAATTTATTATCATTTAACCGATATAGAGAACATTTGCGGTCGTCTGGAAATGTATTATCAAATTGATATGCATTACAATTTTCATCTCCACTACATTCAGCATGACATTTATCTTTATCATCTAATTTTTTTGAATTATTAGTATTTAATTTATCATCTAATTCTGTATTTATTTTCTTATAATTATAATATTTATTGTTATATCTGTCACATTTATCATCTAAAACTGGGAAATAATCAGATTTATCGATATCATTATTACATTGAGATTCTATTTCTTGATTATCATACCAAGAATCAGGTGTTTTATCTTTTAAATCTTGAATTTTTAGTCTAAGAATTTCTTTCTTTTTAACAGTATCTTTTAAATTAGTCATATCTGTTTCATTATATTTACAAGTTGGTTTTATACTTTTTTCTACATTATCTTCTACTTTTTTTACAGCTTCAGATACATTTTTTTTTATATCATTAATAAAAGAAGTTAATCCCATATATATATATAATATATATTATTGTTTATTTTTTAAAATTAGTATGAACACTTATACTAACAATAATAATAATCATTATTAAAGCAAATAATGAATATATGATTTTATTTTTAACATCATTTCTATCTAAATTAACTTCTAACATTCTTTTTCGAATATTGTTAATTTCGGTTAATTTATCGTAAGTTTCTTTATTGTTAACATATTGATTTTCAGATTTAAGATAATCTGTTGTTAATCCTCCGGTATTAGGATTTATATTATTAAAAGCAGGAATAATATTATTCTTAAATGACTTTAACATATCTTCTTCATAATTAAATTTTGGTTCTTCCATATATATTATATGTAATAAAAAATGATTTTAAAAAAATAAATACAATAATATTTATATTATGGAATCAACTAATAGTGAAAAAATATTACCAATATTTCAAAAATTAGATATGCAGTATCAAAATGATTCAACTAAAAATCAATTTCAAAAAAATTCAATAAAGAAAGCAGTTAAATTGATTGATGAATATCAAAAAGAAAATGGTAATATACAATCTAAAAAGGAAGCACTTAAAATTAAGGGCATTGGCAAAAGTATTGGTGAAAAGATAGATGAAATATTAAAAACCGGAACTTTAAACATATTAAAAGACGAAAAAGAAATATTAAAAGATGATAAACAATTTAGTGAATTTAAAAAAATATCAGGATTAGGTAATACTCGTATTAAAAAACTAAATGAACTCGGTATTTATACAATTGAATCATTAAGAGAAAATATAGAAAAAGATGAAGTTAAAAAATTAATGACAGAACACATCGAGATTGGAATTAAATATTATGAAGATTTTAATGAACGTATACCAAGAGAAGAAGTTGACCAATATAAAATAGTTTTTGATAAAGTATTTCGTAAATTAGGATTTATTTATGAGATATGCGGGTCATATAGACGAATTAAACCGGATTGTGGAGATATGGATATCTTAATAACTCATCCTAGTTTTCTAAATAAAGAAGATATAATCGAAAATTCAATTATGACAAAAATAATTGAAGAATTAATTAAAGAAAAAACATTGTTAAAGGATGGTTTAATTACCCCTAAAGCAACAATTAAATTTATGGGAACCAGTAAATTACCTCTAGAAGATTCAAAAGCAAGAAGACTAGATATCAGAATTATAGAATATGATTCTTATCCAACTGCATTAATGTATTTTACCGGTTCGGCAGATTTTAATGTACGTATGAGAAATAAAGCGATCGAATTAAAGATGAAATTAAATGAATACGGTTTATTTAAAGGTGATGAGAAAATTCCTTTATCAAATGAAAAAGATATTTTTGATATATTAAAAGAAGATTATCTTGAACCATATGAAAGAATATAACAAATTTATATTTTCAAATAAATATTATAATTTTTAAAATACCTTAATTTAAATACTTTAATTAAAATACAATATAATTAAATTATTCTTTTAATTAAATATTTTTTTTCATAACTATTTCGAATATAGATGTATTTTTCAATAATACTATACATAAACCATAAAATAAGAAAAATGATAAATAAATTAAATATCCAAATGTATCATTTTCAGAATTTATATTAGAATATATCATAAATCCTAAAGAGGTTAATAATGGTATTATAGTTGCTTTATATGTAGAACTTCCATTTAGCATACAAAAATAAATGTAAGTAAATACTGAAATTAAAAAAAATAGAATGTAATTTTCAACAAAATAATTATTAAATTCTTGTTCATCATTTTCAAAATTATTACAACTACTTATATCGGTTTTACCATCAAATTTACAATTATTAATTGGAGCACCACCGATCTCATCATTTTTATTTAAACACTCTTTACAATTGTCATATAATTGATGTTTATTACCTTTTATTTTACATTCATCATCAGTAGTATCATCAATGTTTTGACATTTAGGGTAGGTATCAAAAATACTATTAAATATCCCCCTAAAAACTAAATATAATATACATAATATCGTCATTAAAAGTGATAACGTCGCAAGATTAGAACGTTTATTCTGTTGTTTTCTTACATTACGTTTCTTTTTAATGTTTATACTATTTGTATTTATACTAGCATAATCTGGTATAAATGAAATCGAACTAATAGGTGAACAAATTATAAACACAATAACTATAATAGTTATCGGAATATATAAAACATATTTCATAAATCGTGTTTTATAATAATCATTCGCATTAGTAAATGGTTCAGATAGTTTAAAAAATGGAAAATCTGATAAGTAATGAGAAGTATTTGGATATACTTTGTAATATTTATTAGTTTTATTTAAATCATTTGGATAAAAACGATTTGAAATATTATGATAATAAACTTCTTCTTTATCAGGATATTCGTGTCTTAATACTTCTTCAAAATCATCATCTCTATTAGGATAGGAAAATTCATTTCCTCTAACAAAATTAGTATTATCTACATAATCTGTTTTTCCAAAAATCATTTGGTCATCAGAATACATCATTCTATAAATATAATACAGATTTTTAGTATTCATTAAAATGGATTTAAATAAAATGATGGTTTTTAATTGATTTTATATAAATTAGAAAAAATGATAGTCTTTTATCCAAATCTTTTATATTAATAAACCACTCATTGTGATGACCGAGGTCCGACACTATATTAAGAGAATGTTTAACGATAGAGTAGATGAAGTTATCACACAGAATGCGTACAAATATAGCATAGATACAGGTTGGACAAAGATTCAGGATGAATATAGCGAAGATACAGGTTGGATAAAGAGTCCAGTTGAGGTTAAGAGTCCAGTTGAAATGGTTAAGGAAGACCGAATATTCTTTATGGAATATGTCGGATTGTATGGACTAGCACTTCAATTTGCTTCATATGAGATTCAGAATGACTGCGAAATCGTAAAAGCTGCCGTACACCAAAATGGTAAGGCACTCCAATATGCTTCGCTAGATTTACGTCGAAACCCAGAAGTCGTGATGATCGCGGTCAAACAAACAGGATTGGCACTCGCATATGCGTCGCTAGATTTACGTCGAGACCGAAAAGTCGTGATGACTGCAGTCCAAAAAAGTGGAATGGCACTCGCATATGCATCGGAAGAGTTACGTAAAGACCGAGAAGTCGTGATGACCGCAGTCAAAACATTTGGTTGTGCACTTGAATATGCGTCGGAAGAGTTGCGTAGAGACCGCGAAGTCGTGATTACATCTGCTCGACAGAATGGTTGTTCACTCTTATATGCACCAGACAATTTTCGTAGAGACCGAGAAATAATGTTGGTAGCCATTCAAAGCAATGCTATTTCTCTAGATCTTGCGCCGCCAGAGTTGCGCGAGGAACTTAAAAATGATACGTCCGATACCGAGAGATTGAAGTATCTCAACGTGAAGTATTAAATTACCGTCATAGATGACTGGCCTACGGTATAGTTTGTCTCTGGGAGAAATTAGGGAAACTGATTTTCTTATCTTGTAAAGATATCTTATTGATGTAAAATAAATAATTTAATATTTTAATTGTATTTTTTGTTTAAGGAAAGAATTGCCGATTAAAAAAATAAAATGGATTTAAAAATATTAAACTTATAAATAAAAATGACAACTACTTTAATATCACAAAATTTAAAACCTAAACATACAATATTATCTAAATTAGTGGAACAAATTAAACCCGTATTTCTTTATAAAGTAAGTCGTCAATCGAATGAGGTAATATTTGATACATATGATAGTTTTATTTGTACTGCTACTTCTGTAGATAATGCTCGAAATATACATCCAAGTGGTGATTTTAATAAAAACTCAGGTGGATGGGTAAAGTTTAAAAATATAAATACTTTAACAGTTTCTATGATAGGAATTGCTGATCATTCAATAAAAGAAAATACTGTTATTATTACAAGTTTTAATGCCGGTTAAAATTATATTTTAAATGTATTAATAAATATTGAAAATAAAGATGAAAAAGTTAAAAATGAACTTAGTAATTTAAAAGTTAAAAATGAACTTAGTAATTTAAAAGTTAAAAATGAACTTAACTTTTTTAATCAATAACAATTCTATAATAAAATCCTTGTCCGGAGGTTTTATTTCGTCCATTCATATTTTCCCTTATAATTTTAAATACATCTCCTACTTTCCCATTATAATAAAGTGTCATAGGGTCATTTAATTTTATTCTTGGCAATTCTGATTCTTTGTATTTTTTTTCTTCTAAAAATTTCTTTTTTTCTTCATCTGTTAGTAAGATATGTTTTGGTACTAATTCATGTTTGGAAATATTTAATTGCATATTACTAATCAAAAATATTTCTAAATTCAACTGAAATTTAGTTCTAAATTCAATAATATAATTTAATAATTGTTTATCTAAACATAAAATTAATATATTTTCAATATTATCATTATTTTCTTTTATATTTTCAATGTGTTTAATTAAATCCTTTTTAGTAATTTTTTCTTTTTTTAGAATTGAAAAAAATAAATTAGTTGATTTATCTTTATTAAAAATAAAAGACATATCATCTTCTTCTTGGTGTTCTTTTGCAAAAAGAGTTATATTTTTTTTATTCTCATCATCAATCGTAAAATTTCTATCTTTCAACATTTCTAAAACTACCATATAAGCATTAAAAGTTTCTATGATTATTTTATTCTCCATATTAATATTAATATATATTATTCTCTAAATATATTTCATTTTTTAAATTAATTATTTTTAAATTAATTTAAATTTTAATATTTTTAAGATAAAATATAAAGATTATTTATTGTTATAATCTATTAAATGATTATTGATAATAGAGAAAAAGATTTAATTAAATTACTAAATGAAAAAAAAATCAAAATTGAATGTAAAAATTTAGAATTAGGTGATATTGTTTTTACCAATAATGAATCTGGTAATAAAGAATTGATAATGATTGAAAGAAAAACAGTAGATGATTTAATGGCATCAATTAAAGATGGAAGACATCGAGAACAAAAAATACGTTTATTAAAGAAACAGAAAGATGGTGTTCATATATATTATTTAATTGAAGGTTCATTATTATATCATAAAAAAAAGGAAACATTATATTCATCAATTTTAAATACAATGATGAGAGATAACATTAAAGTGATATTTAGTCGTAATATAGAAGAAACTATAACTTATTTAATTAAAATGTCAGAAAAGTTAGATTTCTGTAAAATATCAAAAAAACCACAATTATCAGATAATAAATCTTCGAATGAACAAGTTTCAAATCAATATTTAGATACAATTAAAAGTTGTAAAAAAGATAATTTAACCAAAGAAATTTGTTATCAAGCAATGTTAAAACAAATACCCGGTGTTTCAACAGGATGTGCTGAATCTATATCAAAAATATATCCTTCATTTAATGATTTATTGAATAAATATAAAGAATTAGAGAATGAAGATGAAAAAAAACATTTATTATCACAAATTATGATAAAGAAAAGAAAAATAGGGAATAAATTATCTGAAAAAATATACCAGTATATAATATAAATGGTTATGATAACATTAAAAACGAGAGATAATAGTGGAACTGAATTGATTAAAGATAGTTTTAATATAAATATAGAACAAGAAAAAAAAAGTTGTGCTAGAAAAATGATTGATTTAGCATCACAATGATATTATACCCTTACAGATGGACCTGCTACAGTTAGAAACAGAAATATTGAATATCATTATATTCAATATTTGGGACAACCAGGTGAGAGAGCTGTAATAACTAATATTCCGGTAGCAATTAACACAATATCGAGATATTTAGCTCAAGAATCAGCTAATAAGAATATTGTATTTGAACCTACGAATAGTAATGTAAATCGTGTCGAAGGTAATATTAATAATATTAGTACTTGGGGACAAGGTGGTAATAAGAAACAATATATAAAATTACAATCCGGTGGAAAAAGATTAGTACGATATGGTAAAAGAGGTGGACGTTATTATATGAAAGGTGGAAAGAAACATTACATTAAATAAACTTTTTAAACAGAGCGAAACTATTACACATAACGAAGCGTTCTTTTTAACACAGAGCGAAGCGTTATTTTTAGACAGAGCATAGCGATAACAAAAATTTAATTAAATTATTTATTTTCTTAATGATAATTTTTTGATATTTTCTTTTTCAAATTGAATTCTTTTTTGTGGTTCATATTTACATGCTTTTTCAATTATTTTAACATTTTTAACTAATTCAAACATTTCTTGAATATCTAATGATGCTTTTTGATCACTACCCCACATATTTTTATCTAAAGTAACATGTCTTTCAATCCAAGTTATACCCATTGGTACAGTTGCTATTGTTGTAATTATTCCATTTTCATGTCCACTATAACCGATTTGTTTAGTAGGATGTTTTTCTTTTAACCATTCAATATATCTTAAATTAAGGTCTTCTGGGGGGCAAGGATATGTAGAATTTGAATGCATAATTACGTCTGGGTTACAAGCATTAATACAATTATTTATTTCTTCTTCTGTAGACATACCTGTAGATATAATTAGTTTATCAAAACATTTCCGGGCATATTTACATAAGTCTAAATTAGTGATTAAAGCAGACGGGATTTTACCAATATTACAATATCTTGACATAATTTCGATACTATCTGTATCCCAAACACTTGCAAAAAAAGTTATCCCTAATTTATTTGAATGTTCGATTAATTCGACGATTTGATTTTCATTAAATTCTATTTTTTTCTTATAATCTAAATAAGTCATCATACCCCAAGGTGTTTCTTTCATTTTAGTTTTTTGTTCTTCAGGAACACATAAATCAGGATTTCTTTTTTGAATTTTAACATAATTAAAACCACTTAAATTCGCAACTGAGATTAAATCTTTACATACTTTAATATCACCATTGTGATTAATACCAATTTCTGCAATTAAATTCATTTAATTACAATTTAAATTATTATCTTTAAATTAAAATAATATAGTAGTTTGGAAGAGTATTTATAAAAGTTTTATTCAAAAGTTAATAATTAGTGATATACAAACTTAAACGATATAAATACTTTCTAAAGAATGTAATATTCATTTTAAAGATTAATATAAAAAATGATGGTCTTTTATTTGAATATATATATATATTAATTAAATTGCCAACGCACCAGAAACAGTGTCAGTATGTCGCACGGTACTTCCAAGCTCGCGGATTTTGCTGCATTGCAAGCAGCGGAGATTGTTACCTTACGTAAGGAAAATTTGTCCCAAGCAGCGGAGATTGTTACCTTACGTAAGGAAAATTTGTCCCAAGCAGCGGAGATTGATTCCTTACGTAAGGAAAATTTGTCCCAAGCAGCGGAGATTGATTCCTTACGTAAGGCACTCACTTCTTTGAACGAGGTGAAAAGCACACCAGAAGGTGAAACGGAAGAAGATATATTATGGTCAGTAATTAAGTTAGAAATAGAACATCAAAGAAATAAAGAAAAAATAAGAATTATGAAGAATAAATGTGGTGATTTTCTAGAAATAAGGAAATTACAACGCAAAATCGATACTACGGAACCACCCAAAACATTACTAGAAGGACTTCGAAAGTGTTGGGCACGCGAGCAGGTACCACCTATGAGTGAAACTGAGTTAGAAGAACTTCTAAAAGAATTTTCT
>Ga0181379_1001303_pt1 | contig 11782 bp, 26 predicted proteins | sample 2SPOviralmetaG_FD_130115 | JGI IMG/M metagenome (GOLD analysis project Ga0181379, IMG submission 130115) | Marine viral communities from the oligotrophic San Pedro Time Series (SPOT) site, San Pedro Channel, CA, USA - 2 SPOT_SRF_2009-07-10 | ecosystem: Environmental > Aquatic > Marine > Strait... | reverse complement strand
CAGTGACAAAGTGAAGCACAAGCATCAAGCGTCAAGCAGCAAGGCTCAAGCATCAAGCGCCAAGCATTCTTAAAAATTTTTTTATATCTGGGAATCCCTGAATCTTTGGATCAAGGCTCAGGCCACCGGCTACAAGCTTCTGGATTCTTTTACCCTCATAAAGTTTTGGCAGCCTGCAAGAGGCATCCAAAACTAGGATAAATGTATTCTCAGGATGTTTCACATGAAAGGCTATTTGATGTGGAGAAAAGGTTATCTTGTTTGTTTTTGTATATTTTAACTCAACAGTGAAAAAGACGCCATTATTATTATAACCCAATAGATCGGGAGTGCCAGGAACAGCAAGGTTTTCAATCCTAATCCAGGATATTTCTGTGATATTTCTTTTAACTTGTGCATAAAATTTTGTCTCGGGTTTCATTATTTTTTAGACTAACAGTATTGTTGTCTAGTATACCCATGCGACAAAGTGTCAAGGTATTTTTACTGTAAAAAACAATTTATTGAATATCGAGTTCCTTCAATAATAGGTTCTGTTCCATGTATCCAAATAGGCTCCGCTGGAAAGAATAAACCATCACCAGTTTTAAGAGATAACTTCTCTTGTCCATTAAAAAATCTAAATTCACCACCTTTATAGTCTTCATTTAGGTTTAAAGTACAGGACCCACGTATATAACCACTAACGTCAATATGATCTTTAATACAAGTACCTTTTTCGTATTTTAAAATTCTTATATTATCTGTGAGTTTAAGTCTGGTGTCGTCAAAACTAGGACATATATTATTCTGTATATACATCACATAATTTAGAACCATTATATTTATATATTTATAAGCTAATTCAAAAGGCTCAGAATGTGTATTTTTTACTTTAGATAAACTAATACATTTATAGTTATCATATTGTATTTTTTTAGAGTCAAACTTGTAGCTTTTTTCTTTTTCTTCTAGATCTAAATTAGATTCATAAAATGATATGAAATAATCACAGGTTTTTTTAGATAATAAACTAGGTATTTTAAATTTTAAATCTGATAATTTAACATCATAAGACATTATTCAATCTTATTGATTACTTTACCCATATTCCAGGTTTCACCTTGGACTGTAAAAACAAGTCTATGAGACTCTCTTACACCAATTAATTTATTTTCCATTAATTGTAGTGAGGTAATATCGTAGTATTTACCATCAGGTAAACAGACCTGAACACGAGCATTTTGTGCTACAGGAGATTTTAACATTTTATCTAAAACTTGTCTTATTAATTTACCATTCATAATTTTAATATTTAAATTGGCGCCTCAGTTTCCACTGTAAACAGTTTCGTAAGCCAGACGCCAATAAACAAACAACCAAAGATTTTAGGGTCAACCAGAATACAATTGGTTAATTATATTTTAACCCTAACAACAGTTGATATATTATCATTGTTATGGTAAATATCAATGCCATAACGGAGGACAAAATGACGCAGGCAAAAGGAAAAGCATTAAATTGGGACGGTAAATCAAGAGTATCAAATGATTTATATAGAAAAAGATTTGATGAAATATTTAAAAAAGAAAAAACTTTACATGAAATGGCTATGGAAGGATACGAAGAAGAAAAGAAAATGTATGAAGAGGAAGAGTATTTAGAATCATTGAAGGATAAAATATAATGGGTGTACCTAAAAAATTAACTGAACAACAAATGAAATTTGCTAATCTTTTAATATCTGAACAAGGTAGAAAAAATGCAACTCAATGCGCAATAGAAGCTGGTTATGCAAAAGACTCAGCTCGACAGGCTGCTAGTATATTACAGAATCCAAAAAGGTACCCACTTGTAGTACAATATATTGGAGAGTTAAGAGAAGAATGGCAAAAACAATACGAAGTTACATTTGGTAATCATATATCAGAATTAGGTAAACTTAGAGATGAGGCTAGAGATAAGAAAGCCTGGTCAGCTGCAGTTAATGCTGAAGTTGCTAGAGGTAAAGCTGCTGGACTGTATATTGAGCAGAAAATAATCCGTACAGGTAAATTAGAAGACCTATCAACAGAAGAACTAGAAAGCAGAATGAAACAAATAATTGACGACTATAGTCCAATACTAGAAGGTGTAGAGTTTGAAGAGTTAAAAGAAAAAGTGAAAGCAGAACCAAAGAAAATAAAAGAGGACCCATTAAACTAATCTAAATAAGTTAACTTTTTTACACAGGAAGTTGGAAACACCGATCTTTCTGAAAAAGTAATACCTTCTTCATCTACATCATAACCCGCAAATATTTTTACAGTTTCTTTGTCTTTACTAAATAACCACCCTTCACTTACTGGTGTTGCTAGTTTCATGTTTTTAAATTCTCTAACACTACCCCAGCCGCCTTCAGTGATAATATCAATCCAGTCTATTCGTACACGTTTGTAAGGAAACTTTATTTCTTCCTTAACAACTTTAGGTCTTACATAAGTATTAATTCTTCTAGATTTTTTCATATTTAGGTCTCCTTTGTTTACCATTTTTAATTTCCCTAAGGAACTTTTTTTATACATTGTTCTAAAACAAAAAACTCAAAAAAGGTAGTCTTTATTGGCCTTTTAACATTTTGTTCCATCGTGTTCCAGTGCCTCTAGAACATTTTAGGTCTATTTTATGCTGTAATATCAATGAGTTACTATATTGTTGACCTAAATGTTCCATGTTCCAGCTAGTCTAATTTTAAAAAAATATTTTTTACAAATGTATAAAAAAAGTTTCTTATGAAGAACATGGTCCCGGAAGCCTGAACCCGGATACAAGATGCCATTATTTAACCACATTTTCGCCATTATCCTTTAATTTATAGTATTGATCTACTCTTTTTAGCCAATCATATTTAGCTTTTCTAAACTCTTCTCCCTCCCAAGAAAATTCCTGGTAGTACATATCTTTAGTTACAATGAAATTAACACCACGTGTTATATGCTCACCAAACATATCTTCAAAAGCAAGAGCATATGCCGCAAGTTGTATTCTATAAGAATCATGGAGCCATTCTTTCTTTTTAGGTTTATTAGCATTTTTATGATCACATACAGTAAGTTTACCATCATGTATGCCTATAAGGTCTGTTTGACCGGCAAATAGGCCTTGATAAGCTAAATATGGTTCTACACCCCACACTTCACTTAAACGATCGTCTATGGCGCTCTCTATTAGAATATCAGCCATTTTATGAGCCTGCTGACCCATGTCAGTTAAATCCAGATGTTTTGTATCAGTTATATAGTTTTCAACGATTCTATGTAAAATTGAACCCCTTGCCGCTGCAGTATCTCTTATCATATCTGCATTTTTCTCTCCAACTCTTTTTTTCCATGCATCAAGTATTGCTTTCTTTTCAGGAGGCTCAGTTGCTTGTAATATAGTAGTCACTGATGGAAGTGATTCACCATTAATACTATATACTCTTTTACCATCAACCATAGCTCTAGTTGATGTTGGGTAGTTAAAATTTTTAGTTTTTATAGTCATGTTTTATAATATTATTTGCAGCTTCTATTTTATAATCAATTCTCATGTATGGTAAAATAGCTTCTAATATAGGTTTTGATTTTTTACCGGATACATCTATGCCATATGTTTGATTTTGGCCTCTGACATAAGATTTTCCTCCAACTTCACTAACTTTACCATTAGGACCTTGAGTCATTTTAGATACTTTTTTAATCTTAAACCTTACATCTATATTTAAATATTTTTTTAAATTATGTATAATAAATTTAATTACATCTTCATTATAATTATATACTTGAAAACCATAAAGACTAATTTTTTTCTTATACATAAAATGTCCTTCAGCTTCTAAAAAACCTGCAAGGTATTGAATAAATTGATCTTTATTGTGTTTCATATAACTACATTTAAAATCTGTAATACCTTTAAGTTTTAATGCTTTTAAAGCAATAGATTGTTTTTCTATTAAAAAAGGAGCTACATTTTTACAAAAATGAATAAAACGATGTCCATATAATTGTGTAATTTTTCTCCTATCCGACTCATTTAACCATTTTCTTTTTTCAGTAGGAGCTAGACGAACAGAAGATCTATATAAATCACTTAATTGATATACAGGTTCTTCATTTCTTATTTTAAGTTCATAAGTAATAGGATTACTTTTAGGATGAAAACTACCATCACCGTCAGCCCAACCAGCAAAATACGCAAAATTATATTTAGCTTCATTTGCAAAAACATTATTCATAATAATTTTATTATTATTCTTGTTCTCTTTTATACCTTCTCTCATTATCATAATTATTTTCCTTTGTTAATTTCTATAACTTCAAATTGACCATCTCTCCAAACAATGGCTCTATTATTTTCTTTAATGGTTCCGTACTGCCACGCCATAGATTCTATAATTTTACCTCTTTTTAATTCTTTACCACCTCTTTTAAAATTTTTAGAAAAAGTTTTTAATTTTTCAGATGCAGGTAGAGACATATTAATTTGAGAAAATTTTATTTTTCTTATTTCGTTATCTGTCATTAATTACTCTATGTGTTTTATCTCGTTTTCTACCTTTCCATCTTAAATCTATTTCAGTAACAAAATCATTAGTTCCATGACATATTTTTATAAGATGTCCATGTGAAGTATCACTTATCCAGTAATTTTTATAGTTATCTAAAATTATTTTTTTTCTAATAGACATTTATTATCTCCCATTTCAATTGTTTTAAATCCATAGTAAGTTAAGACATTTGCAATTAAACTCATTTCATATTTAGGATGATCATCAAACACAAATCTAGTGTGTGGTGCTGATCTATTTGCAAACCAAACAGCTTCAGTAATAACATCTTTAGTCATGTGTGGACCATCTAAATGAACAAAAGAAAATTTAGATTCCTGATGCTTTGATACATTCATAAAATCTACATCAGTCATGTTGCATAGAGTAAATCTACCTTGATTCCTGTACTTATATAAATCATTTAAAAGAGTATCCCTCATTTCATCTGTATAATCACAAGTATATTCCGGAGAATCATCATAATGTTGATATTTAAGGTTAGCATATGGATCCACACCCACGTGAATATAATTGTTACGAACATTGTCCATGATAATTTTAGAGCCCAATCCTTCTCTAACTCCAATTTCACAAGTTTTATAACCTTGGCAATCAAAATCTTTAGACCATTTTTCAAGTAACTCATATTCTTGACTATCCCCTCTTATCATTTTGATCTCCTTTTTCTTTTAATTTAGATTGTAAATAAACTTTTTGTTTAGTTAACATGTCTACTTCTTTATTTAGTGTTCCAATTACTTTATTTAATTGTTTTACTAAAAGACTTTCTAAAACTAATCTTTCTGTAAAAACTTTATTTTTTTTATTCATATTTATTTCTCCTTCCGAGCTACACGAGGGACATTGTTTTATTATTTCTGTTGGATTGTCTACTGATTTCATCAGTTTTATATAACCATTTCCCAGGCATCTCGGACATGTGATTTTTGTTTCTGGCATATTTTTTTCTTATCCTTTCTATAGATTCAAATGTTCTTTTTTTAACCATATTAAATTCTAAATCTGCATATTCACAAATTAATTTAAAATCTTCACTATAAAACCAAATTTCTTCTTTAGAAAACAATTTAACATTCCGTTTTGCTTGTAGTTCTTTGTTTTTTAACAAATCTTCTATACCTTGAATTAAAACGTTTCTCCAAAGATTTCTGACTGGATCTCTTTTTTCATTTAATGATATAGTTTTACTTACTAGATGAGAGTTTGCCATTTAATTTCCTTACTTTCTCGTTAATAATAATATCTAAAGCTTTTGCTCTAGACACTGAAACTTCAGGAACAATTATTTTCCTGATCTTGTCTAATTTGTCGCAGCTGTCATGAGACAATGCAACAGATTTATATTTACTTATGTCGGTCATTGATATAAACTCCTTTTTAACTTTATTTTTATAATAACAAATATAGGATAATTATAAATTATTTCAAGAGGAAGTCAATGAAATTTTTACTAACAGTATACATATGTTCAGTTGTGTCACAGCAATGTGCAGAGGTGCCAGTAAATAAACACATGTATGATAGATTTTATGGTACACATTATGGTTGTGTACAAAAAGGTTTAGGTGAATCTTATGGTGTTTTATTTGATGGTAAAACATTTGCAGCTGACCAAGTAGAATCTTTAAAATTATTCCCTAAATTTACCTGCGAACCTATATCTGCTCCACCACCAAAACCAAAAGTCGGAAAACCTACTTAATTTATTTCATAATCGGTTACAAATAAACTAGCAGTAAATCTTTTTTTGTCATTATCTTCATGAGCAAATGGTGAATGTATGTAATCAGATGTAAACATTATTGCTCTATTTTCTTTAAACCCAATATGCATATCTAGTTTTGCTCCTGTTTCTATTGTACCTTCATTACCATAAAATAAAGTTCCAGTGAAAAAATCTTTTTCACCACTTATCATTATAAGTATATTAATTTTACAGGGATCTACATGAGGAGACACTAACTTTAAATTCCTTAAATCAATTCCACTATCTTTATGTATATTTTTTATTTTAATTTTAAATTTTTTTTCTGATTGTTCTACAAATTTTTTTTGTAATTCAGTGTCAGATTTTAAAATAGATCTACTTCCATAATATTGTTTTTGATTTCTTTCTTTAGAATTTTCAAACCATCTAGGAGTATAATAAAGTTTAGTAGTTACATGATGTTTTATTTTTTTAAAAACATCATCTTCAAAAAAATTATCAATTATTTGTATCATAAGTGTTAAAAGATATAATTATTCTTTTTTCATTTTTATTTAATGTATGAACCTCATGAGGTATGTGTGAAGGAAAAAGAAGTAAAGTATCTTTTTTAAATTTATGATAATATGGATTAAAATGTTTACTATAAAAAACCGTAGGACTATCTCCATTTAAATATACTATACCCGATAAGATAGATGATTCATGAGTATGGATCATATGTTTATTGCCTTTGTTGTATAACTGAGCCCATGACATTTCTATTTGTAAATCTTGTAGTATTAGTATATCTGAAATTTGTTTTTTTAAATCTTTTAATAAAGGAACATCTAAAAAATTATTTGATCTTTCATATGTAGAAACATGATGAAATTTATCACTAGGATTATTTATATTATATTGTTTTAAAGTATTATCAGATAATACTATCTTAATTTGATTTTTTTCTTTTTTAGTAATATTTAGTTTGTATTCATAAAAAGTATTTTCTCTATAAAATGGATCAAATGATTTTATCATAAACTTTCTTTTGAATTATTAAAAGCAATGGAAGCAATAATTCTTGGAGTTAAACCTATAACTTTGTGTTTATGATTTTTAGGAATAAAAAGTAAATCTCCTTCTTTTATTTTATAGTCTTTTGAAAAAGTTGAATTCGCTGCCAGTGTTGAACTTATTTTTTCCGATTCATATATTCTATAGATAGTTGTACCATGTAAACCAAGTATATATATTTCTTCTTGATCTACATGTGCATGACCAACCTGACTTACAAAACTAAAAAATAAATCAACTTCATCTCCACTATCTAATTTATATAAAAACATTTTCTGTAAAAAAGAAAAAGCATGAAACAATTCTTTCGAACTAAAACTTACAGATCTTATTTGAAACACATCTCTTAAATGTCCCAAAGTTGTTCTAGGATCTACATCTATATCATTTTCTTCTAATAGTTTACTTATAAAATTAAAATCATGTTTTGTTTCAAAAGTTATAAAATTTTTTACTAACGTAACTTTATTTTTTTTTATGTTTTTAACTTCGTCTGGTAAAATTAACATTATTTTTTATATATTTTATTTCCTACAACTAAAATATCTATATCAGAATTGTTAAAATATTCTTTGGCATCTTTTATTTTAGACATTATAGGCTTTCCATTTACATTAAAACTTGTGTTTAATAACAAAGGACAGTTAGTTTTTTTGTAAAATTCTTTTAACAAATTATAATACAATATATTATTTTTACCAACACTTTGAAATCTACATGTGCCATCAACATGAGTAATGCAATCTAAGTTTTGTGGTTTGGTTTTACCTACATACAACATATAAGGATTATTTATATCTGTTTGAAAATATTCTTTAGTGTGTTCTTCTAAAATAGAAGCACCAAATGGTCTATATGTCTCTCTTTTTTTTATTTTATTTATTATATTTTTACCGTCTTTAATCATAGGATTTAAAAGCAATGATCTATTGCCTAATGCTCTAGGACCAATCTCACCATTTCCTTGATACCACCCAACTATTTTTCCATTTTTTAAATGCTCTACTGTTTCTTCAATAGTTTTAGCATCTGCAATATCTTCAGGAGATTCATCTATTTGACAGTATGGAAAATTTTCCAATGTAAATTTTGGTAAATTATTTTTTATTCTTAAATATTCTAATGCACCCAATGATAGACCTTCATCTCCAGAATGTGGAGGTATAATTAAATTTTTAAATTTATTCTTTAAAGCAGTGTTCCAAATAACATTTTGTGCAACTCCACCTGAATATGCAATATCTGCATTATAATTTTTATTTGTTACTTCTTCAAAAAAATTTACTAAAATATCAGATATTTTATCATGAACTGTTTTAATCCAATCTAGAGAATGTAATTCAGAAAGTAATTTACTATTTAAATGATCTGAGTAATAATTTTTATTAAACAAATGATTAATAGTGTACATGTTAAAATTTAATTTTTTCTTAAATTCTAAATCTATTTTACCGTAAGATTGAAGACCCATAAGTTTTCCAGAAATGTCATAGTTACTTGCATTTATTCCTATTTTTTCTCCTGTATCCCACATAGACAAACCAATAGAACCATGTAAATTTGTATAACCTCTCTGTAATACCCTATCATTTCTAATTACAGTCCATGCATTATTAATATCTCCAAAGCCATCAATTATAATTTCGTACTCAGGTCTATTTTTATACATAGGCCAACAACTTAACGCATGTGCTAAATGATGATTTACTCTATATGTTTTTTGTTCAACAGGAAAATATTTATATTCTATTGCCGGATAAAATTCTTCTTCATCCATAGGTAATTTATGGTGCCATGGATCTATAACAATACCAATTTGATCTATTTCTTTTAAATCTATATTAAAATATTTTTTAACGTCTTTTCTCCATTCCCAAAGATTATGGTAAGAATGATGTTTTTCATTATATAGTCTTTCTGTTCTTAAATAGTGTACTTTTTTACTATCAAAAAAAGATATACTACTATCGTGTTCACACAGACGTAATCCTAAAAGTTTCATTATATCTTTCTTTTTATTATATTAACCTTTTCCCTGTCCTTTGTATCTTCGAATTCGTTTTTGTCTTTTCTCGTTTTTGTTTAAATTTTTTTTATGTTGACGGCTACCTCTTTTTTTAGGTTTGTCCCTTACAATATGATCTTTAAATTTCTTAGCCATTATTTAATATAATTTTCTTTTATCCATTTCTTATCAGATTCATCTAACTTTAAATATCTAATTCTACCATTGATATGTTGTTTTGTATCATGTCCACAATTAGTGCATCTATAAAAATCTGAAACTATTGCAACTAAAATTGTATCTTCCTGACACTCTTCACAAATACCATGAACGGTATCTATTTTGTTAAACACTTTGAATTTATTTACCATAATTATAAAATATATTTATTGTATGTCTAAAAGAACTTTCTCCCAATGCCTGTAAATCAGTATGCATATTATTTTTTCCATCAAAGAACAAAGCTCTATTTTCTACAAAACCTATATAAGTATGTAAACTATTTTTGGTATAAAAGCCAGTTCCATTATAAATTAATTCTTTTCCATTTAAATATAACAAAAAATTATAATTAGCTTCGTCTTTATGTGCTAAAACTTTTTTAGTATTGTTTCTTAAATGATACGAAGAATTAGCAACTTCTAAATTTATATTAGGAAAAAATTGTTTTTTTATTTTTTTAAATAGCCATTCATTATCTAATTTTTTAAAATAATGTCTGAATCCATAGGTACCATATGAATTTACCATAGGTGAATAGGTTATTTTATCTATATTACTTTTTAAAATTTTTAATTCTTTCTGAGTTAAAAAATCATCTTTTATTTGTATTGTAGGTAAAACATTATCTACAAATTTATTTGTCATATTAAATCTTTTGCTTTTCCTATTATTGGTTTGTATTTAGTTCTACCCTCTTCTTTAAAAGCATGCATAAACTGTCTTCTTGGTTGATATGGTATCCAACTTGCATGTATCCATCCGGAGTTAGGTTCTCCCGGAGTGTAGAATTCTAAAATTAGCTGATCTGTTTCACAGTTCATATTTACCCAATCAGCTACTTCAGCGTTGTCGACTCCTATACATTCGAAATCAACGGCCTCAGCTTTTGCATGTTGCGATTTTTCTGAACTACCAATAGCTACACATAATTCTTTTGAACGGAACCCTGACGTTACTTTGACTCTACCAAAATGGTCACGTACCGGTTGAAGTACATTTTCACATAATGCTTTTAATTTTTCTATTTGGTCTGAGTTAGGATTATTATCTATACCTTTACGTATAGCTGTATCTGATTTGATTAATTCTTGAAGAGAAAAATTTTGAGAAAGGTTCATTCTATAATTTTTTTAATAGCTTTAGATCCGTCTATGTTTGATTCAAGCTCTGCTTTTACTTTTCCACATTTGTATTCAATATTATCATTTGCACCACGTTCTGCAACCCTTTTACCTTTTAAACAATCACTCATTGCAGGTTGGATTCTATGTTCAGTCAATTCACCTGCTACAAACATACAAAGAGCAACTACTGTATTAATGACTGTTTCCATTTTGTCTTACCTTATCTTTTAATTCTTCAATATCACCTAATGCTTTTTCTAGTTGCGTTTTTAAAAATTCTATATTAACTTTGTTAGTCATATTTTGTTCTTGATTTTCAGTTAATTTTTCTACATCACCATAAAGACTTTCTATTAACATAAATTGTTCCTGGTCTGTAGGTTTTTGTTCAGACTTCTTGAGTAAGTCTGCCTGGAATAGTTCTCTTGATGTCTCAAGGCTTGTTAGTCTAGCTGTAACTTCTGTATATGCAAAGACACCCATAGCAACAGCAACAACTATACCAACCATATTTTTAATTGGCATAGCAACAGATGTATTGTCAGATATTTTCATAATGGTGCGACCAACATTGTTAGTAAGACAAATAATATAATGATACCACCTGTGAAATAATAGTTCATATTGGCACACTCCATATTATTTATCTCCAAAATATTAATTTTTTCCACCAGTTAATCTTAACTTTAGCTTTTACTTCTTCAGTTAATTTTAGAATTTTACACTTACAATTTTTCTTTTCAAAATTACAATCTATACATATATTTAAACTCATTTTTTCTCCTCAATATTATAAAACATTTTATCAGAATCTTCTGTTACCCAGTCTCCTCCTTCAGCATCCCAGTAAGTATTTTGAACTGAATAATCAGGCCAATCATTGTCTGTTGTATAGCTGTTTACATGCCAAATGATTCTGTTATTTGGCTGCGCTGCATAATTACCATTTTTCAATGCTAATATGTGTGCACACTTGTGCTCTTGCGGAATTTCAGAATGTTCCGTATTTAGTATATTAGTCTCTGGATGAGCCCAGTCAATAGTAAAAAGATATTGACCTTTATAAAATTTTTTATCTTTTCCTAGATACTTACCAT
>Ga0181379_1001301_pt1 | contig 11785 bp, 15 predicted proteins | sample 2SPOviralmetaG_FD_130115 | JGI IMG/M metagenome (GOLD analysis project Ga0181379, IMG submission 130115) | Marine viral communities from the oligotrophic San Pedro Time Series (SPOT) site, San Pedro Channel, CA, USA - 2 SPOT_SRF_2009-07-10 | ecosystem: Environmental > Aquatic > Marine > Strait... | reverse complement strand
ACATCAATAAGGTCATCATCGTTTGGCCTGTAAAGCTTACAAGGAACAGTCTTAAGATCTTTGTCATCAGAGACAACAACCGTCTTTAAATCAGGGGAAGATCCCAAGATGCCCAAGACATCATCAGCTTCTAAACCTTGCTGAGTGTGGCTTGGCCAGTTGTCTCTTACCCAAGAAACCATTGCTTTGTAACCCACAGGCTTACGAGACTTCTTTCTATTGGACTTGTACGTGTATGAAACCTCTCTTCTAAAGTTCTCAGTACTACTTATGCACATAAGAGTCTCTGTAGTACCTAATCTTTTGTGAAAACCGTTGATTTGGTCAGTAAACAATTGTTTGGCTACTTTAAGATCAGTGGATAAAGACCAGATGTCATCTCCCCAATCTTGTTCATCTTCTGCAATTACACTTGCCCTGTACAAAAACAAGTCTGCATCAATGAGTAAAGTCGGGGTCGATGCCCCCTGCAATTCCGTCAAGTATTTCATCTAGCTCTCCTTTAAAATCTATGCCCATAGGGGTAATCGCCCACTTGTTACAAAATGTGTCGATTTCTATTTGATTGGATATGAATCCAAGAGATGCGCTAGTAGCCACATACAAAGCGGCCTCTCTAGCAAAGTTTGATTTGAGTTTGAATGGGTTACGCCAAGCCTTATCAAGCACAATGTAGAAAGCTACAAGGTGTTCAATTTCATTTGAACCCAGATCCTTAGAATCAGTGGGTGTCACTCCAAGTAGTTCCCAAGTTAAACTCTGACTCGATTGGGATTCTGAAGTTGAAGTCTTCGCCTGCTTTTTGCGCCATTCTTCCAGTGATATGATGTCCGACATACTCTGCTACCTCTTTAGATTTACAGGCGATTTGAACCTCATCGTGAATAAAGCCAACGATGTAAGCGTCAATACCTTGATTAGTTATTTCTTTGTCTATGAGCTTTACCCATTGCTTTGCAATCACTGCCCCAGCGTTTTGTAGGATCTGAGATAAACATCGGTGATCTGAGCGTATAAAAAGCTTTCGTCCATCAATGCCTTTGATAAAACCTTTTCTTTTGTAGGCACTAGCTAACTCTTGCTTAAGACTTTTAAAGGCAGGGACATTCTTCTCAAAGTCAGCTTTTAAACGCTTACCATCTTTTGCAGTGCCTCCAACGATCTTTCCTATTAGGGAGTCACCCCCACCAAAAATTGTGGAATAGATAAATGTTTTACTGGCATCCCTTGTGGGCAACCCTGCCGCCTTCTGATTGAACGTATGAATATCAGACTCCATGATCTGCTTGGCATACTCACCACCGTCATCCAGGAGATGGGCTAAACAACGCAGTTCAATACCTGATAAATCACTACCAAGCAAAGACCAGCCTTTAGGCACAGTAAATAGATCACGACACTCTTTGCCATAGACAGCGCGAGTGCTAGGGACTTGCTGAAGGTTTGGGGTTCTACAGGCACATCTACCGCTGATTGTGCCCAGAGACACCAAGTTGTGCCTAATTTTTCCATCAGCATCAGCCAACTTCATCCAAGCGGCATTGCCTTCAGCTAACATAGCGATACGCTTTTGTACTAAGAAAAACTCAGCAAGAGATTTAGCTTCTGGGTAAGGTAAATCAATAAGAACATTCTCATCGATCTTAGGATCACCGCTTGGGGTGTAAGACTGAGGTTTCCAATTGTATTTAGCAGTAAGACATCGTGCTATATGCTTGCGAGAGTTTGGGTTGAAATAGACTACTTTTACTTTGTCTATAGTCTCACCTTTGACATAACCTTTTGCTTTGTTGTTTACCTTGGGGGTGAACGGTGTTCGTATTTCCCAAGGCTCAAAGAGAGTGTCTAATTGATCTTGTAGCTCGAGTCTTCTACCACACAATTTGGCGTACAACTCGCTTGCTTTATGCTCATCAAAAGTCCAGCCGTTGTTACCAATGCGAAAACATATTTCAGCTAAATCATGCTCAAGATCAATACTACGCTGTGAGAAGTCTTTGTCTTGGCTAAGTAGTCTGTACAGATCAAAAGTAACATTAACGTCTTGCTCCATGTAAAGAAGCATATCTTCGTTAAAGGTAGTCCAGCCGCCATCATAGTCACCTTTGAGATTACCCATGCGTAATCCCCAAGCCTTAAGAGAATGAGATCCCCAAAGACTGCGAGTGAAGCCGTCGGGGTGTACGGCGCAAGTAGCGTCATCACTCATCAAGTCAGCTTTAATTAGCCGTGATAAGACTAGAGTGTCTATCACTTTGCCTTTTGGCTTCCACTCTGGGTAAATCTTTTGTATCGCAGGGATGTCAAAGCCAATGATGTTATGGCCTATGATTTCATCGGCATTCTCTAAGACTTCTAGAGCTTCTTCTATTTGATCTGGACGATAGCTTTTAAGTGATTTAACTGTCTTGTCACTTTGCTTACCGTCCTGTATTGCAATGCAATGGATAGTTGTTAAATCTTTGAGTAGCCCATTGGTTTCAATATCAAAGATAGCCTGCTTCATACTGCCATCTCAGCTTGTCCAACCTTTTCAGGAGCAGTCACAGGCATTGTTCTGAAGAAGCCTTTGTGCTTTGGATAAGCTGAATGGAATAGACGAGCGTAATAAGCGATAGTGTTGTTAGGAATCTTAAAGATAGTTGGTGAGTCGGTACTCATGTCAGAGAACCAACGAATCTGCTCAACAATGGCTCTTGCTGAGTAGTTACTTCTACCTGATTTGACTGCGATAAAAGCAAAGTGTTTAAACATTTCCCAAACGTGTGGGTTAGCTTTGTGAAACTTAAGAAAGTCTTTTTCAAGACGAGTTTGCTCTAAAGACATAGTGTCTCTCCTTGGTTTTGAGTTATTCGAGGTTTAGATTGGGTTTAGAATCTGGAGTCGGCCTCGATCAGCCTTCCAGTTGTGCGGTTGTATTGCAGTGTGTCGGCTTGGCCTACTTCGCCAGTAAACCTGTTCTTCAGAAGTACAACTTCTCTTTGGTCATCGCTTGGATCTTCTTCATTGACTTGTAAGCCAATACAAAAGTCTGCAAGTTGAGCTAAAGCATGACTACCTCGCAGTTGAGATAGCTGGACTTTAGCGCCATTCTCATGTCCTTTTGTACCTTCTGGTCTGCGTAGATGGCTTACCAGGAATAAACAGATGTCTAGCTCTTGTACTAACTTTCTTAGCAACGTCATAATTTGGTCAATTAAACGTCTTTCATCTGTTACTTGGCCTGTAAGTCCTGATACCAATATTGATACATGATCTAAGAATATGTGTTTACATCCCATGCCTTTAACCATGTATTGAATACGATTAACAATGGTGTCTACCGCAGTTGATCCAAAGTGATCAAACAGATATATAGGGCGCTTACCAAGCAAGCTGTCGTATGCCTCAATAATCTCTGGCTCATCAGCTACTCCATCATCAATAGTAATATTCTTTTCCATGTGTAAGCCGACTAAGCCTTGTAGAGTTCTTTTATTAGTCTCTTCAAGCATTAGCATCCCAACAGTCTGACCATTGTTATGCAAAGAATAAGCAATCTCTCTGATAAAAGTACTTTTGCCAACTCCTGATCCTGCACATATCGTCACTAAGCCAGTTCTGATACCTCTAGTCATATCATTAAGCTTTTTGTAAGGGTAATCTACTGTGCTTGCAGAGTCAGACTTACCTATGATGTCTCGAAAGTCATCACTGGAAACAATACCATCTGGCCTCCAATCTTTGGCTTGCCAGATTGCGTTGATAATAGCCTTGCCTTCGCCCTGCTGTAGGCACTCATTTGCATCCTTATAGGGTAACTTGGCTATCTTGACCTTACCTACTGGTAATGCTTCAGCACACTCTACAGCGGCTCTCTGGCCTACCTCATCTTGGTCAAACATCAAGATAATTTCTTCAAATTGCTGTAGGAAATCCCAAGCGGCTATCAAAGCTTTTTTACCGCTAGTGGCTCCTTGTCCAAGGCTTACTGTAGGCCACTTGTTGCCCTGTACTTGGCATACTGACATACAATCTATTTCACCTTCAGTAATCACTATCTTGCGGCCACCGTTCCACAGGTGTTGCCCAAACAAAGTCATCTTTTTGGCATCACCTAAGATGCTAAAGTTCTTATCTGCATCTCTAATCTTTTGAGCTACTACAAGACCATCAGAGTTTCTATAGTTTGCTATCTGCTGTGGTCTGTTGTTGTAACTATCAGTAACTTGGTAATCAAACTTTCTACAAGTCTCTTCAGTTATCTTGCGTACAGAAAGAGTCGTGTAGTAGCCATCTATTAATGCTGTTGGACGCTTGATAGCAGTTGTTGGCTGTTGCTCTACTTGATCTTGAGGCGGCTGATAATCTTGACAGCCAAAACAGTACGTGTGTCCATCAGTGAAGACAGCCGCATTGTCTTTTGAACCACAGGCTTTACAAGGAACATGGCCTATCTTTTTACTACCTTCGTGTTCATCTAAAACTTCTACCATTGTTTTCCCCTTAAAAAAGGGGGCAGTCTTTCGACCACCCCCCTTGGCTCTCCTTAACTGTGCTATTCACACAGCCACTCTTGAGGGATCGTTTTGTTAGCCCATACAAACTTGTGCTTATCACACCAATCTGCATAGGTTGACTTAGATCCTTTATAGAGTTTGTTATTGGCATTGCTAAAGATAAATCTCAAGTCAATACCAGGATGCTGTTCACGGATGTATTCATGCTTTTGTCTATCCGAAAGTTCAAATCGACCTTTAGTCTCTATGTAGAAGAAACTGCCATCTTTCTTAGGTATCTTAAAATCGGGGGTGTACTTTCGGTTTTTCGAGGGGACAAGGTAGAGTATCTTCTCAGTCTCGTACTGAACTTCTATCCCTGCTTCAGCAATCTGTTTGGAGATTTTGTCTTCAAGACCACTCCTAAATCCATGTTTATAGCCTATCTCAGAAGCGGTCAGCTTTCGCTTCGTGTACTGTCTCTTCTTGCGTGTCATCGTCAAAAGCCTCTTGAGTTATCTCTTCAGCTACAAAGCCACCATCAACAGCATCAAAGCCGTCATTGTCGCCACTGCCACTTACAGGATTAATCACTTGTACTTTTGATAATTGAAGACTTACACCTTTAGATCCAGAGACAGCATAGGTCGTTATGAAGCCACCGACTTTGAGAGTTGAGCCTCCCCAAAGATTAGGTATCTGATCGCCAACCATGATTTGACCACTTGAATCAAAGATCTTAGGTGCATACTTAGATTTAACTTTGAGGATTGTTTGGCCTGTTTCTTCACACTGCTTAAAAGGCATTCTAAATTTAGCTTTTGCTCCAAACTCCTCGACAGCCAAATTGTGGCAAGCATCAACAAGCTCCTCACAGTTCTCCATACTAAGTTCTGTCTTATAAACTCCATCTGGATTAAATTGAGTGTCAGGCTTGTTTAAGTGTGGGTAGACTGCTGTGCCTACAGGTGATGTAAATTTTACTCGTTGTCCCATTGTGGACTCTCCTTACTTGTGGGTTTAGTTTTTTCTTTAGGTACTTCAGTTGCAATGACACTAGAGAGATCAACATTCAATCTTCTAGCTTCATCAATTAGGGTCGTGGGTAGGCTTTCTCCTTTTGACACGCACAGGTGTACAAGGGAGAGAACTCTCTCGCGTGGGTGCATAGGATTTACCTTTGGATAATTAAAAGTTTTATATCATTTAGGTGGACACAAAACTTTTGGTGGGGGGAATAAAAAAGCCTACACTAGGTAGGCAAGAGGGGGTTTAAGATGTTTTTTAACTTTAAGCGAAACAGAAATCTGATTGAGCTACTTGTACTAAATCTAGAGATCCTTTCTTGGGTATCTTTAAGTCTTTAATTTTGTCTGGGTCACTAAGTTGCTGTTGTGTGCTTTTGTAAATGTGATCGTACAAACACCAACCATCATATTGATTTACAAAAGTCTGCCTAACGATATGAAACAGATCCCATGAGTGCTTTGGTGGTACTGCAAAGCTATCATGAATCATCATGAAATCATTGATACCATGCTTTTTTAGCTCTAGGACTGTAGCCATCAAATGACTTGAATCCATTGAGTGGATAACATTTGGGCTAATCCCAGAGCGACTCTTCTTCCTGTCTATTAGCGGCTTTGATCGTGCATCAGTTAGATCAGCTTTAAGTGAAAACACTGACCTACGTTTACTTTTAAGCACTCTATCGTATAAGTAAACTTTAACTTTCTTAGTATCCCATCTGGTGTACTTTTGTATCACAGGGAAGTTGATAGGTGTTCTCCAGAACATAGGCTTACCATCTTCAGCCAAAGCCCCTGCACACTCTTTAAAAAACTCCATGCCTTCTTTAGCTGACTCTAGTACCTCTTGTACACATCTATAGCTAATCTTAGCTAAGAACTTAGCGGCTATGGTTTGCTCATGGAAAGATCCAAAGGGGTGAACCATAGGTGTCTTAGAGTGTAGTACTTTGTCTTCTAAGTCCTCCATGATTTGCTTAAACAGTTGTTGATAGAAGCCGTACTCAACACTAGAGTAAACATAAGTCATACAGTTAGTTTTCAAATCTTTCCTAGTTAAACCATAGTCTAACCATTTGTTAGCCAACTTTACCTTATTGTTATCCAGGGATTTATCTTGAGACATGGCTTGAAGCTCTAGTACAACCTTGTCTACTAGAGTCTGGTAGACATCCTGTGGTTCTTCAGTAGGCACTAGGTTTACTAGCTTACCTGTGTCCTCTGACAGACTAGCCGCTGAGTAATGTTGGCATCCAGAGTTGCTAGCGTCTAACGCAGGGGCAATAGAACATAGGTAGCCATTGCCATGTAGTCTATAGCTACCCCACTCAAGACAAGCCGCTAGGAACTGGAAAGGCTTATCAGCTTCACTCCAAAAGCCATACTCTAGTTGAGGGTCTACAAGTATGTTTAGTATTTGACTTTCGTTCTCCTTAAACCAAGCTACTCTATCCTCTAAACTTTTCTTTGAGACTTTACCAAAGTCACCTAAGTTAGCTATGTGTATCATTAGCCACTCATCAGACTCATCACATAAAGCCGTACCATTAGCCAAACTAAACATAGCCTTGATGTGATCATCTCTATGGTAGTTAAAGGCACTTACTGGATACACTCTACCTCTTGAGTCTAAGTTCCAAGGTAAATAAAACTTATCATAAACACTTAGGTCTTTGGCTGTCTTTAAGTCTCTATCCATTATGATTACATTACATCTAGTCTCATCATTCTTTTGTCTTATTTTCTTACAGTCAGACACATGACGCTGTTGTTCAACTCTAGTTAAATCTTTCCAGTTATCTAATCTTTGTGGCTCCTCTAATAGCCGACTATTAGGGAACTTACCTAATTGTTTACCTTGATCCCAAGACCACTCTATAAGTTCTAATACTCTAGTATTAATAACTAAAGGTACTTCTTGTAGAGCATTTACGGCTTGAACGTAGTGGGGTAACTCTCCAGCTAGAGCCGCCTTGTCAAAGTCTCTTTTGATAAACTGTTTTTGATCATAAGTAGCATCTTTGACTAAAGGTACTAAAGAGCTTAAAGCCTCATCATAGTAACAACCAGTGTTTATAGACTCCCAAGGTCTAGGGGGTATCAACATGGCTGAAAACATTGGTTCTTGCCAAGACATAAACTCTTGGTTGTTATTGAGAGACTCTTGGATGTCACCAAAGATTCTTATGTGTCTAACAGTTTTATTCTTAGAATATTCTTCATGGATGTAAAACACTTTACTAAACTCTAGTATGGCATTGACTACAGGCATAGCCGCTGTCACACAGTTCTTTAGTTCCCATTTCTTTTTGGTAAAGCCTTTGAAAGAAGCTATTGTCTTTGCGGCTTTTAACCTGTGTCTAACCTTTGAGTGTTCTTTAGTGACCTTCTCTTGTATAGCTTTGTAGGTTGGCTTACTAAATTCCTTTAGCCCTTCAGCCCAGACTTCAGCCTCTATACGTCTACCAATGTTTGTTACACAGGTTGTTAGTGTCGAGTTGTTTCCTGCACAGTCCATCATTTCGTTTAAACCAATGTAGGCTAATGTGTCTGTGTCTATATCTTTGAGTAAGGTTGCCCAAAGGAATACTCTTCCACTTCCCTTCTTGAATTCATTGTCTATATCTAAACGTATTTGCTTAGAGACAACCTCAAGAGCATTAAGTATTACCTGATGGTGGCTTTCACTTTTACTGAGGTACTTTTGCTTTTGCTGTCTTTTGTTGAATCTCTCCTGTCCCCTATCCTTCATTTGGGACTCAAGTTTAAGCTGTTGCGATAACATTTCTTTATCTATTAATGACATCCTGTTCCCCTTATTGTCAAAAAGTAAATTTCAATTTGTTTATCATTTAGGTAGACACAAAACTTTTTCCTGTTTTAATCCCTTTTACCAAGAAAATCTAGTGTATGAAAATGCGTATAATAATCATACTTATTCGCATAACTAAGAGTAAAAAAATGGTGCTAAAAGTCAATAGCACCATTCGTCTTTTTACAAAGAATTAATCATCTTTATGCTAGTCTCTTCATCCTCATGGATATACTTGGCTGTTGTAACAATTGTTTTGTGGCCTAACATCTTTCCTATCTTCACTGTGTTAAATCCCAAAGATGCTAAAGTAGTAGCCGCTGTATGCCTTGTAACATGAAAAACAAACGTGTCATCTCCTTTTGCTATCCTACGCCTTGCTTTGTCCCACACAGCATAGAAATGGTGATGATCGTAGTGTTTACTTGGATTGAAATCTAATGCCTCTAGTGCCTTAAGAGCCTCTGGATGCAGATGCACAACTCTGTCATCTCCATTCTTAGTTCGCCTTAAGTAAACTTTGGATAAATCTCTAGATATCTCTCCATACGGCTGATCGGCTTTTACTTGATCCCTGGATTTGCCTATGCCCAAAATCTCACTTTTACGCATACCTGACTTCAAAGCAATCGTTACGATGTGGCTTGTCCAAGGGTATCCACTATTGAATAAAATGTCTCTTAATTGCGACTGTTCTTCTAAAGTGAAAAACCTTGGTCTACCTCCATTCTCCCTTTTCCATTTTAAACGTGGGGTTATGTCAGTTTTGTATTCGTCATCGTAGTGTTTAAACACTTTGCTTAAAGCGGCTATGTATCGGTTTTGAGTTGCGGCAGAATTGCCATAGGCTTCTTCCCTAAATTCTAGGAAGTTGTAGATGTGGGTAGGTCGGTAGTTTGTGATAGGTCTGCTTGCGTGATCTTCAAACTCTGCAAAGCGTTCTATCTTCTTGAGTGAAACTCTCTGATGCGCCTCTGATTCCCAAATCCGTTTGAAAGTCGAGAGGGTAAAATCGTATATCGAGAGCGCATTTGTGCTTTCGTTGTGTACCATTTTGTGTCTCCTTTAACTTTCTTAGTTTAAGGATTCACTCTTCTAGTACGCTGTAAAACATCCCTTGCGTGTCTGTAAGTACTTGATTTTGCTCAAGTTTGGGATTTTAAGTCCCTTGTGTCTACCAATTTCACCACCCGGGCTTTAAAATCAATGACTTACGTGGAAGAGTGACTCCAGTGCCGCAAAGGATATACAACGGTTTTGGTTATGTCTAGAGTTTTTTTACTTTAGATTATTTTGTGGGTTTTTTGTTTTTGTTCTTAAAGATTCGATCATAGTTTCTATCGTATGATGATTTATTGGTGGGGCGTTGTGATGATCCTTTTGACATTACTTTTTACTCCTCAAAGACATTATCTTGTCTGCGCCTCTAATCCCAAAGGAGGAGCTTACAGCAATAAAAAGTAGATACTGGTAAAACTCAGGTAGATTTCCTAAAGCCAACATTCCTTCTTCCACTCTTGAAATTATAGATGGGTCATCGACTGCGATTGCGTAGCCGATAAAGAATATAGGCGCACTTAGAATTAAAGAGAACCATTCGTCTTTCCAGGATTGAGAAGACGCATCAGCCATCTTAGATTCCCAATCGGCACTGTTTTGGATGACACTCATCTTAGCTTGATGTTTAGCTTGTTTTTCTTCAGCCCTGTTGGATAGGAATGTGCCAGCTAAATTAGCAATGGGTGCTATTAAGTTCTGTAACATTTAAGTCTCCTTTAACCGTGTGTTATTAAGGCGTAAATTGTGCATCCTAAAAGTAGGAGTGCTAAGATCAAGCCTCCCCACGTACTTCTGTCAGACCAATCTTGTCCTGAAATCATTCAAAAATCTCCGTAGTCGTTGGATCGACAAACTTTGGTTTACAGTAGGCTCTAATCGGAACTGGATATGCTTCTTTAAATGTAATGCCTGCCGTACCTTCAACACCTTGTAAACTTATGGTTCGGCTAAAATAGGTACACTTATTGATGTCAGCCCAAACCCCATATTCTTCAGTTTCTAAAAGAAAACCATCAGATGTGAGAGTTTCAAGCATGAGTGCAAAAACTAACTGTTCCATCACCGGATCACCCTCGTCTCTAGAGGTATCCAGACAAGTTCACATTTTGTTTCGGTGGGGGTATAGCGAGGTCTGCCTTTGGAAAGTTCTTGCGCTAGATAAAGGCAAGAATGAAGTTGGTGGAAATAAATTGTTTTGCTCTCATCTACTACTCCTTGAAACATGAAGATCAAAGCAAACGCCATCTTCACCTGTTCTTCTGCTCAAGCATAATAGTAATTAGCTGTGCTAACTTCTCATCAGATGCTTTAGCTGTTTCTTGTTGATCGGCTAATCCTTTAGCTATCTGCTGTATAGCTTGAGAGTTCAAAGCTACAGCTTTACCGTTGGCATTAGATTCTTTTATCACTTCTACCACTGCCGCCTCGACTCTTTTGACTTCAGCTTTTGTAGCCTCTGCTTGAGCCATAGAGCTACCGTATGCAATTGCTACCCCCAAACCTGAGATGACAAAAGGCATCGCCCACGTTGGTATACTGATAGAATTATCAGATGACATAGTTTTCTCCTACTGATTAAGTGTTAAATGATGTTAGTAACACCAAAGGACTGACTTATCGTCATCTCTGATGTCAACGTGTACAAAAGTTTTAGCTACACCAATTCCAGTGAACCCTAAAGCGCAAGCCATCTTCACGACTTGCATTCTTTGACGGCCACCGTTGACATAGATGTCTGCGGCAATACCTTGGGCGTGAGTACCAGGAATCTTTTTAGCTTTCTCTATTGAATGATTGGGGGAACGGTAGCCGGATGTCACATTGAAGGGGAATCCGCAAACAGCCCGTAGGTGATCCAGCTTTTGAATAAACTCATGTTTCATTTCATTCTCGCCAGTTTCCTGACAGTTAAAATCTTCTAACTTAAAGTATTTGTATGTGTTTGACATAGGTTAGCCCCACTTAGCAAAAGCTATTGCAGTTAAGATAAAGGGGTAGATGGCTATTATCATTCGTTCCATCCTGTCAAACTTTTTACTACCTTCGGCCAACTGTCTTTGGATGCCTTCGTATCGCACTAAGCACTCCTTTTCATGCGCCTCAAGACGAATTAAAGTTTCAGCTACAGTCTGCCTAGTCATCAGTACTTCTTCCTCTTTTTAGCGGTTTTTTTGGCATTGGCAAAATCTTTATTAGTCGGCCTACCCTTTGCTCCAGGAGGACGAGGCTTTTTCCCTGCGGCCCTTCTTTTGTGAATGTTTGCATATAGTCCTCTCTTAGCCATTACCAAGGAACCTCCGCAACTACTGATGGAGCCTTAGACTCAGCTATTTGATTAGCAATAGAAGCCTCAATGTCACTGACAGTAATCTGAGCACAGTCCTTTACCCAGCCTACAGCCATCTCTT
>Ga0181379_1001300_pt1 | contig 11789 bp, 25 predicted proteins | sample 2SPOviralmetaG_FD_130115 | JGI IMG/M metagenome (GOLD analysis project Ga0181379, IMG submission 130115) | Marine viral communities from the oligotrophic San Pedro Time Series (SPOT) site, San Pedro Channel, CA, USA - 2 SPOT_SRF_2009-07-10 | ecosystem: Environmental > Aquatic > Marine > Strait... | reverse complement strand
ACAGATATGCTACCTAGTGAAAATATTGCTGGTGCGCCTTTAGTTGTAGCTTCCGAAGCTAATAATGAAACAGACCAAGAATTTATAAATAGAGTTTCGCAAGTTAGACAACCAAACAATGCAGAGCAAAATATTACAGAGCAACAAGTTAATGAAGATGCTGAAAAAGGTAATAGTCTTTTAAAAGACATTGAAGATAAAAGAAAAAAATTATTTAAGTTCTTCTTTTAATAGTTAATTAAAAAAATCACCAAACAATAAATAAATAATAATATCTTTAAGCATTAAGTTTTCTTCCATCATCCGTATTTAATAAATAATCATAGTGGTTTATATCTGTAGTGTAAATCTCAACCGCCTTCAAGCAATCATTTAACTCCATGTCTTGTCCAGCCGTTCTTTCTTTGTTGGCTTGTAAATCCATGATGCGTTCTTGTCTCTGACTGATAAGGTGATTAAGGGCATACTTAATAAGGGCGTAAGCTAGTGGTTCTAATTTCATCTTCTTTCCTCCAAATGAAACACTAGCCTACTTTGATTCTAAAAATAGTCTATAGCCCTTTTTACATTAGTTGTTGATAAGCTGTTTATAAGTGTAAAATATTTCTGATTCAAAAATAATTTTGCACAATTTTCGAATCATGTTTTTATCTGAGTCGGAAAGAAGGCAATCACAAATATTTAAACTGCCAATTTCCCCTGTCTAATTAAGGAGATATTGATGAAGATAAAATACCCAAGCGTAATAGACGATATGACAAATGAAGATTATCATACTGGTGTAGGTGATGAAGCTATAGGTTCATCTAGTTTAAAAACACTAGCAACTAAAACTCCTAACCATTTTAAAAACAGACCACCACAAGAAAGTAAACCATACTTTGATAAAGGAACAGCTTCTCACATAGCTATACTTGAGCCTGAGAAATTTAAGAAGTTAGTTATAAGAGGTGGTAAGGATAGAAGGCAAAAAGAGTATAAAGAAGCTATTGCCAATAAAACGTCTGAGCAAGTTGTTTTACCTGATGGTGATTATGAGGATGTATTGCGAATCAAAGATGCCGTATCTAACAGCACCCAAGTTAATAAATTGTTGTATCATCAAGACGCTAAATCAGAAGTATCTGCATTTTGCATAGACGAAGAAACAGGCATTAAATTAAAATGCAGACCAGATAAAGTTAGACCATCAAAGAAAGACCCAAGTATGGATATTATCATTGACTTAAAAACAACTGTTGATGCTTCCAAAGAAGGTTTTGAAAGAGCCTGTGGAAACTTTGGTTATCATATACAAGAAAGTTTTTATAGAAGATGTTGGGAACAGGCAACAGGAAGAAAGGTTGCTAAGTTCTATTTCTTAGCTGTAGAAAAAGAGCCACCTTATGCTTTTAGTATATTTGAGTTAGGTGATAAATCTATTATAGAGGGGGATGCTGTTGTTGAAAAGGCATTGCAAACTTACAGCGAATGTCAAAAGACTGGCAGTTTCCCTAGCTATGATACAGAGATACAGCAAATTGATATACCACCATATTTTATAAAATTGACTGAGCCTACTATATTCTAGGTTAAATTAAACAAGGTTAGTGATATAGGCTAATCTTTTCTTAAAGGAGATAAAAATGTTTGGATTACCAGAAGAAGAAAACAATAATAATGGAGAAGTTTGGGATAGGCTAAATTTTAATGCTAAAGAAGGTAAATATAGTTCTATTATTTATAACAAAGAATCAGAGGAAAAAGAGACTAAGGATAGAGTTTCTGATTTTAAAGCCTATGTTGATTTTAAAAAAACCCTTCAAGTAGGTTGGTCTAATTTTTCAGTAAACCCACCTTCTGTTGTAACTACCTTATATGGCGAATCAAATCCACCAAATAAGCCTGATGATAAACATAAACATTTCGTTAAATTCAATCTATTTAATAAGGATTTAGGCATGTTAAATTTCGGCTCTAGCTCAAAAGCAGTATTAATTGAGTTAAGAGGTTTGCATGATTCTTATCTTTCTTTAGAAAAAGAAAAAGGAGATTTAATACCAGTAGTTCATTTTAACGGAACTAAAGAAGTTAAGTTTGGTCAAGCAGGAATACTTAAAGTACCTAACGTATCTATTGTTGATTGGAGAGAAAGACCAGCAACAATGTTAGGTGAGATAGAAACAGTTGAGGAGAAAAAGCCAGAGCCTGTAAAAGCAGTAGAGCCTGACTATAATGATGACCTCGACTTCTAATAGCTAAAATCATACTGGTTGGTTTTAGTTAGAGTAAGGTGTTGTTAGCGAAGAATCTAACTCTCCCCTACACCTTACTCACCCCAACCCTGTATGAGAAAAAGAAAGAGTTATTGGAAAGAGATTTGCGTTAATTTATTTATTCTGGGCTATGTTGCTTTTGGTAACTATGTCTTTGATATTGACTATGAATATGTACTTGTAAGGAAAAACTTAAATGCAGAAATTTGTATCGAATAATAGTAGGGCTGAACATGACTATTACCCTACACCTAAGAGTTGTGTTGAAGCTCTTTATGACAGAGAATTTTTCTCTGGTTCAGTCTGGGAATGTGCAGCTGGTAGAGGTGATATTTCTGATGTGTTCTTAGATAAAGGACATGAAGTTTTATCTACTGATTTAATTGATAGAGGTTATGATAATATTATAGGTGGAGTTGATTTTTTAAAGACAAGTTACACACCTGATATGCCACATAATATAATAACTAACCCACCTTTTAATTTAGCTTTTGAGTTTGTTAAGCATGCCTTTGAGATGTCTTTATTATCAGAGGGTAAAGTTGCTATGTTTCTTAGGTTGGCTTTCTTGGAAAGCAAAAAACGTAGACCTTTCTTTTTAGAAAACAAACCATCAAGAGTTTATGTCTTTTCGGAAAGACAAACCTTATGGAAGAATGGCGAGGATGTTCCTAAAGGTAGAAGCGGAACTACTCCCTATGCTTGGTTTGTTTGGAACGGAAAAAATCGAAAAGATAGAACTGAGTTGGAGTGGATATAATGGATTTTGAACACTATTTAATTTTATTTATGCTTGGCTTTTTTGGCTATGCTTTATTCGCAAGATTAGCAATACTTATATTAACAGGGAAAGACATTGGATAAACGATATATTGAAGCAATAAAGGTTGTTGCAGCAGAGGTATTTGGTGAGCCAAAAATCACTACAGATTCAGAGTTAAGATTTGGTAGTAAATATTCTAAGGCAGTTAATCTTGGAAATGCTACTTGGTTTGACTTTGAAGCTAATGAGGGTGGTGGTTTAATAGACCTAATACAAAAACATAAAAACTTATCTGGAAGGGAACTATCGGACTATCTTTATAATGAGTTCGGTATCGGTGAAAGAAACATAGATAATAAGCCTGTATCTCCACCACCTCTAGGCTCAAAAATAGTTAATGAGTATAACTATATAAACGAACATGGAGAGGTTACATACCAAGTTTTAAGATTTGAGCCTAAGACATTTAAACAGCGTCATTTTAAGGATGGCAAGACTGTATGGGGTTTAAAAGATATAGAGCCATTGCCTTATAACTTACCTAAGATATTAGAGGATAAAGACAAGACTATATTTATAGTAGAGGGCGAGAAGGATGCTGACAAATTAAACTCTCTTGGTTTTTTAGCTACAACTAACTCTGGTGGTAGCAAGAATTGGAAGCCTTCTCTTAATAAATACTTCAAAGATAGAAGGGTAATTTTAATCTCAGACAACGATTCTGCTGGGTACTTACATACCCAAACTATCTCAAATCATCTTCTAAGCGAGGCTGAGAGCCTTCATTTTATCTCATTGGAGGGAAAAGTTGCAGATAAGGGTGATATATCAGACTTTATTGATACTGGTGGAGATATAGAAGAATTAATATTAACAGCCAAACCAGCAGAAAAAGTTACTCAAAATGTTTTTCCTACTATGGGAATTAATGACCTGATGGGATTAAAAAGCCAGACTTATTTAATTGAAAATCTTATACCAGAAGGCGGACTCTCAGTAATTTATGGTCAACCAGCCAGCTATAAATCTTTTGTTGCAATAGATATGTGCCTATCTATTTCCTCTAGTATTGATTGGCAAGGGTATGATACTGGAGCTGGTAAAACTTTATTTATAGCAGCAGAGGGTGTTGGTGGTTTAAAGAAAAGAATACAGGCATGGCTTGCAAAACATAATGATATAACAAAGACTCCTGACTTTCATGTTCTAGCTACAACTGTAGATTTTTTAGACCCAGAGCAGTTGGATAAATTAATAAATACAATTCACAATATTGGTAAAGATTTTAAACTTATAGTAATTGATACTATTGCCAGAACATTATCGAACTCTGGCTCTGATGAAAATTCTGCAAGCGATATGGGAATGTTTTTATCAGCCTGTGATACTGTAAGAGAACAAACTAAATCAGCTATACTAGCTATTCACCATAGCGGTAAAAATGAAGCGTCTGGGTTGAGAGGTAGTTCAGCTTTGTTAGGTGGTGTTGATACTTCAATTAATTGCTCTCACTCTGGAACTGTAAATCTATCAGTACAGAAACAAAAAGATACAGAGCAATTAGAGATGATTAGTTTAGAGATAGAAAAGAGACAGTTGTTTGCTGATACCTCAGTTACTTTACAGAAGCTAACTTTTGAAACTGGAGACAAACCTATATATGAGCCAGCTCTAGGAGCGAATCAGAAATTAGTTTATGATATTATAAAAAACTCTTTAGAGGAGAATGGTCAAAATAAATGGATAAACTCTGATGTTGGTGAGCAAACCTTTATAACAATGAGTCATTTAGAATTTAAAAGTTTTGCTCAGTTCCCAGATAAAGAACTTAGAAGAAAGCAGCAAAAATTATCTAGGACAATACTGTCTTTACAAAACAAAGAGTTAGTCGGTATATGGGATGAAAAAATATGGTTAATAAAATGAACGATAAAGAAGATAAAAAAAGAGCAGAGCTATCTCAAGTTTATATAAATAAATTAGATAAGATGGTTATTGCTATGGAAGAAATATGGTTCTCAAAAGAAGCCTTGTTAGATTTAGTTAGCTCAGAGCTACAAAAGAAATTTAGAAGTGCTGAGAAGAAACTAAACATAGCTATTGTTACACATAAAGAGCCAGAAGAAATTTCTAAATGGTGTAAGAATATTGAGAAGGGTTGGTTAGCTCTGGATAAAGAAGCCAGAGACTCTGGTCATCAACCACCTAAAGGTGAGTTCTGGGTTGCTGAATCTAAAAGCAAATCAAAGTTTATTATTGTTAAAGATAAGGCAAATAAAAGAATGATTGTTAATGAAGAAGAAGTTAAAGAAAAACCTATTTACACGCTAGATGAACTTGGAGAAATCCTTGATACATTGTTTGGTATTAATGAAGTTAAGAAAGTATTTAAGGAGGCTCATGTTACTAAGTTTGAGCAACAGATACCCTTTGATGATAAAATTCCTTTTTGATTATGGCTAAACAAATTAATTTTAAACATAGTGTAAAAACAAAAGTAAAACGAAGGAGAAAAAAGCGACCTCTTAATATGAGAAAGAAACTTGGCAAGAGAAGTTCGTTTAGAAAAAATGTTGTGCATAAAGTGCCAGTCAAAAAGAAGTAAAGTTGTTGAGTCTAGAAGGACTTCTGATGCTATCCGCAGAAGAAGGGAATGTTTAGACTGTAATGAGCGATTCACAACTTTTGAGACTGTTTTGGAAGAAAAAAAAGCCCATAGAGAGCCTATGATAAAGATTCAGAGGCGTTCAAAGGGTAAAGTATACGAGAAAACAGATTCGTTTGTAGTGCTAGAAGAAGACGATACAGAGGATTACATTGATGGTTACCTTAGAAATAGGGGTATAAAGTATGATTAAGTTATTTTTAACAAATAGAGCCAGAAAAGAGAAAGTTTTAAAGAATGAAGCTCTGGAAGAAAATAAGTTTTTAAAGAGAAAGCTAAATGCCTATGAAGAATTTATATTTTCATTAGCAGAGAGCGAAAGACCTATTGGACATATAGGAAGATTATCTAGTCGGATTCGATTAGATAGAATTATATTACGAGCAAGGAGATTTAAAGATGAAAGACAACAAGAAAAAGGAAGATGGCTCTGATAACGATAATGTTATTGAGCTATCAGACTATCAAAATATAGAAGCTATTGATAGCCTAGAAAACGAAGGCTATATTAGTTTAGAATTAGATGATGAAATAAAAGAAAAGATGGGTATAGACTTAACGGATGAAGATATAAAGAAGATGGCTGATTCTTTAGTTAATAGTTTATTTGGTGAGCCAGATGATGAAAATTAATGAATACCCTATAATTACTATCAACAACGAATATATGCTTATAACTAAAAACGGAAAAGGTGAGAAGGTAGAGCTAAGTACAAGCCAATTAATACGTTTAAATAGAGAAATAGCTAATGTATTATGGGAAAGAAGAAATAATAGTGTATAATATACACACCATGACTGATGAAATAAAAGCTATTGATGTGAATGATGGTGAGTATTTAGACCTAGTTGTTGAGACTTGCTCAAGGATAATATGCTTTGAATACAACAATGATTTATGCAACTGTACTGCTCCCTCAGATTGTCATGGTCATAATGACTTCATAAAATCAGCTAAAGGATGTATAGGTGCAGTATCAGCCTTCTCAATAAACGTATTTGAAGCTACTTATATAGATAAATCAGAGATAAACTAATGGCAAAAGATTCAAGACTAGCAAGAGCTGGAGTTAGTGGTTTTAATAAACCTAAACGGACTCCCAATCATAAAACTAAATCCCATATTGTCGTAGCCAAAGAAGGTGATAAAATAAAGACGATTCGTTTCGGTCAACAAGGCAAGACTGGTGATAAAACTATGACAAAAAGAGCTAAATCCTTTAAAGCAAGACACGCCAAGAATATTAAGAAAGGTAAGATGTCTGCGGCTTTTTGGGCTAACAAAGTTAAGTGGTAGGAGAAAAATATGCCAAGAAAAAAAGGTAGCAAAGGTTTATATGCAAATATTGCAGCTAAAAGAAAAAGAATAGCCGAAGGTTCTGGAGAAAAAATGAGAAAGAAAGGGGCTAAAGGCGCACCAACTGATAAAGCCTTTAAGAAAGCTAAAAAGACAGCTAAAAAAACAAAAAAGAAAAGGAGTAAGTAATGCCAAAAGGAAAAGGAACTTATGGTTCTAAAGTAGGTAGACCACCTAAAAAAAACAAAAAGAAAATGGATAAGAAAAAGAAAAAGAAATGAGTCAACCAGCCTCTAATCCGTTTGTAGAGTTTTTAAAAAAATATAAAGATAATCCTGTTTTGTTTTGCCAGAACGTCTTAGGTGTTGAGCCTGACGAATGGCAAAAAGAATTGATGCAAGCTATCGCTGATGGTGAAAGAAAAATATCAGTACGTTCAGCTCATGGAGTAGGTAAATCTTCCGTAGCTTCATGGATAATGTTACACACTTTGCTAACCAATTATGACTGTAAGGTTATTGTTACTGCTCCAACCAGCTCACAACTTTTTGATGCTCTCTTTGCAGAGCTATCACGTTGGATAAAAGAAATGCCACAGAGCTTACAAGATTTGGTTGATGTTAAATCAGATAGGGTTGTTTTAAAAGCTAGACCGAATGAAGTCTTTATATCAGCCAGAACTTCTAGGAGAGAGACCCCAGAAGCCTTAGCAGGGGTGCATTCAACTGGTAAGGTTATGTTAGTCGTTGACGAAGCGTCTGGTGTTCCAGAGGAAGTATTTGAAAGTGCAGCTGGCTCTATGTCTGGCGATAATGTGCATACAATTTTATTAGGTAATCCAACTAGAAATTCTGGGCTGTTTTATGATACTCACCATAGGCTATCTGGTTCATGGAACACCTTCCATATTTCAGCCTATGATAGCCCAAGAGTTTCAAAAGAATTTATAGAGGAAATGGCTTTAAGATATGGTGAAGATAGCCCAGCCTTTTCAGTTAGAGTTAAAGGTGAGTTTGCAGAGGAAGCGGATGATGGAGTTATATCTATAGGGCTTGTTAGTTCAGCCATCAATAGAGACGTTCCAATAGATAATACTCAAGATACTTACTGGGCTTTAGACGTTGCTAGACATGGTGATGATAGTTCAGTTTTAGTTAAGCGTAGAGGTAATGTTATCTTTGATATAAAAACATTTAAGAAACTAAACTTAATGGAATTAACTGGTCGTATAAATGCTGAGAATGATAGTACAGAGCCACATTTACGCCCTGTTGAGGTTTATGTTGATAGTATAGGAATGGGGTACGGAGTCATAGACGCTCTCAATGGGGTTGGTCGTTTATCAGCGGTAGGAATAAATGTTGCTGAGACTGCTAGTATGTCTGGAACGTATATGAATCTTAGAGCTGAATTATGGTTTAAATTTAAAGCGTTCTTAGAGGAGGGCTTATGTAAGATTCCAAACCATGAAGGAATGATAGCTGACCTTGTATCTCCTAAGTATAAATTTACTGCTGGAGGGAAGATACAGCTTGAGAGTAAAGAACAAATTAAAAAGAGACTAGGTAGGTCTCCAGATGTTGCTGACGCTCTGGTGCTTCTTATGGCTGGTGATTTAATAGCGGTAAAAAAGAGTTCTGGTTGGCAAAGAAATTGGAAAGAGCCTTTAATTCGTTCCGTAAAAGGTGTAGTATAAAGAAAAAATATTTTCCTAGTTAATTCTTAATCTCTAATCCATCTTCTTTCCCAAGAGATTTTGTTTTTAACTAGGTTTTTTTTCGACAAAAAAATAAGGACAACTTGCGTTGCCCTTATCCTAACTAAAAATGATATTAACACTATGAAATATTAACTCTCTAAATCTAGTTTATTTTATCCTCTGAGTCAACATTATTATCCGCATCTATTTTTAATTTTATAGCTGATAGAATTATAGACTGTAACACCAGTAATGATTTTTTTTCTGGGAACGTAAGCATCATAGATTTAAACAAGTTATCCAGAGAATATGTTATAAATAATTGAGCTTCGGTTTCACCCATAGCTTCGTATTTTTTGTCTAATGCCATCCAATCTTTTTGTATTTCTTCCTGTAATTTATCCGTCATTTATTTCTCCATGTTTTTTAGGGTAATTTTTAATCTTATATTTTAAATTATTTAATAATTTTTTTTTCTGCCTTTTATCTCCAATAATATAAATATACCTATGTTTAGGACTTCTAAAAACTCTTTTTGTTTTGTCTCCCAAATGATGCCTAGAATGTTTACCATCCTTACTAGCCATATCTGTTCTTGGTTTAGACGTTCCAGTAAACATAAAGTTAGTAGCTTGATAAACAATACCTAAATGATTTTGTTTTGTATCTGCATAAGAGACTATTATTTTAGGTTTAGGTAATAGTTTTAAAGAAGCTCCAATTAATATAGAGGCTTGGTTTTTTTTATTTTCTTTTAAAACTAATCTATTTAATTCTATAACTATTTTTTTATTTTCTTCACCAGCAACTCCCTTACATAAAGAGGGTGATACTGGTGAGCCATAACTAACAATTCCAATTAAGTTGTTGTTCTCAAATAATCCGTAAGCGTAACTGATTGAGGGCATGCGTTTTGCATAGTGTATATTTAAAATAAATGGTTTAGTTTCTTCGTAAGATATTCTTTGTATATTATATTTATTAACTTTGATATTTTGTTTTTCTTTAGTAAATAAATCTAAGTTATAAACACTAACCATATCTATTTATCCATCCTCTTTTTTAATCGTGTTGTTAGTTTGTTAATAACTTTTTTAGTATCGTTACTATGCTCCGAGCCAGAAGCCGATACCATCTTCCTCTGCTCTCTCTTAAAGTATTCTAATAACACTAAGGCATCATCATCTCTTAGGCTTAGATTAATTGCCATGAAACCAGCCCTCTCTATCAGCTCTATCGTCTATCTCTTTAACCCTTGCTTCTTGGTATTGTTTAAAGCCTTGAGTATCTAAAAATAATCTCCTTCTCCTGTTCGTCTCATATTCAAACCAATCAAAACCACCGCTAGAATGTTTCTTATATAACCTTCTCTCCATCTCGTGAAACTTCTCCATCTTAAACCTCTTGTTTTATAGTTAAATTTTCTTCGTAATCTCTTATAGCTTCCTCGTTCATAATCAATCTAGCTATCGTGTTATGACTGGCTGGTGTTAAATCCTCTCCAAACCTCTCAATACACTCAGACTGAATACGCCTTGATGAAACCTTACCTCTCATGCTGTAAATAAATTTAAAGACTTCATCTCTCCAGACTTCCTTAACAATGGTTGATGCCTTACCCTCACCAACTCTCTTGTAACCCCAGTTAGGCTTGCCACCTATATAACCCTTTACTTCCTCGTCTAGGTGATACAATCCACGCTTTGAATCCTTACCTCTCCTGACGTTCTTTTTAATCTGGCTTGCCATGTACTCAGAAAAAACAGCGGTCATAGATACCTCTAGTTTCTTCTGCGCATTAACCCCTAAAGTAATGTTACCAGTATTAGCACAAAAGATATTTATACCCTTAGTTTTACAGTCGTATAAAAAACTTTCTAAGACTCTGTTATCCCTTGCCAACCTATCAACACTAGAAATAAAAATACAATCTCCTTCGTCTAGTGTGTTTAGGTTTTTGCCTTGTGGTCTATCTTTAAATTCACTCAACCCAGATACACCTATGTCCGAAATATCCTCAGTAATTCTTAGCCCTTCTGGTAGCTCCTGTTTATCCTGTAAGACTAACAGCGTATGGTTGTTAATCTCCTGTTGAGTCTTAGGACTTTGGTTGTCTGCTTGAGACTCACTACTCACCCTTATATAACTAATTAATCTCATGGTTCTGCTCCTTCTCTTGCTTCCATTCTAACTTGAGCTGGTCTATCCATTTTTGATAGCCAGATAACTTACCCTGATATAAATATTTTAATCCCATTTTTTCCCCCGTAAATACTCCCAACTTTTTAGCCCATTGTATTTAATTTTAAATGATAAATGATTATATCCGTTTATTATTGATTTAATATATTTTCTAACATCTGCTATGCTTTGTAAATGTTCTGCATTAGCAATGCGATATTTACTATGGCTTTCTGGGTAATTATCCTTAACAACATCTACACGATAAAGAACATGGTTTTTATCTAATTCAAAAAGATTGCATACCGCTTCGTTATAATATTTAGTTACAGTTATTAAATTTTTCATTATTTAGTCTCCATCATTTTAGTTTTTGTAGCTTCCAATAATCTATCAAAAGCATTTGCTTCTACTTCTCCAGAATGATTTATTAAATTGCCCTTGTTTAGTAGAGACAAGAGCAATAATAAATCGCTTTTATTCACAATAGTTTTGTTGCAGTTCATGTTGAATCTCCTTTCCTATAACTAAGGATAATTGATTCGTGTTCACTTGTCCAAACCTATTGACCAAAGTACTATTCGTTTTTTACAATTCCTATAAATTCTGGAATCTCATAATCGTAATTAGGTTCAGCTTGTTCATACTCAACCTCATTTAATTTGTTATATGCGCTTAATAAATCCTTATCTATTTCATTATTTTCTTTAATATCAATTTGAATGTAAGGTTCAATTATATTGATAAGTTCAAACACTTCTTCGATTGTTAATTTTAATTTATCTATTTTCATTATTCTTCTCCTCTATGCTTACTTTTCTAACTAAGATTTTATCAGATATAGCATGTATCGTTTCATTTTCTTTTGCATTTATAATTTCCTCAAACATTTCATCCATAGTTATAGTAAAACCATTTTGATTTTCTGT
>Ga0181379_1001299_pt1 | contig 11803 bp, 5 predicted proteins | sample 2SPOviralmetaG_FD_130115 | JGI IMG/M metagenome (GOLD analysis project Ga0181379, IMG submission 130115) | Marine viral communities from the oligotrophic San Pedro Time Series (SPOT) site, San Pedro Channel, CA, USA - 2 SPOT_SRF_2009-07-10 | ecosystem: Environmental > Aquatic > Marine > Strait... | reverse complement strand
TCAAGCAACGGATTGACTTCAAACGGACGTGTAGTAACCGTCTTTGGAAGTGCAACAGGATTGGATACAGGAAATGCTCATGTGATGGCTGGAGCCCAAAACGCAGAACACTTTGGCAGTGATATGGCAGTTGGAGATTTCAAAGCCAACGGTAATTCACAACTCGTCATTGGGTCGTCTGGGTTTGACAACACTTCTCGCCCTGCCGAATCAAATCACGGCCGTATCGCAATGTATGAATGGGCTACAGAATCTCAAACTGGCTATGATTTGATTTGGAATGCTTCAGCAGATCATGAAGAAATGCTGGGAGCATCTCTTTCTGTCATCGATAGCATGTATGGTAATTCACACTCCGATCTCGTCGCACTTCAATCAAATTGGACTGATGGAGTAGAATCGAATGGTAGGCTCTCTGTTTTCGCTGGAACTCCATCCGGATTTGTTTGGGAATCGAACATCACGGAATCAACAGACGGGCCTTATTTCGGTCGCTCAATGTCAAGTGGTGGCGATTTGAACGGTGATGGGTATGGCGACTTTGTCGTCTCTAATACGGGCTCAGAGTCCTCTCCTACAGGCTATTCAGCAATTGAAGTCTTTTACGGGTCTGCGTTAGGATTCTCTTCAACTTCAAACAACGAAATTCAGGTGTTATCTCAAGGAAGAATGTTTGGTACAGTGGTTGAAATCATTGATGATATTAACAACGATGGAATGGATGAATTGATCCTTCAAGAACTTGCTCCACTCGGTGGCGCTCTTCTATCTGGGAAGGTTCACCTTTTCCACGGGGGTTCGATGGAGAACTTCACTTCAACAGCGGATTGGACCAGCGAAGGAAGCATGAACCAACGACTTGGTTGGATGTTTGAAAGCGTGGGGGATATCAATGATGATGGATATATGGATACAATGATCGGATCAAGTTCTGGATTCACTCCATCAGGCCTCCTCGAATTGTATCTTGGTTCTGCAAATGGTCTCCAAAGCACATCTGAGGTCATTCAAACCGGAGGGCAATCCCAACATCTCGGATCGATTACCGTTGGTAATTTTGATTCGAATGCCGATGGTACAATCGAGTTACTTTACACAGTAAGGAATCAGTCCAGAGGTACCAATTACGGAGTCGATGTTGTTGTTGTCTCCAAACAAGATTTCGATACAAGCACCTTCTCTTTCGATGGAGAGATGAGTGAATTGCGACTTTCTACAGCAGATCGTGGAGAGACCGCAATGGTCTTTGCTCTCGATAAAAATCAAGCGAATGGAAAACAATTGTTGATTCACCTTGAACATGTTGGAGACGGTTCCCCCGGTGGCTCTTGGGTTTCCGAACAAATGCTTGAATCTCACATCAGCAGCATTCAATTTGAATCTTCAGCATCTGGAAAACCATACTTGCTTTACTACGACACTGGGTTAGAAGGTGAACTCGTTAATTCACAGATAAGCGACCTTTCTGGGTTCTTGTTCAGAACATCAACTGCTTGGACTGCTCTTCATCAAGACATACGCACCTTGAGCGAATTTGGAACCAATCCAGCTTCTGCAGTTGATGCCAATGGCGACTTACACGTGGTCTATTCTCATGCTACAATTTCGAAATTATACTACAGTACTGAAGACGCATCTAAGCCAGATGGATGGTCAGGAGATGAACTCGGTACCGCAAATCTCACCACATCTCCGTCGCTTTGGTTTGAAGGCTCAGATATGCACATTCTGACCAGAGATTCAGAACTTGACAGAATTCAACACATCGTTAAGACACAATCAGGATTCCTAACCTCAACTATCCTAGCCTCTGGCTTAGCAGTAGGAGAAGAGGTGGTAACAACACAACTTTGGAATGGCACCTCAATGCTTGCAACAACAGTAAACAACAGTGACGTATTCGAGCTACAAGTACTCAACATTAACGCAGGTTCATCAGAAACTCTGGTTGACTTCACAGATGGTGATTCAGAGATTTCGATGTGCTCTGCTCCAGATGGAGACCTCATCGTAGCATCAATTGATTCCAGCCATTTCTTCAGGGTACACGAGCGCAACAACTCTTCCATGGAATGGAGAAACGTTACTCAAGAAGAGATCGGATCAGGGCATCTCAGCCAATTGAATGGTTCACCTGACCTTTCATGCACCATCCATGGAGATTCATTGTATATTGCACTTCGAGGGCTAGAACACCCGCTCTATGAGCGTCAATCAACCCTTGATGGAGGGAATAACTCATGGATATATTCAGTTGACAATGCTATGAACAATCTCGTAGCTAGCGATAACGGAAGTTGGGATTTGGTTTCAACTGATTCTGGTCTCCTACTGTTTACATCCACGCCTGGTACTGAAACACTGCGTATCAATACCATGAATCCAGTAAACGACACACTCTACACCAAAAACGACGTGATTGAATGGTCAACGCATGAAATGAAAAACGTTTATACGAACGAGAATTTCTCTTCCTTAGTCGATTCAAATGGAACAATCATTCTCTCATACTTTGATACTCTTGACGAGGATGTTGACATGCTTCGTCTTTATCTCGATTCAGATAGAGATCTGATTTTCGATTCACTCGATGCTTTACCACACACTGGAGACCAATGGATGGACAATGATTCAGATGGTTTTGGTGACAATCTAAACGGTCCATTGTCGGATGAATGTCCGAGTGAGAATGGGCCATCAGAATACTTCACACAAGGTTGTGTGGATTACGATAATGATGGATTTGCAGACAGTATAGATGCTTGTCCAATTAATACAGGCCGCTCAATCCATGACCGATATGGTTGTCCTGATTACGATGAAGATGGCTGGTCAAACAATGACGGAACATGGGTTTACGGCGACCGTTATCAGCAAAATTGGAAGCAAGTCAAAGACAGCGATGGTGATGGAGTAGGTGATAACTACGGTCCAGATTGCTGTGATGCAATCTTTGGGCTTGCAGGAAATATTGAAGCAAGTCCTGGAGATAAATTCCCATTCAACCCCCGTCAATACAAGGACTATGATAACGACGGCTATGGCGATAACGAAACTGATTCGATTACAGGTGACTTTTGCCCGTATAATTACGGTACTTCCTACAGAGACCGCAATGGATGTGAAGACAGCGATGGTGACGGCGCAAGTGATCCATCAAATGTTGGAGGAATAAATTGGGAAACTGCAGATGGTGCAGACTTATGGGTTAATGATCCAACTCAATGGGCTGATTCTGATGGAGATGGATACGGTGATAATGGAACGATTGGAGCCACGAATCCTGATTTCTTCCCATACAACATCGCCGCAGCTGATGACAATGATTCCGATGGTTATCCAGATCGATGGACTACGTTCTACAACGGAACGAATGCTTTAGGACTTATTCTAGATGGTTGTCCGAACGTCTTTGGAACTTCAACAGACCCACTTCCAGGTTGCCCAGACAGCGATCTTGATGGCTGGGCGAATACAGATGACGACTTCCCTCTCGACCCAACACAATTTCTCGATTATGACGGCGATGGTTTCGGCGATAACATATCCGGCAACAATGCTGATGCTTGTCCATTCCAATATGGAGTATCTGGCGGAACTGATGGTGATGGATGTCCATTGGTGAACACAGATGACAGCGATGGTGATGGTGTTTACAACGATCTTGATGACTGTGAAAACACTCCGTTAGGTTCAGTTGTTGATGCTACAGGTTGTTCAAATGATCAATTAGATGATGATGAGGATGGTGTTTCAAATTCGGTTGATCTGTGTGCTGACACAGCCTCTGGAGCAACAGTTGACACCGATGGATGCAGTTCTGAGCAACTGACACAGGATACGGACGGCGATGGCATTGTCGACCCTGAAGACCAATGCCCAGATTCTACAGGTGCCGATATCGATGCATTTGGTTGTGATGAATTCCAACGCGATACAGATGGCGATGGTGTTGTGGATAATGATGACGATTGTCCTGATACGCAAGCAGGATATCCTGTTGATTCGGTTGGATGTTTAGATGAAGATCAATTAGATCAAGACCTAGACAATGATGGTTATTCAGGAAACTACACATTCACAATAGATTCAGAAACTGGTTTAAGAATTGATCAAACTGGTGATGCATTCCCACTTGATGGAACGCAATGGTTCGACCAAGACGGGGATGGCTTCGGCGATAACCTGAATGGCAATAATGCCGACTTCTGTCCAGAGGAATTCGGGACTTCATATCTTGATTCTCTTGAGATAGGATGCTTCGACGATGGAGATGGATGGGCAGATAATTGGGGTAGAGATAAGTTCCCTGGTGATGCAACTCAATGGAATGATTCTGATGGAGATGGGTACGGTGACAACTGGAACAACCCTGACTGGAATATTTCACGAGATTCAGATTGGCCTGGAGAATTTATTCTCGATGCTTTGGTCCCAGACAAGTGTCCGGATTCACCGACTTCAAATGTTGACGATGAAGGGTGCTCCAAGAGTGAGAGGGATACTGACGGTGACGGTGTGAACGACTTGCTCGATAATTGTCCAGAAGATGCCAAAGGAAACGACGGATATGAAGACGGCTGTCCTTTACCTAAACAATCAGGGTCTGATAAAGAAACAACCGTGTTCGGTATGTCTATTATCGCTTTCAGTGGCCTCTTCGGCGGTCTGATTTTTGTCGTTATAATCGTAGGTTTAGTTTTACGAAAACTCGGAAATCGAGGCTATGATTACGATGATGAGGATGATGAAGATGATTTCATGGACGATGATGACTCCTCCTTCTCATCTAGGGGCGAATCCAGATCTGCACCTGCATCTAGTTTACCTTCTCGAGGAAGCCCTCAATCAACAAGCCCTCCAAGTTCGTCAGGTCCTTCCAGAGGCCCTCCCGGGGCAAAGACAGGTCAATCCCGTGGCCCTCCAGGTTCCTCAGGTCCTTCCAGAGGCCCTCCCGGAGCAAAGACTGGTCCATCTCGTGGTCCTCCTGGGGCAACGACAGGTCCATCTCGCGGCCCTCCAGGAGGCGCCCCTAGTGGTCCAAAACGTACTTCGCAACCGGTATCAGTAGGAAAGAAGCCTGTAGGCACAACCTTCGGTGAATCATCGCAACCTGCTGAGGAGAAACCTCAGAAGAAAGTTCGGAAGGCTCGCATTGAAGTTGACATGTCGCTCTTTGAGGATTGGCAAGTTGATGATAGAGAAGCAGCTGTTGATTGGGTTGAGGCTGGACTTGGGGATGGTGAGCAAGAACGAACCATCCTTATGCAACTCCAAGAAACGGGTTGGACAGCTCAACAATCGAGAGCAATCTTCGATATGGCTAGGAATCGATAATCAGTAGACTCAAAAACATGACTCGGTTGGACAAGTCGAAGGGGGGAATATATGTCAGAAGGAGTACAAGACGGAGCCTCTCTCCCTGAAGGAATTGATGTCGATGATACAGCAGCATATTTCGGTGTAATCGAATCCTCAGACGTCCTTCAGCAACTTATGGAAATGGACTCTAAACAAGCCTTATCCAAGACACTTGAACATCTTTCGGATGTTGTCTTGCAACCTGGTGAGTTCAATTTCGAAGCAGCAAGTGAACGCCTTCAGTGCGAAGGAGGAGAAATCTACTTTCTCATCTTTGGCCATCTCAATTTGATGTCGCTCCCCGATCCAATGCTTGCTTTCGCAGGACAACCTGATTCAACTGGTTCAACAAGTTCCGCACATCCTCTTGCAACACAAGAAGTAATTGATTCCATCTCCGTTCTCTTTGATCCTATGCAATTTTTGAAGATTCTAGCAATCGGATATTCAACCGGCGGTGAACCTGAAGTTGATCGCTATCTGACATCCATTCAGGAGATGATGGCGAACCCATCCGAGAATCTTGAGAAAATTCAGGCCCTTGCTGCTGAATCAATGTCTTCACTCGACGTAGCAGGACACGCACTTCCAATCGCTCTTCTTGCAAGCGAAGGAGCAGAACCTGCAACCATAGAGGCTGGGCAATCAATGCCTGCTCAAGAAAGGAAACCAGAACCAGTTTCTACGCCAGCAGAACCTGTTCCTATCAAGGAAGTGGCTGTGGAGCAACCTGTTTCAATCCCTCTTCCAACAACAGAATCAGTTCCTCTCCCAACAATAGTTGATGATGAAAAATCCTCCTCAGTGCCTCTTCCTTCATTTGAAACTTCTATTGTAGAGGAAGAATCTCCAAAGAATGATGTGGAAGCAGATCTCGCAACTCAAGATGCCTTTTCAGGGGCGTTTGGAACTGAACTTATCCCAGAAGTTGAAGAAATTATTCAACAACCTGCCGTTGAAGAACTGGTTGTCGAGGAACCTGTTGTAGTAGAACCAACAGTAGAGGAAGTAGTCGAAGAGCCTGTAGAAGAATGGGTAAGCGATGCTGAACGATTTATTGCTGCAGATGTGGATGAATCGGGAGCATTGTCTGTGGAAGAATTAGCCGTCGCTGCGAATCTCCCTCTCGATGCAGCAGAAGAACTTCACAAAGCTGCAGATGTTGATGGTGATGGGGAAGTTACTCTGAGTGAGTTTGTTTCCTCCGATGCTGCGAAGACGATGTCAAGTCTTCCGCGACCAGTTGCTCCAGTTCGTCGACCAATTCAGAATCAACAGACTCAACAACAACCAGCTCCATCTCCGGGTATCCAAGCTCCTCAAGCAGGATGGCAACAACAGCCTGTGCAGCCAGTGCAACAACAGCCAGTACAACCGGTGCAACCAGTACAGCAGCAACCAATCCCACAACAGCCTATGCAACAGCAACCTATGCAGCAACAGCCTATGCAACAACAGCCTATGCAACAACAGCCTATGCAGCAACAACCAGGTATGAATATCCAGCCTACAATTCGCTCAGGCATTCATTGCAGAGGATGTGGAATCGGTCTTGATCCATATTGGCGATTCTGCCCAATTTGTGGAAATATGAATTCGAGCGCACATCGTTAATCACTACTAGGGAGGAAGACTCCCGACTCAGTGATACAAGTATCGTCTAACCAAACTGACGGTTCTGCCAAAACACCTGATATGTGGATTCCAACGTTCGAGGTCCCACCCAACCGAGAGTTGTCTCCGATTGAGAAATAACAACTGCCTAGCCGTTTTTCGTCTTCTAGAACATTTCCTACAAGGCGGGCATTTGGATTCATCCCAAAACCAAATTCCGCAACTGTCCATACATTTTCGCGGTCTTTGGCCTTGAGTTTCTTAGCAACTTCTCCGAATGATTGGCGTATATTTGCTGCAAGACTTCCGCCTTTGACATCGATCACTGTACCATTTTCGATAACAAATTCAATCGGCTCGTCAATCAGCGTTGAGTCCCATGAGCCGTCGATAACGATGGTACCATTCATCGTTCCTTCCTTTGGAAGAACAAACACTTTTCCTGCTGGTAGATTCATCAGCATCCTTGGACGATTACAGATTCCATTATCATCGAGTTTCCAATCTCTCCAACTGACCTCAAAAGTAACATCTGTACCTGCTTCAGACTTCACGTTAATGATTCTTCGACGCCTCAACAGCGTACCAATGTTGGAGATTCGCCTCTTAACTTCTTGGAAGTTAGCAGTCATACCACCTTCGGTATAGAGTTCAACGTTCATTCCTGGCATTGTCGCTACTCTGGCACCGTCTCTGACAGCTTGGCGCACAGCACGTGTATGTGTTAGTGAATATTTGGTCGGAGCGATAACAACTTGTTGTTGTCGCATGAGAGAGGCGACTGGGCTTGGTGGTTCCTCACCATGATGCCTTGACTTTGGCATAACAACAAGTAAGACTCTATCTGACCGTTGTTGTGTTGCTTCATGCAGAGATTGCCCAATCTCTGCGGTGGTCGGATCGCAGACGATCAAAACGTTCTCTCCACGTCGAATATCCATAGAAGTCTGAACGACTCTATCTGAAATCGCCTTCAGTTTTTCTTCAGCACTCATCGACTCAGTGATTGTATTAACATCCTGATCTGGCTCATGCGTCTCATCATTGAGGAGTGCATTGATATCTTCATCGACATCAGTAATAGATGACTTCTCATCCTTACCTTTCTCGCCGGATGGAAGCACCATGTATTCCCCATATACTCATCCATATTGAATGTGTGGCTTTGTAAAAGCAAAATCTGTCATACGAGTCTTGATGAAGAAGTCATGTTGTAGAAGAAACATGAGCGAAAAAGACGAGTTTATTCAACGAATCAAAGACATCCATCGCATAGGAAGCATTCAAGGCCATTTGGGATGGGATCAAGAAACATTGATGCCCGAGAAAGGAGCAAAATCCAGAGGCGAAATTATGGCTTGGTTAGCTGCTCTCGCACATGAACGAATCATTGATCCTGAAATGGGTAAATTGCTAGGTCGAGTTGAACATCGTAATGATTTAGATGAAGCAGAACAAGCGAATACACGCGAATTCAGGAAGCGGTACGATAAAGCAACAAAACTCTCATCCAATTTCGTATCGACATTTGCTAAAGCTAGAAGTGAGGCTCTTGTGGCTTGGCAGAGTGCTCGCTCGAATTCAGACTTCTCTGCGTTCTTACCACATCTCGAAACACTCGTAGCCTTAACCAGAGAAAAAATCGAAGCATATGGGTATGAAGGAACGCCATATGATGCTCTTCTTGACGAGTATGAAGCAGGAATGACCGTTGAAGATTATGATCCTCTCTTTGCAGGATTGAAACAACGACTTGTCCCACTCCTTCATCGAATAATGGAGGCTAAAAAGACCAATCCAGATCCAACTTTACCAGAGGGGATGGCTTTCCCAGTTGAATCACAAGAACAATTTTGTATCAAGGTAAGTGAACGCATGGGCTTTGACTTTGCTGCAGGGCGTATGGATGCATCAACGCATCCATTTTCAGCAGGAATTTGGCCAGGTGATACTCGATTCACAACACGTTACGATGAACTTGATCCGTTCTCTTGCCTCTACGCTGTCATGCATGAGACTGGCCATGCATTGTACGAGCAAGGACTCGATGAGAATCATCAATACACGCCTCGTGGAGATGCAGTATCACTCGGTGTTCATGAGTCCCAATCACGGCTATGGGAAAATCAAATTGGTCGAACTCCTGAATTTTGGGATGTAGCCATGCCGTGGTTCAAAGAATCATTCCCAGATGCTCCATCGTGGGATTCTAAGACGCTGAATCGAATTGCTAATTGTGTTGAACCAGGTTTCATTCGAGTAGAAGCAGATGAAGTCACGTACAATTTGCATGTTATGCTCCGATACGAGATTGAAAAGAAAATATTCAACGAAGATTTCCCGCTAAATCAGTTGCCAGAGTTATGGAACTCAATGATTTCAGAGTGGTTTGGAGTCACCGTTCCTAACGATACTCTCGGCTGTCTGCAGGATATACATTGGTCGATGGCAGCGTTTGGATACTTCCCAACATACACCCTCGGAAATCTGTATGCTGCCCAATTGCTTGAAGCGATGGAATCAGAAATTGGTTCGATCAACGACCACATTTCATCTGGAAATTGGTCTGAAATGCTTCAATGGCTTAGAACTAAAATACACATGAGAGGTAGCGCATTGTTGCCAGCAGACCTCATTGAAGAAGCCACAGGTGCTCCTCCTTCATCTGAGGCCTTCCTTCGATATGTGGAAGAGAAGTATGGAGAGATTTACTCTCTCTGATTATTCTTCTTCAATGTCTGCGGCGGATGCACCAACGAGTTTGTTAATGCGTTCTGTCAATTCATTAATTGCATCACCGAGATCGTTGCTTCGATCATCTTCGTGGTCGGTACCAAATGTAGTTCCCAGCAATACAACCATCGCTCCAGATAACATCATTACTGAAGGCCAGTATATGTCTTCTGGGACCATTTCCTTGGTGGCTTGCATTCCACCCCAAATTGCACCTGCAATTAATACAATTAATCCAATCATTATCTGCTGATATCCTTTCCCAAGTTGTTCTTCCATGCTACTCATATGTATCATGCTGAAATACTTCATTGGGTAATTAAGCGTATTCTATAAACTGCCCCGAATAATATCAATTCCAGGGTGTCATCAGGAGAGGCGACCCAGTTTGGCCTTCATCAACCAGAATCTTTCCTTTTGAACCGGTTGCTTCTGTTCTTTCGAACACAGGGGTTCCTCCTACAACGGTCAGAACAGGCCAACCAACGAGTTTGAGTCCGCTAAATGGGTTCCAACCGACTGTCGACCACGTGTTTTTATCTTCCACCAATATTTCTTTGGTCATATCAACAAGCGTCACATCGCCATCATAGCCTTGTTCCAGTTTGCCTTTTCCAATCATTCCGTAGCATTTTGCTACATTCAAAGACATCCACTTAACGACCTGTTCAATCGTACAAGCGCCTCTTGAAGCGTGCGTTAGCATGACAGGGAGTGAGGTTTCAACCCCAGGCATCCCACTGTGTGCTTTTGGGAAACCTTTTGCTTTATTCTCAAGCGTATGCGGGGCATGATCTGTTGCAATACATGCGATTGTGTTATCATGAAGCCTCTTCCACAATGTTTCTTTATCGAATTGATATCGAATTGGTGGATTCATTTTCAACCGAGTTCCACGTTCAGCAACGTCACGTTCGTCGAATGTAAGGTGTTGCGGGAGTACTTCGGTTGTGATGTGTGCTTCACCATCAGTACCAGTAAGTGAAGTCAATCCATGAAGCCAATCTGCTTCGATGCCAGAGGTGAGGTGAAGGATATGCAAACGATGTCCACTTGCTTGAGCGTATCCAACCGCTCGCTTTGTTGCAATAAGGGCAGTCTCTTCGTCTCTCCACTCTGCATGAGCTTCCATATCCGTACGCCCATCGATCATTTTCTTCCTCTCAATCATTCGATCCTCATCTTCAGCATGAACAGCAATCAGTCCAGCAGTGTTGTCAAAAATAGTTTTGAGAGCATTTGATTCATTGACCAATAAATCTCCTGTTGAGGAGCCCATGAAAATCTTAATTCCACAAATTCCAGGAATAGCAATAGGAGCCTCTGGTGTTCCAACCGCTTTCTGCAATTCCTCAACATTCGATTCAGTTGCTCCAATAAAGAAGCCATAATTGGTTACACAGCGATTGTCTGCAGTTTCTAATTTGTTATGCATTGATTGGAGTGTCGTTTGACTAGGGACATTGTTTGGCATGTCAAGGAACGAAGTAATTCCACCGCTAGCAGCAGCACAAGAGCCACTATGCAAATCTTCTTTCTCAGGCTGACCAGGGTCTCTAAAGTGTACTTGAGGGTCTATCAGACCGGGAAGGAGATGTAAACCAGAAGCATCGATAATCTGCGTGTTGGAATCATGAGGTTGAAGTCCTCCTCCTGGCTGTATTGTGGTTATTATTCCATCAACAATTAACAAATCACCGATTACTGTAGTCTCTGGGAGAATCATTGTTGCATTTCGGATGAGCATACTCATAGTGGTCACTAATACTTCGCTAGAGCATTCAGTCAATGAATGCTCTTATCGTCTACGAGCACTTTTTGGCCTGAAAGCATTACAGATTTCGTCGTTCATATCAATGTACGGGCCTTGAATAAGATCGACACAGTAAGGAACAGCTTTCCATATCTCATCAATCGTTTCACGGATGGCTTTCGGTCGTCCAGGGAGATTAAAGATCAGACAAGTACCTCGAATTCCAGCAGTTTGTCGAGAAAGAATTGCAGTTGGTGTGAACGCTAAGGAAATAGCTCGCATTTGTTCACCAAATCCTGGCATCATTCGCTCACAAACATTCTTTGTCGCTTCAGGAGTCAC
>Ga0181379_1001298_pt1 | contig 11805 bp, 10 predicted proteins | sample 2SPOviralmetaG_FD_130115 | JGI IMG/M metagenome (GOLD analysis project Ga0181379, IMG submission 130115) | Marine viral communities from the oligotrophic San Pedro Time Series (SPOT) site, San Pedro Channel, CA, USA - 2 SPOT_SRF_2009-07-10 | ecosystem: Environmental > Aquatic > Marine > Strait... | reverse complement strand
TCGCCGCACTTCTGCCTTGACATAGTCGGCTTTGAGCTCGGTCTTGATCGTCATCTCAATGGCATCGGTTGCATCTTCACCATCGCAGGCCGCATTCACTGCCTCCAACATATACTCAACCGTCTCTTCGACGGCTCGTGCGTGCTCGTGGAACAACTCAAACGGCGTCACTTCATGTCCGTCGCCACCAACATCGGAAAGGGCATCTTCAACATGGACTTCTGAACCACTCTTCCAAATAGCGACTCCAACCGCTATGAAGGCGAGGGGCAATATCACGATCATGTTGAGTACATCGCCACCCGATGCGACGAATAAAACAACGGCTCCAAAGGCGGCCGCCGGGACACTCGCCACCCAGGAAGCAGCAATCTTCCCGAACACACGGAAGTCAACGGCTTTCGCACCGCCTGCAAGACCAACACCCACCACCGCACCAACCAAGGTGTGCGTGGTTGAAACCGGCACAGCGAGGAAGGGCATCGAGAAGACGAGGATGGTGGTTGCTGCGCCAAATTCAGCAGCAAAACCGCGTGTGGGCGTGATGTCGGTGATTTTCTTTCCGATGGTCTCCATAACTCGCCAGCCCCATGTGAGGACACCGACGGCAATACCGGCGGAGCCGAGCAGCACCAACCAGAGTGGAATTTCAGCCTTCGCGGCCAACTGACCAGTCTCACTGCTGAGGACCTGCCACACAGCCGCCATCGGGCCGATGGCGTTGGAACGGTCGTTGGCGCCGTGAGCAAACGCAACGTAGGCAGCCGTGATGATTTGAAGCCAGACGAAAATTCGCTCAACGCCCTTGAAACCACGCTTTTCTTCGTTGATGTCGATGCGCCGAAGAACCATGTAAAGCACCATGCTTGAGACGGCACCGATGGCTGCTGCAAGCATGATGGAGTTGAGGGGGATCCAAGCATTTTCAGCCCACGGGTTGAAGACACCGTTTTCTTTCACTGGTAACCAGTCGTTCTTGTCTTCAATCCATCCGTTGGAGGCCGCCTTTGATATGAACCCCTTGAGGGCTTTGTACTGCAGTGCCAGACCAAGAACGAAAAACGTCGGGAAAGCAAGTATTGGGGCAAGCCACATAGAGCGTTCAACAGGGTTGTCGTTGTCAAGAATGAGCTTCTTGATGATAATAAACGAGAAGAAACCGATTAAACCACCCATCAATGGACTGGCGACCCACGACATGACGACTTTACGAACAACTTCCCAATCGATGAGACTGGTTGAGTATTTTACCTCGAGGATAAGTCCTACACCGAGGATACCGCCGATGATGGAATGGGTTGTCGACACGGGGAGGCCATAGCGCGTAGCGATGGTCAGCCACGTTGCGGCCGCCATCATGGCGGCAATGAAACCAAGGGCAATGTCAGTGGAAAAGACTTCATCAACCATCGGGTCTGCGAAATCCACACTGAGAATCCCTTTGCGAACGGTATCAGTAACCGCATCACCCGCAAAGAACGCCCCCGCGAATTCAAAGACAGCGGCGATGATCACCGCTTGCTTCAATGTCAGGGCGCGAGAACCGACCGAAGTCCCCATCGCATTCGCAACATCGTTTGCACCAATGTTCCACGCCATGTAGGCACAGACAATCAAAGCCAAACCAATCAAGACAACCGTTAGAGGTTCCATGAATATCCCAGCAAAACTCAATACTTATAGTAGCGGGAGTATATTCTATATAGCAATATATTCTAAGAACGCCATGGCCCTTGGTCCCGGCGATCATGACGTACGAAAATTGCAAGCTACCGGCGGAAGCACGTTCACCCTAAGCCTTCCAAAACCATGGGTTTTGCACAATCAACTTGAACCCCGTTCATCGCTGAAAGTTGACTGGCGGCCAAGTGGAGCATTGCGCATTACCCCGCTTGAACAACATCAGCGAGTGGAACGGCATGTCAGAATTAATCTCGGAGAAATCCCCGATAATAGCCTTCATGACCACCTCATGGGGGCGTATATTTCGGGAGCCGACCTCATTGTGGTGTCTCATTCAGAGAACCATTCATCTCCGGCCAAAATTATCCGACGATTTCTCCGCTGCACCCGAGGATTTGAAATCGTGGAAGAAACACCAACCACCACTGAATTGAGGTGTTTGCTCAATCCAGGGGACATGCCGCTTCATGCTAGCGTAAAACGCATGTACTTGCTCGTGTCCTCACTCGTTCGTGATTTGCAAGAGGTCTTTTCAGGCGGCGATCTCGATTTTATTTCAGACCACGAGGAACGTGAGAGCGAGGTTGATGGCCTGTTGTATTTGGTTGAGCGACAAATTCGTATCGTGTTTGAATCTTACCAAGCCGCTTCGCGCCTGAATGTCTCACGAGGTCAAGCCCTCGAATTTGCGAACCTTGCGCGATGTCTTGAACGCATGATGGACCATGTCAACAACTTGACAATTTTCATCATTGAACATAGCGAACACATCCCCCGCCTCAACTTGACCCCGCCCATCCAAAAACTTCCGCTTTGGCAGGAATCGCTCAAGGAGTTGATGATCAACATCCGAACCCAAGATTCTCATCGAATTGAAACAGCCCGCCGTCAACTCAAAGCCTTGCAAACCGAGTTGAAGGTTTATGAGAATTCTATCTTCGAGGATGAGAAAAAAAATCGGCAAATGGCGTCTTCATTGTCCATCTCAGAATCCGTGCGAAGACTGTGCGCTTATTCGAGGGATTTCGGGGAAGTGCTTCTCAACATGAAACTCGCAAGCGTCATGGTAGAAGTCAGGGACAGGTGACCTTTCTACAAAGGAATGCAGGAGGCAGGATTCGAACCTGCGAACCGTTACGGACTGGGACCTCATCCCAGCGCCTTTGACCAAGCTGGGCGACTCCTGCGCCGACCTTCGCTCAATCCTCGCGTATATCAACACCGCGACCTTTCCTCAAGCCTGCTCGTCGATGAACACGGCGACTTGGTCCAATGTTTTCCGATGGATGTCGGGAACTTGAGCATGCTCCGCAGGATAGCCAACCGGCATTACCAGCATGGCCTCTTCGTGTTGCGGTCGTCCGAGAATATCCCTGAGGAAGCCCATGGGAGAAGGCGTGTGTGTAAGGGTTACGAGTCCCATGCGATGAATGGATTGAATGAACAATCCCGCTGCAATTCCACACGATTCTGTGGCGTAGTACGTTGGCCCCCATTCACCGTTGTCCCGTTGACGTTTCTTTTGTTTGAACAACACAACAATCCACGGGGCGTCGGTCAAATGTCCTTTGACGGCGTCCGTCCCAAGCGGTGCGAGCACTTCCGACCACGCATCAGGCATTCGTTGGGCGTAGGTCTTGCGTTCCACGGCTTCAGCCGCCTCTCGAATTTTCCCTTGCAATTCTTCGTTGCGAATGGCAACCCATGTCCACGGTTGAAGATGGGCTCCGTTTGGGGCCGTGGAGCCTGAAAGGATGGCCAACTCGATCAAGCGCCGATCAACGCCCCTAGAAGAAAAATTTCGTGTGGTCCTTCGGCGAGCCAACTCAGCGTAGTTGACTTCCCCCGTCTCCACCATCGTTTCAGCAGAGTGTTCATTCCAATCCAGCGGAATAAAAGGATGGTTTTGCATGATGCTCATGCCAATGAAGTGGTGCCCGTTGATAAGCGCGTTTAGTGTTCAGTCCGAGATTAAACCCATCCGTAAACGCCGTTCAAGAGGTAGATGGCAAAACCGAACGGCACTGCGTAGAGCGAAAAACGCCACAAGGAATACACCCAGGTGCGCTCCCCGATCACGTTCTCCACAGCGTCACCAACGACTTCACCAACGCCGACGACCAATTCTTCCACCAACCGGTCTTCCATGGATTTCCATGATTCTTCGTGTATCTATGGTTTTTGACGGCACAGACCTTATGTTAATGCGATTTTGATGTGCAACTCGTTTCGACGAAGGAACGGCAGGGTCGTCCACGGATTGTCGTAAAGCGCAAGCACGCCTGGGCCAAGCGGCTGATACCCCTCTCGCTGTATCGCCGTGCGTAGCTTTGTTTCTATCCGGTCTGCCTTCCCTGGCGTGTTTCGCCCCGAGAAACTCATGACGGCCACGGTGGAGCCTGCATGAGGTACAAGATGAACTCCCCCATCGTTTGGCTGCGGTAATGAATCGAGGGAATATCCCGAAGGCATCGTGAAGGCCAACCAACCTGAACCATCCTCTTCCCACATGCTCACGGGAGCAGTCATGGCGATGGATGTCTGCTGAGCGTTTCCACCGAAGATGTATCCGGCCACTCGTCGAAAGCCTCCCGAGGCCGCTCCGCCGCCTCGGCTGGATGTTTGAACACGGGCTTGTACGGTTTCGACGTACCGCCTAATCTCAAAATCGGCGTAGGACTCAACCACGTCATACGAAGGTTCCTCAATCGTGCTGGCCATGATAAAACCACCAACCCTCATGCACTTGAGGTGTTGTGTTCACTCGGCCATCGCCCTCGTAGACGAAGCCAGGCTTCACTGCAAAACATCAGTCCGTAGACCGAGGCGAGCCATAGCGTTGGGCGCCCCCAGGTCGCTAGCGAAGAACCATCGGGCAGCACGCCGCTTTGGAAGGCCAGTAAACAACACAGCCAAACAAGGGTCGCTCCGTGCACCATCCAGCGAACGGCGCTGAGCAATTCTCTTGATGTCGCCTTCATCTCGGTAAGCTCTGCCTTCGTGAGCAAGGCACTGACACCGACGACCTTGTCGAGGGCCGACCCTCCGTTCCAGCGAATGCGGCCGAGTTGGAACCGCGTGAGGTATTCAATTCCAGAAAAGAGCGTGACCCACACAACAACAACTTCGAGGAAGGGCTCAGCTCCTCGTAAATCCAGCGTTCCCCATACCGTCCAGCCGAGAAGCACCCACAACCAAACGACTTGGAGCATTTGGAACGTGTGAGCAAATTTACTTAATTTCTGAAGCAATTCCGCATCGTGTCCTAGCACCCATTCCAACACGAGCACGCCGACCGCAGCGAGGCAGGTCGTGGCGCTAACCAACAACCACCAACCCGACAAATCGGCGTCTCGCCAAGCGAGCATGAGCGCCGCCATCACCCATGTGAGCAAGGCTACCGTGGCCACGTTCACGGCCGCTTGCATGGTGTAGAGCGGGTCTCGACCGTCCCGTAAGACCGCAAGACCACCCATCAGTTTCACTTCAAACGCAGAATCGTCCACGACGCCATGCCCTGCGGCAGCCATACCTCCGGCGGATTTGATACGGGCCGCCTCCACGATGCTTTGAGCGGCCCCATCGCCCCATGAATCACCACCAGACCACGATGAGCCCCGGCTTGCAGCGTGGGCGGCCCCAGCGCCACGGGAACGTCCACCTTGTGCAGATCGTGTCCGGGCCCAAGCCCGAATTTCAGGCGTGATGATCTCTTCCACTTGGTCCTCATTGAGGGGCGCTCCGTGGTCGGTGTAAAGCCAACGGCATTGAATTGGAACGGGGTTTGGGTCAACATCCGGAGCCACCATTTGGAACTGTCCGGGCCCAAGGGTCGGGAGTTGCGCCACCAAGTCTTGGTCGCCACCGCTTTCTTTGAGCAAGTGCCGGACTTTCTCAACGTCTTGGGGTTGGGTGAATCGTCCGATGAACGTCGTGTTCGCCTGAGCGAGAATTTTGTAATCCACGTCGCTCACATTCTGTGTTGCTAAAACGCAGGCTACGCCGTATTTGCGTGCTTGTTTGAAGATCAGTTTGATGAGGTCTTTCGCAGGTGGATTTCGCGGATGTGGTGGGAGATAAGGTGCAACCTCATCCATGAAGAACAGCAATTTCAGCTCCCCTTCCGCTGGTTGTTGCGTGAGCATCCAATCGTACAGTTCTCTGGAAAGTTCTTGGACGAAATACTGCTTTTGATTCTCATCTTGAATGGTGTTCAGGTAGACGATGTTCAAGGGGATTTTTCCGGGAATAGCGGGCTCCACAAAAGCGTCGATGTCGATAGGAACTCCATTCGAAAACAGCAACTGATTCACACCAGAAGAAAAGGCAGCTAAGCGGCGAGCAAGGTCGTTGCGCGTTGTTTTCGGCAACCGTTCTTCGAAATCCGTCAAACGATGTTCGATCATCACCTCGTTCCATGTAGGCGGGTCCACGCGGTCCTCCTCATCATCAGAAAAGCACTCAGGATAGAGTTGCCGGATAAACTCTTGATGCGGCTCCCGTACCACTCGTGCGAGGGCTTGAAAATCTCCAACATCAAGGCCGCAGCGGGTGCCTTCAACCAGGATTTCATAGAGAAACGGTTTCACGGTTTTGCCTTGTGTTTTCTCAACGTCAAACCCGGCCAAGTTGGCAAATCCAGCGGCGACCATGTCCCATGCTGTGATGGCTTCTTCAGGGTCGAGGTCGGCTGGCGGGGCGCGGAACGGGTCAATGCAGAGCGGCAAACCTTTGCTTCGGAGTGGCGTCCAAATTCTTACCTCACATCGATCCATCAATTGCTTGGCTCGAGCAACATGGCCGTCCTTTTCTTCAAGTTCATCGAGATCAATTCCAAGGGCCAATCTCGCCAGATCTCCTTGCGGGTCAATGATCAGAGATGGAATCCCCGCCAGCGCAGCTTCCTCAATCAGAGCCTTTGCCATCACGGTTTTTCCTGACCCGGTCGACCCGAGCATGGCACCGTGTCTTGCCAAAATCTGCGGAGCGATATCGATGGCTTCTCCCGTATCGCGTCGATTTCCAAGAAACATTCCTTTCGGTTTATACTGCCGTTTCGTGGGCTTGCTGGGCGTAGATGTCGCGCCGTTGACGGCGTCGTTGGTGTCGTTGAACAGGTCGGAAATCAACCCCCCAACGGAGACGTCGTCTACCCCGCCCTCGCCCGAAGAGGAAGAGGGCAAATCCTCGTCGCCGGACGGTACCATGGCTGAGCCAACAAAGCAAGGGGTCTTCAAAGGCGCGATGAAGAGGATGCAGAAAACGCACACTCAAGGAGGAGAAGAGCCACGCCGGGGCATGAAACGCATTGCGATGGCCCGACCATCGTGGGACGACGAGATGCGCCAAGCGGCTTTGGACACCCTCGATTCTCTTCATTGGGTGAAAGGCCCTCAAGGCAAGTCATTCGGGTCAGAGTTTGCGGCCTACAGCGACGCCGTTCAAGGAACGCCCTGCCAAAGCGGGTCGGTAGCTCTGTGGGCTGCTTTGCGCTTACTGGAGATTGGCCCGGGGGATGAAGTTCTCGTTCCATCATTGACGTACATTGCTACAGCAACTTGCGTTTCTTTGGCCGGCGCCACTCCGATCTTCGTTGACGTTGAACCAGATTATTGGTGCGTTGATCTTGCTGCGCTTGAGGCTGCACGCACGCCCAATACCAAAGCCATCATCGCCGTGCATCTTTTTGGGCAAATGTGCGATGACGCCTTGGTCAATTGGTGCGATGATCACGGCATCGCTTACATTGAAGATGCGGCACAAGCCCACGGGGCCGTTGCGATGAACGGCACAAAAGCGGGCGGCGTTGGCGATGTGGCATGTTTTTCGTTCTTCCCATCCAAGAACCTCGCCGTCGGTGGAGAAGGCGGGATGATGACGACCCGGCGAGAAGACCTAGCCGCCCGCATGGACGCCTTGGTCAATCATGGGCGGGATGCTCGACTTGAATCGCATGAAGTTGGCTCTAACCTACGGATGTCCGAAGTTTCAGCAGCCATTGGCCGCGTCCAGTTGAAACGCCTTGAGCAATGGTTGACCCGAAGGCGCGGGATTGCCACCACTTACCATGCTGCCTTTGAAGGATTGAAAGGCGTCACTCTCCCAAACATCCGGCCAGGAACCAAACACGCTTGGCACCAGTACTGTCTTCTTGTTGAGAACCCGGATGAACTTCGGGCGACTCTTGACCAAGCAGGCATTGATTCACGAGTCTATTACGCGACTCCAATTCATCGCCAACAGGTCTACGTCGACCACCCTCAACACGACGAAGAACTCCCCGTCACGGATTCAATCGCCCACCGTTTGGTTGCGATTCCCGTCCACCATCAACTGTCAGATGCAGAAGTCCAACGCGTCGTTCAAGCGGTGTGCGGTTTGCTCACGGCCTGAACTGTTCTGCCAGCGTGGCTAACGAGTGGTTGGAAAGAACGCCGAGCCCGGTGATTTCTTGACCTGCCCAATGGGGTATCTGGTTAATCTCCTGCTCCTCATTCAACTCGACCTCCGCCACCACAAGACCTGCAAACATGCCTTCGTACTCATCTACTTCCCAGGTTAATCCTTGTTCGTCAGTCCAAAGGTATCTGGTTTTCATGATGTGCGGAAGATGTTGGTTTTCAAGGAGTTCCCGATATGTACTTTCTGAAATATTTCTTTCAATTTCATACCTGCTGTCATCGTTTTTCCTTGTCTTTGAGGTGAAGATGAAGGCATCGTTGGCCATGCGTAGCCGAGCTCCCCAACCGGTTTGGGCACGAAAGAGAACTCGTTCCTCTTCGGTCAGTGGAAAAAGGGCATTTCCATTGTATTCAAGGATTGATTCGTTCAATGCAAGTGAATCGGATTTGAGGTAGTGCTGGACAATGGCGATGGCTCGTTCGCTGCGCCAAGGCTTTGCATTCCGTCCATCGACGAAAAATCGGCGTTCCCGTTCCGTGAGATTACGAACCCCTCCCATGTTTCTAATCTCCTTGATATGGTTGAATCTCGCTGGGTTGTGGTGGGAAAGACGCCGCGGTGTTTTGCATGGCCACAAACTGGACGTCCTCGATAAGTTGAGTGCCAGGAGGGCCCAATGTAACACGGTCTATGCTGAATCGGTCATCGCTGAGCAAGGAAGCATCACCCTGGGCTAAGCGAAGTTCAAGTTGGCGTGAAGTGGAAAATGCTCGCCAAATTAACCATACAGGAAACAGCAAGATCAGCGAAGCGAGCATCATTTCTAAGATGGCCAAAACATTCACCCGTTTCGTTGAATCAATCCATTCCATGAGGCAGCAGCGTATGCTTTTGCGGATGCCCCTGGATCGCTTGCTTTGTGAATTCCAGAACCCACGATAATGCAGTCGGATCCAGCCAGAACCGCTTCGGTCGGGTCGCCGTACCGCTGACCCATCTCACCGTCGCCAACCTCAAGGTTAACGCCAGGGGTCCAGATCATCTTCTCCTCGCCGACAGCGCTGCGCAGTTGTTGCAATTCTTCGGGGCGTGACCCGTTGCCGATGAATCCAAACACGCCGTTGTGGGCCGTGCCTTTTCCAACAACTTCGGTGGTGTAGGCTGGATGAAGCAAATTACCTCGGCTGGACATTTGGGCCAGCAAGAGAACGCCCCCGGTCCGGCCAACGTCCGTCCAGGCAGCTTGCAATCCATCGACGATGTCGGGGCCGCTGATGAGGTGTGCCGTGACCAAATCCGACCACGACCGAACATCGTAGATGCCGGCCATTTGCGAGCGACTGATTTTTCCAATGTCAGCAAATTTTCGGTCTTCAAAGATGAGCAGATTTGCCTCGTGGGCGGCCTTGCAGAACCGAGTCCATGCTTCGGGGTTCCAATCGTCAACGAGGTCTACGTGAGTTTTGAGCGCAGCTACGTGTGGTCCAACGGCTTCGATGAGTTCAAACAAACCAGCCATGGTGTTTCGATCGGCTGCTAAACAAACCAAAGATTGCTTGGCTGCGGCGACTTTCATGTACCGTTTCGCCATGGGCGAAGTGGCCATTTCCCACCGAACACCCCACGCTTCCGACGGCTCCATGAAGAGGGCCTGTGCGTACCCCCCCCTCAATGGTTGTGGCCTCTACGACCAAACATTATGTTCATGATGCACCCACTCGTCCGTAAACCATGCGACAGGCACTTTTCTTGACCGTGCTGTTGTTGTTAACGCCACTTTCTGGGTGTTTTGGCTCGCCGGAAAACGCGGAAGAATCCGAAGATGAGAGCATGTATCCTTCCATTTGGGAGCGTCATACGCTTGATTGGAACTGGACCGGCTCGTACGCTCGCGTTCTGCAGGACGGACCCCATGCCCCCCTCCCCGTCCAAGAAGCATTCATCGATGTCGACACCACGGGCACCTGGGAAGGAGGTCCGAACTCGGCTGAAGTCCATCTTTCATACTGGCTCCCATCCAACACCGAGGTAGGCGAACAAGTCCCCGTGATTGCGATTGTTAGCCCCTATTTCGATTATGGCTCTCCCGGAAGTCAGTCCAGTCCAACCAATGTGGTCGGCGGGGGGCGTGGTGAGTTCATCTATGACAATTTCATACCTCATGGTTATGCTTTGGCTCAGGTCGCCGTCTTTGCTACGGAGGAGAGCACCGGTTGTTTCGATTACCGCGGCGACGGGGAAGGTCAAGGAATCCATGCCGCCGTTGAATGGCTCGGCACACAAAATTGGAGCAACGGCCATGTAGCCATTTACGGGAAATCCTACGAAGGAGCAACGGCGTGGGAAGCTGCAGCACAAGGGAGCGAATATCTGAAGACCATCGTACCCATTTCCGGTACGACCGCTTTGGGGCCGCTGCTTTACAAAAATGGCAGCGCCGAAGCTCGGAGCCAAGTGATGCATTCCAATTATGGGGGGTCCATTCTCGATTACGATACAGACGATCTTGACAACATGTGCGCTGATGTCTTGGAAGGATTCCTTGCGGGCCCTACTCGATATGGTCTGGGTGAATTGGACCCCTACATGGACAACTATTACGATGAACGAAGCCATATTGACAAAGCCCTCGGCACGTACAATGGGAGCATCTACTGGGTTCAGGGGATGCAAGACTGGAACGTTGACCCCCACCAAGTGTTTGGCGGCCCTCCCGGTACCAATTGGTACCAAGCCTACATTGACGCAGGGTACGAGGTTGGAGGCATGCTCGGTCAGTGGGAGCACAACTATCCTGACCAGTGGTCAAAACACAACAACCAGGAATCTGGGTATGGCGGCGAAGCGATTGGTAACATGACTCGCTGGGACTGGGGCCAAGATTTGTTCGAATGGATGGAATACTATCTCAAAGGCATCGGTGAGCAGCCCAACCTTCACGCTCAAATCCAACGCAACGATGGAGAGTGGCGCATCGAAGAAACATGGCCCCCACTCGACGCCGAATGGGCGCCAAGCGATTGCGCTTTCAGTGGAGGTTCAGTCGGAGCCTCTTCCACGTACACCGTTGATTGTGCAGCCTTCTCCATGGACCATGACACACACATCAGCGGCCTACCTACTCTCCACCTGGATGTGACTCCTTCGTTTGATGGAGGGCAGATATTCGCTGAATTACGAGACGCGCAAACCGGTTTGCGATTCGGCCATGCTACCATGGATGTACGCTACCATGCCGGTGGCTACGATGCTCAAACCGTGGTGCCGTTTTCCACGGTTACCATGCTCATGGAATTCCAGGGGATGGATGTGATTCTTCCCGCAGGGCACGGCTTAGAGATCGTCCTCACGCAAAACGGAGAGGATTACCTTCCTCCGGCTTGCAGTAATACATGCCCCATTACCGTGAACTCAGGTGAACTCATGCTGCCCGTCATTGACCGAGACGGCTCATCCGTTCTTATCACGCCCCAAGGCGACGATGCTGCCAACAACCAGTGATGCAGCATACGGCGGCGAAAACACTCAACCCCCCCGACCGTTGCCGATAAGCGAGGAGTCGCCTATGGTTTCACAGAACCGGCTTTTTGGGTTGTAGTCATCCAAACCGCTGGATTCTACCTCTCGGCGAGACCAGATATCCATTCGAATGGCGATTTCCATCCATTGTTCAGTTGACGATGCGAGGGGCGCGCTATCGCGCATTCGCCCATTCACATA
>Ga0181379_1001296_pt1 | contig 11811 bp, 20 predicted proteins | sample 2SPOviralmetaG_FD_130115 | JGI IMG/M metagenome (GOLD analysis project Ga0181379, IMG submission 130115) | Marine viral communities from the oligotrophic San Pedro Time Series (SPOT) site, San Pedro Channel, CA, USA - 2 SPOT_SRF_2009-07-10 | ecosystem: Environmental > Aquatic > Marine > Strait... | reverse complement strand
TTATGATTACAGGATTTACTGCGAGCACGTTTGATTTACTTCATGCTGGTCATGTCTCTATGTTGAGAGAAGCCAAAGGTCAATGTGATTATTTGGTTTGTGCCCTACAAGTTGACCCTTCCTTAGATAGACCCGAAAAGAATCCGCCTGTACAGACGTTGGTTGAAAGATGGACGCAACTACAGGCGATTAAATACGTCGATGAAATTATTCCCTATCAAACAGAACAGGACTTGGAAGATATCCTTAAAATGTTCGACTTTGATGTAAGAATCATAGGTGCGGAATATAAGGATAAGACATTCACAGGCCGTGCAACGTGTGCTGCTCGTGGTATTGAAATTTATTTTAACCGAAGAGACCATAGGTTTTCTACATCTGACCTACGCCGAAGGGTTTCTTCACTTGCCATACCTACCCCCAATAAGGTATAATACGTGAAATTTAGGAGTACTTTGTGACTAAACCAAAAATCAAACCAAAAGATAAACCACATTACGTTAACAACAGACAGTTTTCTGAAGCTGTTGTTGAATACTGTCAACGAGTAGAATGGTGCGAAAAGAAAGGAGACCCCAAACCTGTTGTACCAAACTACGTAGCAGAATGTTTTCTTAAGATTGCGGAAGGACTTTCCCATAAGGCCAACTTCGTCCGGTATACCTATCGTGAAGAGATGGTGATGGATGCGGTAGAGAACTGTCTCAAGGCAATTGAGAACTATGATATCAAGACTGCAACACGTACCGGACTACCCAATGCGTTTGCTTACTTTACACAAATATCTTGGTATGCATTCTTACGTAGGATTCAGAAAGAGAAGAAGCAACAGGATATCAAGATGAAGTATATCACTGAAGCTGGTGTAGAAGCATTCCTTGACGGTCATGCTAGCAATCAGGAAAGAGATTACTCTAATATTATTCCATTCGTAGAAACTTTACGTTATCGTATTGATCAAGTGAAAGGTGCTGATGCGGAATTCAAAGAATATGTAAATGAACAGAAGAAGCGTAAACGCAGAACTGTCAAAGTAGACTCAGACCTAACGGATTTTTTGGTAGATGATAAAAACCCTAGTTGATAGTGAATATGTAGAGACGGTTGTTCCCAAGGATGTAATGAATGCAGTCAAGTTGGAATCCGTACACTACGAAGATTTAAAACCCTACAACAGTAAACTTGCTGGTAATATCAAACGAGAGTATGTACTAGAAAGTTGCCGTGGTTATGTTAGGGACTACGTGGAGAATACCGCAAGAGAGTGGCGAACAGGTAAGTGGAACATGGTGGACTTGTGGGTCAACCTTATGGCCAAACACGAGTTTAATCCACCACACCGACACGGAGGCGATCTATCATTCGTGATGTTTGTTGATGTCCCATATCAGATTGAGGATGAACTTAACATGTATCCGGACACTAGTGCATCTTGTTCTGGACATTTTTCTTTTCAGTTTGCTAACATGTATGGTGATCTGTGTGAGAAATTTATTCCAGTAGACAAGTTGTACAACAATAAGATGTTTATGTTTCCGTCCAAACTAAAACATTGTGTCTATCCATTCTACACTAGTGATGAGTTTCGTGTCACTGTCTCAGGTAATTTAGAAAGGGCTTGACAACTCCTTACGCATCTGGTATCATGGATGCATTTATATAAATTCGGTTTAATTTATGAAGATAGCAATACTGAATGATACCCACTGTGGTATCCGGAATTCTTCTGACATTTTTATGGAATATCAGGAACGTTTTTATAAGGACGTTTTCTTTCCGTATCTGTTAGAGAATGATATTAAACACATACTACACCTTGGTGATTACTACGATAATCGTAAGACAATCAACTTCAAGGCCTTGAGTCATAACCGTAAAATCTTCTTAGAGAAGTTGCGTCAATATGGTATCACTATGGACATCATTCCTGGCAACCATGACACTTACTTTAAGAACACTAACGAACTTAACGCACTGAAGGAACTACAGGGTCACTACATGAACGAAGTGAATCTTGTTATGGAACCAAAGGTTGTCAAGTATGGTGAACTAGATGTTGCCTTGGTTCCTTGGATAAATCAGGAAAACGAAAGTGACACTTTAGAATTCCTTAAGTCATGCAAGGCGCCCGTGGTTGGTGCACACTTAGAGTTGGCTGGGTTTGAGATGGATCGTGGTTTGTTTTGTCATGATGGTATGTCACCGAAACACTTTGAGAACTTTGATATGGTTCTGACTGGACACTTCCACACAAGGTCTAGTAAGGACAACATACATTACCTTGGTGCACAGATGGAGTTCTTCTGGAACGACTGTGGTGATAACAAATACTTCCATGTTCTTGATACTGAAACAAGAGAACTGACTCCCGTACTAAACCCAATCAAAATCTATGAGAAGATTTACTACGATCATGAACAGATGGGTAACTTCAAGTTCAAAGACATGCGATACCTAGACAACAAGTTCGTAAAGATAATCGTTGTCAACAAGGGTGATGCGTATGAGTTTGAACGTTTCGTTGATCGTGTACAGAACTGTAACATACATGAACTGAAGATTGTAGAAGACTTCAAAGACTTCTTAGGTTCTAATGTGGATGACCAAGCCGTTTCGGTAGAGGATACGGAGACTCTAGTCATGGACTATATTGATGCAGTGCAAACTGACCTAGACAAGGAACGTATCAAACAAGAAATCTCTACACTCATGATTGAAGCGCAACAACTGGAGGTAATGTAATGGCTGCAAAAAATGACATTACTGGTGATGCTATTGTTTCTAAAACAAGCGAAAAGTATCGTGATAACTATGACAAAATTTTTCGGAAGGAGAAGGATGTGGGACTAGGTTTTAATGATGGATTCAATGCCCCCAAGGGATTTTGGGAACACTACTGTGAGGTAGAAGATTCCTTGATGGGTGTAGAAAAAGATTTCCCATGCAATTGGTGTGGTAAAACAGAAGAAGATTTTGAGCTTGACAAGTCTGAATAACATATGGTAACATACTCGCTATGATCAAATTTGAGAAGATTCGGTGGAAAAACTTTCTATCCACTGGTAACAACTTTACAGAGATTGACCTGACCCAGAAACCTACCACTTTAGTGGTGGGAGATAACGGTGCGGGCAAATCTACGATGTTGGACGCTTTGTCGTTTGGACTCTTTGGTAAGTCACATCGTAAGATATCCAAGGCTCAGTTAGTCAATTCTGTTAATCAGAAGGGCACACTGGTCGAGGTTCTTTTCTCTGTCAACGGGATTAATTATAAGATCATTCGTGGTATCAAACCTAACGTGTTTGAGATATGGGCCAATGACAACATGATTAACCAAAACTCTCATGCAAAAGAATATCAACAGATTCTAGAACGCAACATTCTGAAGTTGACTCACAAGTCATTTCACCAGATTGTTGTTCTTGGATCAAGTTCTTTTGTACCATTCATGCAATTGGGTAGTGGTGCAAGGCGTGAGGTCATTGAAGACTTACTTGACATCAACATGTTCAGTAAGATGAATGCCCTATTAAAGGAAAAGATGTCTATCCTTAAAGAAGGTATCAAGGACAACTCTCATGAGATAGAGGTTGTCAAGACTAAGATCAATTCACAGAAGAAATACTTGCGGGACTTATCAGCCTTAAACACTGCACACCGTAAGGAGAAAGAGTCAGAAATCACCGTATTACTTGCGGAGATTACGGAACTCCAAGACTTCAACACTGAGAATATGTCTACCGCAACGACACGTCAACAAGACCTGTCGAAGAAACTGGAAAAAGTCGCCACGTCACGTGAGAAGTTACTCAACTACCAGTCTTCATTTAAGAGTGAGATTAAGTCCGTGGTCAAACAGGCCAAGTTCTTTGAGGACAATGCTATATGTCCTACATGTGATCAAGACATCGATGAGGATTTACGTGACACCAAGAAGACCGATGCACAGACACGTGCGAAAGAACTTAATGATGTCATGACCGAATCCCACAATAAGATGGAAGAGTTTGAGGCGCAACTTAAAGAACTGAACACAGAGTTGGCCGAGGTCACCGAATTACAAAATACGGTAAACAACAATAACCAAACAATCACACGAATCAATCGCAACATAGATCGTATCCGTAATGAGATAGAGAGTATGGCAGAGAACACTGGTGATCTCGCAGAAGCCAACGACGATCTAATGAGACTGAATAAAGAATTAGATACCAAGCAGGATCAGAAATATAAACTACATGAAAACTATTCTTACCAACAGGTGAGTTCAGAGTTACTTCGTGACACTGGTATCAAGACCAAGATTATTAAACAGTATCTTCCAGTCATCAACCAACTGACCAATCAGTACTTACAGATTCTAGATTTCTTTGTACACTTTGATTTGGATGAAAGTTTCAATGAGACTATCCGATCAAGGTTCCGTGACAACTTTTCGTATGACTCATTCTCTGAGGGTGAGAAACAACGTATTGATTTGTCCCTACTGTTTACATGGAGACAGATTGCAAAGATGAAGAACAGTGTTGCAACCAACCTACTAATCCTTGATGAAACATTTGATTCGTCTCTGGATGATGATGGGGTGGACAACCTAATGAAGATCATACACACACTTGGTGAAGAGACTAATGTGTTTGTGATTTCTCATAAGGCGGAACTAGAAGATGCGGCCTTCCAACGTCGAATCGAATTCGTCAAAGAGAAAAACTTTAGTAAAATAAAAGAAGCGGCTTGACACAACGGCTCTGTTGTGTTATCATATGCGTAATTTGTAAATAAACAAAAAGGTGAATATTATGGAATTATCTGATCGTACTCTCGCAGTTCTTAAGAACTATGCAAACATTAACCCGAACATCGTCTTCGAAGAAGGCAGCAATGTTCGAACCGTATCTGTCGCACGTAACGTGTTTTCACGTACTACTGTGTCAGAACAATTTCCAGCAGGGTTCGGCATCTACGATCTCAATGAATTCTTAAATGTTTTAGGTCTGGTTGATAAACCTGTTCTTTCATTTGAGAAAGATTATGTGGTTGTGGGTGACGCTACTGGACGTTCTAAGGTCAAGTATTTTTACTCTGATCCGGACATGTTAACTTCTCCGTCTAAGGATATAAACTTACCGGAATTCGAAGTTAAATTCGTACTAGATAATGGTACGTTGGGACGCATTAAACGTGCAGCTCAGGCACTAGGACATAACGAGATTAGTATCCGTCCAAATAATGGATCGATTCAAATCTCTGTACTAGATACTAAGGATGCAACGTCAAATGCGTTTACCATTGACGTGGATGGTTCGTATGAAGATGGAGTTGATTTCAACTTCGTATTGAATGTGAACAATCTCAAGATTGTCAACGAGGACTTTGAAGTCAACATCTCTAAGAAGTTGATCTCTCAGTTCAAGTCTGTACAGTCTGACATTGAGTATTTTATTGCACTTGAAAAATCATCAACATTTGGAGTATAACGATGGCAAAAGCAAACGAAGCTGCAGCGACTGAGGCAGCACAAGACCACTCTCAGGCATATGAGCTTGGGAACCGTGTATCACGATCTACTATCGCAGTTATTGATACTGTAGTACAACGTGGTGGTTTCAAAGGTGAGGAACTTTCTACTATTGGACAATTGCGTGATCAAGCAATGCAGTTTGTTCAACTTGCTGAAGGTTTTCAATCTGAGACTGCTGGCGACACTGAGTAACTTCAGTGCGCCTGTAGCTCAATAGGATAGAGCAACAGCCTTCTAAGCTGTAGGTTACAGGTTCGATTCCTGTCAGGCGTGCCAACATTTTTAATGCGGAGTTCGTATAATGGTATTACCGGAGGTTTCCAACCTTCAGACGGTGGTTCGATTCCACCACTCCGCTCCAATTTTAAGAGGGACGAAATATGAAATCAGGGAAAGTATGGGGTCATACGGAACTCATTGAGCATACGTCTTCGTTTGAATTTCATAGAATTGAATTCAAGGCGAATCACTGTTGTTCAGAACATTACCACAAGACTAAGTGGAATGGTTTCTTTGTTGAGTCTGGTAGAATGTTAATTAGAACATGGCCAGATAATGAAGAACCAAACGACAGTAGACCTGTCATTTGTGACCAAACCGTTCTTAAGGCCGGTGAGTATTATAAAGTAGAACCTGGCAAGTGGCATCAATTCGTCGGTGTTACCGATGGTGTTGCATTTGAGTTGTATTGGTCTGAGTTTGACGGCAATGACATTGTACGAAGAACACAAGGACGTGCACTGGAAAAACATCCAACAGATGGTCACATTGGCAATCCACTCATAGATTTAAATCACGATGGCGTATAGTCTTTCTGACTACATTAAGGTATACGATGAGGTCATTCCAAATGACGTTTGTGAAGACCTCATTCTTGCTTACAATCAAAACCACAAGTACGTGCAAACGCACAAGACCGATGGTTACATTTTTAATCAATTAGAGATCAATACTACACCTACTATAAATGCTGTTGCTGATCCCTTATACCGGACTTTAATTCCAACATATCAAGAATACTTCAACGAGTTAGGATGTACTGATTATGTAAACTTGGATAAACCAAGCGTCGAATCTTTAAGGATCAAGAAGTACAAAAAGAATAGTGGTGAACAGTTCAAGACTCATGTAGATGTCGTTGACCATGAAACCGCTAGAAGATACGCTGTCGCTATTGTGTATTTAAACGATAATGATGGTGCGACAGTATTCCCTACCATTGGTAAGAAGGTCGAAGCTAAAAAGGGTAGAGTAGTTATCTTTCCACCAAACTGGATGTTTCCTCATGCTGGATTGGAACCGACGAATCATGATAAATACATCATGATGACTTGTCTCCATTACACATAGGAAGTGAATGAAAAGGATAACATACAAACACTGGAAGAAACCGGAGGTCATATTGGTAAGAGAAGGAATTCTACCTACCAACATGAATAGGAATCCGGATAACGATAGATGGGTAATGAAGTGTTCCGATGGAACATGGGAGGATATCCTAAAATCTACAGTAGTCAAGATTGAAGAAATGACGCCGCCGGATTAGCTCAGGTCGGCAGAGCAACTGATTTGTAATCAGTGGGTCGGGAGTTCGAATCTCTCATCCGGCACCAGTCACCATATAACGAAATGATCTATAAACTGTGTTTTTATAGATCAAAAAAAACTTAACTTTTTTTCAAAAAACGCTTGCCTTTAGAACAAGAATGTCCTATAATAGGTACATAAATTGATGAGAGAGGTAAATTATGACTGCATTTGTTAAAGAAGAGTTCGTTTGGGATGGTATGTATCTCATGTATAGAGGCAGACACGAAGAGTCTGTGAACATGGAGGTCGCAAGACCTGACTGTCACCCATCTTGGATCGGTAAACCAAAACCTGAGTTTATCGCAAGGTTCAAGTATGGGCCATACAAGCCTTGGAAGGCGTGGGTCAACTTCCTAGTGAAGAACTCTTCTGTTGAAGAGTACGTCAAACTGGAAAAGGAATCTACTCCGGTTCAGGCGATGAGAAAATTAGGTTATGGAGGAAAGTGCTAATGAAACTTGTTATTCAAACTCAGTTCCGTGAGAACTATGGTGCCCACGATTGGGACGGCAAGGGCGAGTGCCCTCAGTACTGGAAGTTCAAAGGTGGTGACACCTACATCGTTGATGTGTCTTTAGCGGAGGCGCAAGATAAGTCTTTCTATGCGTCTGTGGCAAAGTGCATCGAGCACAAGTCTGACTACTCAGAAGAGTATATCCTTGGTGAGTCTCTCATCGACGATATGGACTTCAAAGAGTCGGATCATGTAGAACACTGGGAATCTCCCATCTACTGCATTAAGTTGTCAGACCGTGACGAACTTCTCTGCAAGTCTGTCGCACGTAAGTACGACATGGAAGCTACGCCTTATGGTGAGCGTTCTTGGTCTCAGACCGAAGATGGTCGCTCTGATCAACGTCTCATTACTTTTGATGAGGCAGCATGAGGGTTCAAGTATGTTGGCAATTATGGGTAGGGATCATCTTATCCTTTTGTCTTCTCATGGGACTCTTCTTGTATCCAAAACAAGAAACTGTAGAACCTGATCCTGTTGTAGTTCCGATTGAAATTGAACTAGTAGGCCCACCAGAACCGTTACAAGAAAAACTCTTATACTCAGAAAGAGATATTGAATGTCTTGCACTAAACTCATACTACGAAGCTCGTAGTGAAAGTGTAGCTGGTCAAGTTGCAGTAGCTCAAGTAGTAATGAATCGTGTGAAGAGTAATAAATTCCCCAACACTATATGTGAAGTGATACAACACGGAAAAACAAGAATTAACTGGAAGGGTAATGTAGTACCTGTATTGAACCAATGCCACTTTAGTTGGTGGTGTGATGGGAAGAGTGACATTCCCGTTGATGTTCGTACTTACCATTCTATACTAGATTTAGTTACAGATATTCTGTACCTAGATACTGTGGACATAACTGAGGGTAGTTTGTACTATCATGCGGATTATGTAACACCGTATTGGGCGCCATCTTTTGAGATGGTTACCAAAATTGATCGACATATTTTTTATGTTGATCTTAATTCTAAATAACCGTTGGAGGAAATTATGGAATTAGAACTATTGATCGGACTAGGTTTACTAGTCGCTTTGGTTGGTGCTGTGTATCTTATGAATAAGACACCTAGCATTACCGCTATGGATGACGCTGGTGTTATCAAAACCGAAATGGATAAAGTTCGTGAAGAGATTGAGGAAGCTCAAGACCTTAACGGAATGACCAAGAAGGAATTGATTGCCCTCGCAGAGTCCAAAGACGTTCTAGTATCTGCTCGTATGAGAAAGGCAGAAATCATCGCAAAACTTCTGTAGAGTGAAGTTCTGGGATAAGGCAATTGCCAAGGAAACGTCGATACATGTATTCATGGGGACAGTAATAAACTACCCCGTGAGTATCTTCTTTGCTTGGCTTTTTATACATGAATGGGGTATCACCGATCCAGTAAAGTTTGCAACAATTTCTACTATCGGATTCTTTTGTATTGCCTTCACCCGTATATATGTGGTAAGATACCTAACTGAAAAATCGAAAACTAAATGATGGAGTTTATATTATGCGTGATGAATTTTTATGGGTCGAGAAGTATCGCCCTCGCACTGTCGAGGATACAATTCTCCCCGATGCCCTCAAGGACACCTTTCAGAAGATTGTAAACGGTGGTGAGATTCCTAACATGCTTTTCTCTGGTACTGCTGGTACTGGTAAAACAACAGTCGCTCGTGCAATCTGTGACACCCTCGGACTCGACTACATTGTCATTAATGGGTCTGAAGAGGGTAACATCGACACGTTACGTGGCAAGATCAAACAGTTCGCTTCGTCTATCTCTCTCTCAGGGGGCTACAAAGTAGTCATCCTAGACGAAGCGGACTACCTTAATCCCCAATCAACTCAACCCGCCTTGCGTGGGTTCATCGAAGAGTTCTCTCAGAACTGTCGATTCATTCTAACTTGTAACTTCAAGAATCGTGTGATTGAACCACTACATTCTCGTTGTTCTAATTATGAGTTTAACTTTAACAAGAAAGTGCAGGCAGGTTTGTGTGCACAATTCATGGAGCGTGCGGGTAGTATCCTTGTTGCCGAGGGGGTGAACTATAACAAAGACACACTCGCACAGCTAATCATGCGTTACTCACCTGACTGGAGACGTGTACTCAACGAGTTACAGCGTCACTCCATTGGTGGACAATTGGAAACTAGTGTCATCCTGAATGACGCAAACGACAACTACAATCTTCTGTTCAAGTCTCTCAAAGATAAGGACTTCAAGAAGATGCGTAGTTGGGTGGTCAACAACATGGACGTAGAACCAGCGGCGGTATTCCGTGGTATCTATGATGTGATGCAAGACCATGTACAACCACAATCGATTCCACAACTCGTATTGATCCTCGCTGATTATCAATACAAGAATGCGTTTGTGGCTGACCATGAACTAAACCTAGTCGCATGTATGACTGAGGTCATGGCTAACGTGGAGATCAAATGAAACTCTGGACAGTTTGGAAATATGCTCTAGGTGGATTCTCCGACGATAAAACGGAACCATACGATAACTATGTTGCCTTACTAAGGACAGTTATTGTTGGTGTTAACTTTCTAACTTGCTTTTTTATTATGGCAAACGTTGTACATAATTGGTGAGATTATGAGTAGAATTGACAACAAACTACATTGGACAACCCTTCTTTCTGAGAAGGTTCTATTAGGAATCATTGGTGGATTGACCGTGATTGCCGCTGGACAACATATCTGGGGCATGTGGCTCACGCAGTATGTCATGTTGGCAGACTTGTTTATGTTGTTCATATATGCGGAAGTGTTGGGTATGGTAGGTGCGTTTTATAGTACTACCCGTATCCCAGTAACACTTCCGATCATTATTGCCATCACTGCACTATGTCGGTTGATTATACTACATAGTAAGGAGATGGAAGAAATGCAACTACTTGCAGAGGCAGGAGCCATTGCAATACTTTCTGGGTCAGCATACTTGATGTCCCTGAAAGATAAAATGAGTCTTGAAAAAATGAGGATGCGAGATGACTGATAAACAAAGTAAGGGGTTCTCACCCCAAGAAGATGTTGATGTCTTTATGATGGCTGCAGATCAACCATTAAGATATGTTGTGCCGGATGATCCTACAATCGTGTTTGATGAAGATCAATCAAAATTGTATATGGACTTGGTTGAAGAAGAGTTCTTAGAAACCAAGGAAGCGTTCGCAGACAAGGATATTGTAGGGGTTGCTGATGGTATTGCTGACATGGTGTGGGTCATCATGGGACTCAGTAGTACACTAGGTATTGACTTCTATAAAGTATGGGATGCCGTGTGGGAATCTAACATGAGTAAAGTACAGGATGGACAGTTAATGAAAAATCCTGATACCGGAAAGGTTATGAAACCTGATACATACTTCCCACCAAAAATTAAGGAAGCGTTAGATATTGATTAGTAAGAAAAGACATTTAATGAAGGCTGTTACTTGGAGAATTATTGCTTCAACAACAACAGCATTAATCGCATGGGCATTTGGAATGCCTGCAAAAGCAATCGGAGCTATATTCATTGCGGATATGGTAATTAAGTTTGTATTATATTATTATCACGAAAGGCTTTGGTACAACGCCATTCGTTTTGGAGTGAAGAAAGATGGAGTCATTGACTAAGTGGGACTATGCCCATATGGAGGCAGCTCATGTGTATGCCAATCTTTCACATGGTCGCAGAGCAAAAGTCGGGTGTGTTATTGTAAAGGATAACCGAATCATCTCCATTGGATACAATGGTATGCCCTCTGGTTGGGACAATAACTGTGAAGATGAAGACCGGCCTATCTGGGCCAAAAACGAAAAAAAGATTGATCCGATCTATGTGAAACTCAAAACTAAACCTGAAGTTTTACATGCAGAGACAAATGCAATCGCTAAGGTTGCTAGGTCTGGAGAATCTTCCGAAGGTTCTAGTCTATACGTGACTATGGCACCATGTATGGATTGCGCTAAACTCATACATCAATCTGGCATATTAAGGGTTTTCTATAACAACACATATCACAAAGGTGATGCTGGTATTTCTTTTCTTGAGAGATGTGGCATAGAAGTTATCCATGTCCCAGATAGATAAAATTTATCAAGAGGAACTACGCAAGATTCTTAGAAAGAGACTGCGTGGTATTATGTGGCCTACAGAGAACGTTCTTTATTTTAAGAACAACATTGATGTGCGTCTGTG
>Ga0181379_1001295_pt1 | contig 11812 bp, 17 predicted proteins | sample 2SPOviralmetaG_FD_130115 | JGI IMG/M metagenome (GOLD analysis project Ga0181379, IMG submission 130115) | Marine viral communities from the oligotrophic San Pedro Time Series (SPOT) site, San Pedro Channel, CA, USA - 2 SPOT_SRF_2009-07-10 | ecosystem: Environmental > Aquatic > Marine > Strait... | reverse complement strand
TTTAAAAGTGTAGCTTACGATAGCTTAGATAAGCAAGTAGATGGTACACACTACAAAGGTATGAAGATACAACCTGCTCATTTTATAAATGAAAATCATTTAGAGTTTGCAGAAGGCAATGCTATTAAATATATTTGTAGACACAAAGCAAAAGGAAAAGCAAAAGATATAGAAAAAGCTATTCACTATTTAGAAATGATATTGGAGAGAGACTATGACTAACGAATCACAGATAACACAATTAGAAAAAAGAGCAAGAGGTTTTCGCAGAATTATCTCAGCACTAAATGATTTACCTATGTATGGAATTAATCCACACTTAGATAAAATACTTCATGTTAAGATTGATGCATTAAAAGACCATCTTAAATTAAAGATAACAAGAAATAATGATAAGTTAAATGAAATGTATACTGAGAGTATAGATAGTTTAGCTGATGATGATGGACAACAAGGTGAAGTAGCACCTGTTGTTGTAGAAGATATACATAATAAAAGTATTCCATTACCTGATAATAGAATGGATTTTCCAAAAGAATAATATGACAAGTATAGAAGATAGAGATGTTGATGCAACTTATGAAAATGAACAAAGTACTGTTACTATCTCATTAAAAGAATATGATAAGTTAAAAGAAAAACAACATTATATTACTGATAAAGATTTAATTTCTTGTATAGATAAGATAGAAGAATTAGTTAGAGCAGTAAGAAAACATATAGTAAGGACAGAAATATGACAGATAAAATTGTAGGATTAAATGGACAACCAGTTAAACCATTAGATGGTGTTTATCATTTAAGACTTTGTTTAATAGGTTCAGATGATATTGATATTAAAAATGTAGAAACATTTGGTATAGCAGAGGATGGTTTCTTTATGGTAAAGTCTATATCTAATAAAAGATTTCCTGTCTTTATGACTAATCCTGTTAGAATAAAAACTATTGAAACATATAAAGATGGTCAAGAACCTTTAACAAAACTTAGTGCAGAAAAAGGTGATGACGACTTTCTTGTAGACTTACTTAGAAAGAAACATGAAGACCAATCGAAAACTTAAACAAAAGAAAAGAGTTAAAAAGAAAGAAGCTTACTTGATGAGTTTCAATTTACTTATTAATAATCAAGGACAATTTATAACTGAGTTGTCTAAATATCCTATGGATAAAATAACAACTCATTTCAAAAAAGAAAATGCTGGTGTGATTAAAGCTTTGTTAAGGGAGTGTGATGCTAAATTTAGTATGCTGTCTGAAGACTTAGAAAAGATTGCTTCAGATGTTTTTCATTCTTAAATTATTTGTTCAGGAGTACACATATACTTAGTTGCTAACTGAGCTTCATTAACATCTTTAATTGTTTGTGTATCTAAAAGTTCTTTAGATATTCTTAAAGCTGCTACAGTACAATCTTTCCATGAATCATACTGAGTTTGTATTTGTACTGGTGGTAAACATTGATTGTTTACAAAAGAACACAGACTCATTGTTAATATAAATTTCATTTCTTTTTATTTTTACCACATTTACATCTAGGTGCAAACACTTTAGATAATATTAATTTTAACCACTTCATTCTAGTATAAGTTTTTTAATAGATTTTGCACCTATATAAATTTCTGTTTCTGCTTTACTTTTAATACATTGATACTCTATATTATTTCCTGTATTAGTACGCATTGCAATTCTCTTTCCTTTTAAACATTGCGACATACTGTCTTGTATTCTATGTTCTTTTATCTCACCATTAACAATCATTAATAAAGCTACAACTATCTCAACCATGTCCATTACCATTTGCTCTAACTTTATCTTTTAAACTTTCAATATCTTCTAAAGCTTTTTCTAATTGTTTAGTTACAAATTCTATGTTAACTTTATTATGCATCATATCTTCTATTCTCTTTTCAATCTTCTCAACTGTCTTATATAAATCTTCTAGCAACATAAACTGTTCTTGGTCAGTCGGCAACTGCTCAGACTTTTTAAGCAAGTCTGCTTGAAATAATTCTCTTGATGTTTCTAATGATGTTAGTCTTGCTGTTACTTCTGTATATGCAAACACACCCATTGCTACAGCAACTACAATACCAATCATATTTTTAATTGGCATACTTACTGATGTCTTATCACTTACTTTCATATTAATCCTTTGGTATTGGTAGTACTATTTCTTTATCTGTATCTTCTGTTAAATATTTTGGTATTACTAATTTCTTTTTGTTAGTTATAAATTTATCTCCCATTAAAGTAATATCAGGATTTTCTTTTTTATAATTATCTTTTAATTCATCCCAATGACTTTTATCATTTTCAGGTCTAGTGTTATCCCTTGTAGGAGTAACACCTCTACATTTTGTAACCAACAATCTAAAGTTTTCATTGTATGTAAGACTAGGATTACTGTTAACTCTACCACACATTTTCATTAATTCTAACTGTTGTTTAATTGCTACATTTTCTTTTGTAGTTTTACAATCTGTGCCTAAATATTTTCTGTAAGTAAAACTTAATCTATAATTATCATCATCATGACGATAGTTATTAGTATCGTTATAATGATTATATTTACCATTTCTATCTTCTGCTTCTATTCTAGTCTCAAACTCTCCACATCTTACACCATACTCATTAAGATATTCGTTTCTAGGATATGCAGGTTCTACAAATAAAGCTAACATTGTCAAAGCTAAAATAATTAATCCTGTAAAATAATAATTCATCCTGAGAACCTCCATACATTACCTGTTTAAATCCTTAATATCATAGCTGTGTTCTCTAACTTGGTCTGCTAGTTGTCTATATAAATTTTCTGCCATCTGCCATGTTGCTTCAGCAGAAGAAAGTCTAGTATTAATATCTACTAATTCTTTTTTAACAACAGATAAATCTCTTTCAAGATTTGTTAGTCTTTGTTCATTTGAATTAATAGTATCTGTAAGATTAACAATATAACGAACACCTGTAAATGTTCCAACAACTAAAGAAGCAACAATAGGAACCATAACAATATTCTTTTTTAATAATTCTGCAATGTTCATACCTTCTTACCCTTGTTAACTCCTTCTTTAATTATATATGATTGAGTGCCATTTGCTCCAGTCTCAACTTCTTTCTTTAACTCTTTAACAAAGTTCATTTGTTTAGCTTTCTTCTCTAAAGATTTAATATAATTAATTATTTGTTTATTTATTCTTCCTACCATGTCGTCTCTTTCTTAGTATATTTACTCTTGAATGCCAACACCAAGTAGTTAACTTAATTGCATAAGTTTCTACTTTAGATATTGCAGTATCGAGTCCACCAAAGAAATTATATAACCACTTATCTAACATATTATTTTTTTACTAACGAACCTCCAAAGTATAAACCAATAATAGCTGATACTAAGTTAGTATCTAATGGTGTAATAACAAAACTATTAGATGATAGTGTTACCCATTTCATTATTTCTTTTTCTGGTATAAAGAAAAATGAAGGTCTAAATTCTAAATAACCTACAATCACACTCGTATCTGGTGATAATATAGGCATAAGTTTTGGTAATAGTACTATAGCGAATACAGCAGTCAATGCTATAATTCTTCTAGTCCATTGAAAACCTTTGTTATCATATTCTCTAGCTTCTTTAAAACCTTGTTGTTGTACTTCTGCTCTTTGTATAAGCATCTTTTGTTCTGCTTGTTTTGCTTTAATGCTTTGCGACCATATACTCATTACTCCTCCGAGTACTGTAGACCCTAACATTGTTATCATTTCAAATGGCATTTATTTCTCCTTATTTATTTGTAAAAAAAAATTTATAAAAATCTTTATTTCTTTTATCAAGTTTTATAAATTCTTTATTTTTATTTGTATATCCTCTTTCGTATTCTTTCTTAATTTTTTCTTCATTGTTATTAAACAATCCATCTCTAAAATTTTTAAATTTTTTAACACCACCACTACCCATATTAAATTGAAAATCAATTAGCATTTGTTTTTTTCTATTATCTAATTTTAAATAATCATCACCATAAACTTCAATTAATCTTTCATGTGCAAATTTTAAATCTTTAATTAATATATCATTATAATTTTCTTTAGTTAAATTTTTTATATTATAACCATAAATAGTATTAGATTTTTTTTCTTCATTAGTAAGTTTATGCCCAAATGCTACAGTATCATTTCCACCTTCAGCAGATTCATGAACTACATCATTAGTAAGACCTAATTTTAATGGAGCATTTTCTACTTTTTTAATATAATTTAAAAACTTTTCATCTTCATAAACAGGTTTTATTTCTGTTTTATTTATATCTAATTTTTTTTCTGAGTCTCTATCTATATTACTATCATCTATATTTAATTGTTTATTAAGTTCATTTTCTAAAACAGAAGTTGAAGAAATTTTTTTAACTGAATTATTTAAAGGAGATGACTCAACATTTTCAAAATTAATAACAGTAGGACTATCACCATCAGAAAACTTTTGTCTTTTAACAATACCTCCTTTATTAAATGGAACTTTTAATAATTTATTATCAATCTTTGGTCCTTTAAGTCTTGGAGGATTCCATAATCTCATAGCCCAGTTTCTCCATTCAGGTAAAGGTAAAAATCTTTTAGCTAAAGTTTGCATAGCTTTATCAGTATCACCTGATAATGCTTGTTTTCCAGCAACAACTGGTTGAGTTAAAATTTGAAAACCTGGTGCAAATAAAAACCAAGGGTCTCTACCTCCTGGACCAATAGTTCTATTAACAAACATATCAATTATCCATCCTTGCATCCCTGATAGTTGACCAGCTTTTGCTAAAAATTCTGCTGTGTTTTCAGAAGGGTCTGTAATAACTTCTCCACTCTTTGCCATTTCTCTTAATTGTTGAATACCTCCATATATTGGAATAACAGCTAAAGTTTTTAATAATGCTCTTGTATCTCCATTTTCTATTCTAGCTAATAATCTATTTGTTTGTGCAGATTTAGCTTGAGTCCAAGATAAAAATTGACCTAGTATTCTAATCCATGGAGTTTGACTTTGAGTAAATAATAATCTATTAGATACTTGAGGTATTAATGCATCTCTATTAGCACCACTAATACCAGCTTGATTTAAATATTTTTTACTAATATTATTTGCAACTGCTTCATCATAATTTTTAAATTTTCCTATTTGTAAAGCTTGATTAGATTCAATACCATATAATTCTTTTAATTGTTTTTGCAATCTTAATGCTAAGTTACTTCCTTTACCTGCTTTACCAACTTCATTTGAATATCTCTTTGCTAATATTTGTGCATCTATAACACCAGTATTATAAGCAAATCTTCGAGCATATCCTGTTAACCATTGTAAACCTAAAGCTTTAAATACAAAATTATTTATTCTCGGTACTGTATCTTTTTTACCAAATTGATTAATAAATCCACCACTTAATATAATATTATTTCCTTCTAAACCTGCAGACTTTGCAACTGATTTAGCCATTTCATCTGTAATATCTAAATTTAAATTTCTTGCTTCACCTTTTTCAAAAGCTGCACGAAGATTTGTTTTTCTTAATCCTCTTAATGCTGAAGTCCAATTAGCAGAAAGTTGCCATGGTTGTACTAAATCTCCTAATGAAGTTATTGTTACTCTTCCTAGCATATTTAAATTTGCTAACATAGATACAATACCAACAGAAGTTTTTAATTGATTTCTTCCTGCTGAACCATACCTATCAAAGTAAGCATCAATAGTTTTTATTATTAATTCAGATTCTTCTTTTATACCTTGAACTTTTTGTGAATCAGTTAAAGTAGAATTGTTATATTTAGCTCTTATTTCTTGTAAAAAAGGTTTTAATAATTCTCCATTCTTTCCAAACTTTCTTGAAAAAGATACTGACTTAACAGAATCACTAACTAATTTACCTAATGTATCTCTAACATCATTAATTAAAAATCCATTTTTTTCTAATACCTCTTCTACTATTTTATAAGGACCATTTAAAGTTCTTTGATGAATTATATGGTCACTAACTGGAGTATAAATTAATTCTGTTTCTGCAGCTTTTCTTTGTGCTGTTTTATAATTAGATTCAGCAACTAAATCTCTCCAAGCATTAGCATTAATAACACTATTGTATCCATTCTTATGTCCTTTTAAATAATTTTCTGCAGCAATCTCTGACTTTAATCTATTGTAATTTGGATTTGGTGTTACTTTATCTTTTAAAAATTTATTTGTTACTCTACCTTTTATTCCTAAATCTTCATAAATTTTTGCAATAACCTTTTTAGCAGCTTTATCATCTGCATCTATTTTATCCCAATTTAATTGTCTTGGAAAATAATCATCAATATCTCTAGGTGAAAAAAATCCTGATTTATTATATAAACTTTTAAAATCTGTAATAAAAGATTGTATATCTTCAGATAATTTTTTTACTTTAGGTGTAGCATTTTTAGATAAATCAACATTACCTCTAGCAATAGCAATAGCTTGAGCTTCTTCATTTGCTGTAACACCTTTCATCATCTCATCTATTTGTCTAAGATAAGTTCTTTCCATAGCTTCTGCTTGAGCAATAACAGATTTTTCTGCCATAGGGTCATCAACACCTCTTAATAAAAGTCTACCAATTCTTTCAGTAGCACCTCCAAAAGATTTTAATTTTGTATATGTAGTTGCAGAAGTAAACTCTCTAGCTTTTTGTAAAGTAAATTTAACTGCATCACTATCAATCCATTTATAAATTTTTTGTTTATCACCTATTTGAAATTTTTTACTACCTTGAATTGTTTTTTGTGTTGCTCCTAAGAATGCACCTGCTGCAACAAACTTCCAAAAATCTTCTTCTTCACCAAATAATACATTTGCACCAGCACCTATTGCACCTCCAAGTAAAGGTTTAGTAACATTAGCCATAACAGCTTTGTATGCTCTTTGTGCAAAATTATCAGTTGCATTTATTTGCTCTATAATTTTACCTAATCGTTTACCTTCTAATTGATAGTATTGTAATAATTTACCTGATTGTCTTTTAATTAATCTTTCTCTTTCTTTATCAAAAGCTTTTCTTGAAGCTTGAAGATTGCTTCTTAATTCAACTATTTGTTGAACACCAGTCTTCCTCATTTTTAAAGCATCACGAGGATTTATTATTTTTTGAGTTTTATCTTTTACAATATCTCTTAACCATTTATTAGAATTTCTAATAGTTTTAGTTTGAGAATAAATATCTTTTTTTAATTTATTTAATTTACCTATTTCTTTTGCAATAGGAGAATAATAATTTGTAGCCCAATTGTCTAATTCTTTTGTTATAGTTTTAACTGGTTGAGTATTAGATAAATTTCTAAATTTAATTAATTCATCATCAGTTAACTTAGCATTTTTTGCAATCTTACCATCAATCCATTTTGCTACTTTTTCAGCTTCTTTTTTAGAAGCATTAGGTATATATTTTTTAGCTATGTTTGCACCAATAGGAAAAACTGCACCAACAGCACCCCCTACTGCAGCAGATGTTCCTGCTTCAACCCAATCAACTTCACCTTTTTTAGCGAGTTGTTGTATTACATTACCACCTCCAATAAGAGCAGCATTAAAACCAATAGATGTTAAAGGATTAGCAAGTAATGGTCTTCCAAAAAAATAACCACCAAGATAATAAGGGTCTGATAACCAAGAAGCAGCACTTCCTATAGTAGTATACTTACCATCATATTTTCCAGTTAAAAATTTTGAATGTTCTTTTTCAAACTCAGCAATCCTAGCTGCTTCATTTTCCTTTGCATATTCTGCAAAAGTTTTATTAGGGTCAAATACATCTTGAAGTTTAGCTTTAGCTAATCTTAAAGCATCACCAGCGACCCATGTTTCTTTATCAAAACCATATTCTAATTTTTCAAAGTTAGAAGGTTCTTCTTCTTTATCAACAACAATACCTTTACTATTTTCTACATCTTCAAAAACTAAAGATGGTGTTGTTTTATTATTGTTTACAGAAGAATCAACTCCAGTAAATGTAATGTTACTATTTTCATTAATAGTATTTTCATTAATAACAGGAGTAGCTGACTCTACATTTTCAAATGTTAATGTTTCAGCCATTGTATTACCTATCTAATTTTTGTTTTATTAACCTTAGTAGTCTTTTTAGGTGGGATTTTTATTTTATTTTTTGGATGCTCTGGATTTGGTACTCTTCTTTTCATTCCTCTTGCACCAGTTATAGTAATAAATTCAGGAATAGTATTTAAATTAGGAGCATTTTTATTTTTATCTACTCCATATTTTACACCTTCAGATATTAAAACATTTATCTCTTCATTGTTTAATGATTTTAATTTTTCAATATTACTAGGAGTTAGAGGAATTTTATCACCTTCTACTCTTCCTGGTATTGCATCATTAAAAGGTACTACAAGAGAATTAATATTATCTTTATTTATACCTATTTTAAAATTAGCAGTAGAAGTTTCTTTATCTAAATTTGTATTTTCATTTCCTTCAACTTTAGGTACTTCATCTGTTTTAACTTCTGCTACACCTTCAATTGCAGATTCAGCTTCAATTGGTTTAATACCTTTTGAATCTAAGTATTTAAGAAACTGGTCTTTGTATACACCATCATTTTGAACACTATTTTGTACTTGAGCTGCCATTGTATTAGTATCTAATTTACTAATAGCTTTTGTTTGCATATCTTTATTATTAACTACATCTCTAATAAAATTTTCATATTGAGTTTTTACTTCAGCACCTTTATAATCTTTACCATTAATTTGACTATTCATATCTAATACATTAAATGGTAAATGAATTACAGCTTCAATATCTTTCTTACCATCAAACCATTCAGTATTATCTAAATTAATTGCTCTTTGTTCAATTGCCTGAATAGTTAATGCATGAATTTTATCTTTACTAAAATTAACACCAATATTTCCTACTCTTTGATTAGGGTCTAATGCTGCATAATCTTCTACAGTTTGATTTTCTAAAATTTGATTATAAGTTTTTTTATAAATATTCATAACCATTTTACCTGCTGCAGTTGATTCTGTTACTTCACCATTTTTAAATTTATAAAATCCTGAACCATCAGCACCTATTAAATTAGAAGCTAATAAAAATTCTACAGCATTACCTTTATCAGCAACACTATCAAATACTAATTTAGTTCTTTGGCTACCAAAAGCTTTATCATATTCTGGTTTAATTTTTATATCAGGTCTTTTTGCATCGCCAGATAATTTAAATTCTTCAGATGACCCATCTTCTGTTTTAGTAATAAATTCTGAAACTTTTTTTTCTGCATTTACAGCATCATTAATAGCATTTTCATTTACTTCAGTAGATTTACCTAATACTTTATTAACTAAAAAATTATTATCTTTTGATTTTTGTAATTCATTTTTATAATTTCTTAATATTAATTTTTCTTCGGCTGCTAAATTATTTGCTAGTTTATCAGGGTCATTACTTTGCATTTCATAATTAAATACTTTACCATCATTAGCTTGAATATCAGTAGCTAATTTAAATGTTCTAGCTTTTCTTTCATCTTCAGAATAAGTACCCCAATATTTATCTGTTGCTGCTAAATACTTAGAAGCATAATCATTTACATTACCAGACTTACCTAATTGTTTAAACTCAGAATTTAATGAATCTATTTCTTTTTTCTTTTCTAATTCTTTATAATATGAATTTAATTCTAAATCATATTTTTTATTTTTTCTATTTATAATACTATCTTTTTCAGCTTTTAATTCTTCAGCTCTAATAATAAAATCTTCTTTTTGATATTGTTTAGACTTATCATACATCCCTTGAAAAACTGAACCTGCTGCTGTAAACCAATCCATTATTTATTCTCCTTTATTTCTTCAATTTTTTTTGGTAAATCTGTTTTAATTCTTGATAATAAACTTTCACTTACTACTTCTTCAGTAGGTTCTACCATAGGTTTAGTTTCTTTAATTTCATCATCATCATCCATATTAACAGGCTCAACATCATCACCATGTATTTGTGCTTCAGGGTCAGTATCTTCACCATCATATAATATATAATCATTAATGTCAGCATAATCAGCAATAGAAATTAATAAATAAATTGTAGGTTCAATTAACATTAACATTAAATCAGGAGTCCATAATCCTTCAGTATAACCTTTATATAAAATAACTTGTGCCATTTCATCTAATGGTGTACCATCATTAATCATATCAACAACTCGAATAAGATTACCACTAGCAGTTAATTCCATATAGATAGCTTCCATACAGTCATCATCTTCTGTATATTTAGGTGGTCTTTCCCATGCTTTCTGCATATCTGAAGATGTTGTTAATGATTCTCCAGGTATAGGAGCATTAAAAGGATTTACTTCCTCTTTATCAAATTGATTTTCTTTTAATCTTTCAGCCATTATGTTCTATACTTCCTTACTTTGTTTGCTATACCTTTCGGTTGTTTTACAAATTGTTTACCTTGTGATTTACCTTTTCTTTTAGCAGCAGTTGTTCTTGCATACTCAGAAGAAGATAAACTTTTTATTGCTGCACTTGGTAAATATCTTTCGCCTGTTTTACTTGAGGGTTTACCAGACTTTGTTCTCCATTTTTGTTTACCCCAATTTTTTAAACTTTGTTGAGATTTAGCTAATGCCATTTCTATACCTTATGTTTTTTTTGCACTTCAAATTTAGCTGATAAACTAGCACCTTTATGAGGTACAAACTTACCAGTATGTTTCATTAACTTATAATTATTTTTTCCTTTTTTCATCCAATGAAATCCTTGAGGTGCTTTTATATTTTTATCTGTCATTATGATTTATATCCTCCTCCTGCTTTTTTATAAGCTTTAGCTAGAGCTTGTGCTTTTCTTGCACTCCATTGTCCAGCTCCTGTACCATGTGAAGCTTGTGATTTTATTCTATTAAATATTTTTTTTCTCATTGTAGGTTTTGTATAATTACCTGCTTTATTTACTGCCATTAGATTGATACTCCATAATTATTATCAGCATTATAGTTCATATGTCTATGATAATTTTTTAATTTATTCCATGCTTCATTTCCAAATACTCCACTAAAATATTTAGTACCCATTGCTCCAGTTAAATTTGTATCTGAAGTTAATGCTCCACCTTGAGTACTAGCAAATTCTGCACCTGGTGTCATTAATGCACTAGCAGTTTCTTGTGGCATATCACTAGGAGATAATAAATTCTTAAGATAATCAGTTCCTTTTTTAGTAATATATTTTTTAGATGTTTTTGTAGCTTTATCTACTAATGCATTTTTATTTCCACTTTGTTTTATAACATTATTATTAAATGTAGAATTACCATTAAACATAAAACCATCTTTTGCTGATGTACCTACACCATAATCACCAGATTTAATAAAATCAAAATCATATATCATTCCATCTGCTGTTCCACCTGAAGTAGAGAATCCTTTATTTTTTGATAATGAATCAAAGATATCATACTTATTAGCAAATGTTCCTTCACTTGCTGAACCAAGATTTTTCATATGTGTTAATGCATTCTCACTTAAACTATTTCCAATTGTTCTATCAAAATTTGCATTTAATGTTTCAGTAATTAATTTATCTGCTTGAGAACTTCCTGCTTTAGTAAAGTAACCTTCAGGACTTCCTAATACTTGTTTAGATATTTGACTTGCATTAATTTGACCTGAATTAATTGCTTTAAGTGCTTGTTCAGAAGTCATCGTTGTAGTTTCGCCAAAACCATAACCCATACCATCAACCTGTACTGCACCTTTTGTTCCTGCTCTAAATTTAGGAGTTAATTCT
>Ga0181379_1001290_pt1 | contig 11834 bp, 18 predicted proteins | sample 2SPOviralmetaG_FD_130115 | JGI IMG/M metagenome (GOLD analysis project Ga0181379, IMG submission 130115) | Marine viral communities from the oligotrophic San Pedro Time Series (SPOT) site, San Pedro Channel, CA, USA - 2 SPOT_SRF_2009-07-10 | ecosystem: Environmental > Aquatic > Marine > Strait... | reverse complement strand
GGAGTAAATTATGTGCCAGCATCATGTGAATCATGTGGTGATGGTCGTGAAGAGATGCCACACCTGGCTAGAGTACAAGAACAAATTATTCGTACTTGCCATGAGGCATATGGAATCTATTTGAACATTGGAATCTCAGTCTATTGTCAGTGGATGAACTGGACCGAACCTCATGGATATGCAATCGGACATGTCCATGGTTCTACATCACAATTGACTGGAGCATTCTTTATTGATGTACCAGAGGATTCAGGTAATTTATATTTTGAAGATGTGGACATGGAGATCATGCCTACGTGTGGATTCCAAGCAGAAGATGTTGTTGACAATAAAAAGATGAACGTCAACACTTTCTATGAGCACAAACCTCGTAATGGAGAATGTGTTATTTTTCATCCAATGATCCGTCATAGGGTTGGAACTAACAACTCTAAATTACCTAGAGTGTCATTGGCATTTGACCTTCGTATTGGTATGTGAATACATATAGTATAGACATATGATATCTCAACTCTAGATGACGTTGTACCGTCCAAACGGTGACTTCGGACCAGTCTGCGACCCGTTTGAAGATCCTACCGACTTCTCATTACCCATACTTGCAGACCCTCTTGTACTTGTTTTTCCTTCTCCTCAAAGGGTACTTGTAGATCTAGAGGGTCAGACAGTAGAAACCGTTCCTGTATGGAATGATCCTGGTGACTATCGTCCTAATGGATTTATGGGTCCTGTCTGCGATCCTACTAGTCCGTATGGTCCAGTAGATTCTATTGGAGAAACAGACCCTAGAGTTGTAGATCCTCAGGCACCACCAGAAGGTAGTGGACCTGCATACACTGGTCCAGTAGAACCATATCGTCCTCTTGGTGACATGGGTCCTGTATGTGATCCTTTTGTCCCAGTAAATATAAATCCAGAAGTCGTAACACCTAGGCAAGATCCAGTAGGTGCTGCTGCTGATGATGACGACGGGGAAACATACCCAGATCCTAGCGTCCAAGATCCTAGGAGACCAACCTCGGTTCCTGTATCGATCGTAGAACCCCCTGACTATCGCCCTGACGGTCCTTTCGGTCCTGTTTGTGACCCTACCCTAGATCCGTTGCTTACTGCCACTGCTGGCGATACTGCTATAGGTGATGGCAACCCAGATGATCTGAATCCAGATGACATATATCCAGACATTCAAGATTTCCCTGGTGCATTACCTGATTGGGCCAACCTTCCTAATTCTCCACCAACTATAGGTCTTCCTACAACAGATCAATTTGAAGATGGTATTGATGCACCTAGTGTTGCTGGTGTTGCAGTATCATACATTCCATTTTTTGATACTAGTGATATCAATAATATTCCTGCTTCATTTACATTCGATGATCCAGAACCTGATAAAGGTGACTGGAACTGGAGTCACTATTATTTCAATGGTAAGTTCTTTGAATGGGATCAAACAAATACATTCAATGGTCTCACAGGTGCTGGTTTATATGGAGCACTAATTGATGCAGCAAAGAATGATACTGAAAAACCTGAGGGAGACAGAGAAGTTTTTCAACCAGGCAACTATTGTGAAGAACCATGGGGTGATCAGGTATTAGATCCATACACTGATACCGATGGCAACGTTGTTTATCGTCAGGTGCGTTCCTTTCCTAGAACTTATCAGGTAAGTCATGAATCTTTTCCTGAAGAGTTTAGTCAAAAATCTGCATGGATCTCTCAAGGTATCTGTAGTTTTGAAGGTAAGACTAGAGAGGTTGGTGACGCAGCATTCTTTTCATCAAAGATTACTATTCCTGATACTGACACATACAAAATTAGGTATAAGTTTTTCAAACGTGGTGAGATATTTTTAGATTACATCGATCCAGATAAAACTACTATCGAATTAGTTACTGAAGCAGAGGGTAGTGCTAGTTATTCTGGAGATGAATATGATGTTGTTAGTAAAGATCTTGACGCAGGGGAATATGACATTACTGTGTTCATGGAAAACTATGCAATAGGAACTCCCCAATCACTCTGGAAAGATTCACCTGCAGCATGTTCTGTTGAGATATATCAAGGAGATTTTTCTATTGTCTCAGGTCAAATACCATGTGATGTAGGTATAGTTGAATCTAATGTACCTGGTGGTGCGTCCTTCGATAGTAATGGAAATATAATTGTCACAGGACAATGTAGACTACAGTTTGATTTTGAATATGATGACAATCCAGATACTTATGGTACTGCTTTAGGTACAGTAGCGTACAGTGCTCTAAACATTTCTTTTACTCAGGATACTTCAACCTCTTCAGGATCTGCTAGAGAAACTAGAAGAGTGGCACAAGGAACTTATCAGATAGCATTATCTAATGCAAACTCTGCTGGTTTTACTATCGAAAATAACAATACTGAAATTTGTTTCAAAGATGGTGATGCAAACGATTGTAATGCACAACTAAAAATTACAACTCTAGAGTCTAGTTCAGCAGGTGAGGGTGTAACGTTTACTTGTGGTACAGTTGCAGAGGTAGAACTTGGTCTAAGATATGATGACAATCCAAATACAGAAGGACTTGCCCTATCAAGCGTTACTTGGTCTGGAGATGATAATGTCACTCTTGTTAGGGATACCAATAAAGAATCTGGATCTAGAACTACCAGAAAAGAATTACTATCTGGAACTTATACAATGAACCTAGTAGATAATGCAGGAGGATTTCTCGTGCAGAACCCTGGGTCTTTCCAGAATGATTCGTATATTGTTTTGTATGATGGTGGTGGGTCTGACGAGAATGGTCGTCTAACATGTGAACAGATTAGTGCATCAGGTCAAAATGTATTTTCTGCTTTTGATAGTAATGGCAATCTTGTAATTACAGGTACACGAGGATATACTAATGATTTCATTGAAGGATTCAAAGATGATAGTAGTGTATGGCAGCAGTCTGATGTAGGCACAGAGATCGTATTCAATGCTACAGACTCTTCTAAGGGTATGCAAGTACAGATTGGTATCATTCCTAGGAATAGGTTCGATGGAAACAACTATACTATCGCTACTGACTGGGCAGTAAAACAGATCATAAACTATGGTAACGGTTATTCGGTTGACGATACGTGGGATGTGTCCTATACTAACTCTGCTACTGGTGGCACCACTAGTGCGAAGGTCAAGATCTTCTCCACTCGTAAGGGTCGTGCTTCCGTTGGCAATCTAGTCTGGTCAACAACAAATAATGCTGTTGGTTATGACGAGTCCTTCACTCCATTCCCCTGACTAATCAATGGATATTCAAATTGATAAGGACATGCTTCCAGAACATCTCCGTGAGATGTTTGATGATGATGTTGTCTTAGATACATTCTATGCAGACCAAGATGTTGCATTGATAGATGCTCTTGGCAATCCCATTGAAAGGGATATGAATCAACTCAAGATAGAATATGCTTTGAAGAAAGCAGTACAAGACATGGTTCCTCACAAACCCAAACCAAAACCCAGAAAGAAATTTCATTCAGTCATTGATGAACTGAACAAATTGTGAAGGCACTTGACAGGGACGGCGATCCGTCCTATACTAACCAAGTTGAGGGATAAAACCCTTATACATATTAGGACGTAACTCAATGTTACGTTTTACAACACGAGACTAGTCGAGTCTCTATTCATCTGCGGGTATCCATTCCGCAAGTAACTAAAGGTAATTTTCAATGATCAAATCTGTATTCGCAGCTTCCGCTGCTCTGTTCGCTTCCGCTGGCGCTGCCCTTGCAGGTCCCTACGTCAACGTAGAAACCAATGCTGGTTGGACTGGATCGGAGTACAATGGTGCCGCAACGGACCTTCATCTGGGTTATGAAGGACCTATCGGTGAGTCTGCTTCGTACTACGTCCAAGGCGGCGCTACCCTGGTCTCCCCTGACGGTGGCGAAACCGAAACCGTTCCTTCTGGTAAGGCAGGCGTGGGTCTCTCCTTGAGCGATGCTCTGGGTGCCTATGGCGAAGTCTCCTTCGTGGGCAGTGGCGATGCTGACATCGACCGTGGATACGGCGCTAAATTGGGTCTGAAGTATTCCTTCTGATCTCCAATGTAACTGAGGGCACCTTCGGGTGCCCTTTTTTTATTTCTCATACTTATGAATTTTGCAGTTTACACACGTCCTGGGTGCCCCTTTTGTACAAAGGTAAAGCAAGTTCTCTCAGGTAAAGGTTTGAATTACAATGAGTATATCCTCAACGTAAATTTTCAACGAGAAGATTTTTACAAGCAATTTGGAAATGGATCTACATTTCCTCAAGTGGTTATGGATGGTAAGAATATCGGTGGATGCACTGAGACAGTACAGTATCTCAGAGAACAAAAACTGATCTAAATACTCATAGTATATCCAATTGGAGGTTGGTGGTTCCAGAAATTTTTTTAGGTAGTAAGGAGAGGAACCCATGTTAGTAGCACTAGTTGTTTTAGTGGTTATTGGTGCATTTATTCTAGGTTCATTTGTAACCTGGAGTATCAAACCACACATCGATGCGTACGTTGACAATGCAGCCTATGCTAAAGCAATTATACATCCAGAAATGCTAGACGATGATGGGAATATCCTACGGGATGAGCTCATATACATAACTAGAGACAATGATTTCTTGGATGAACCAGAAGACATTGATGAAGATGACGATGAGTAATTGAGGTAAATTATGGCAAAAACAATGATGGTGAATAGCAGTAGCAGACTGCTGATTAGCGAGGTCCTACAAAAGGTTCACAACGCTAAAACAAAAAGGGAAAAGATCATTCTACTTAGGCAGTATGAATCTGTTGCTCTTCGCCAACTTTTGATTTGGAATTATGATACCTCTGTAGTCAGTATGATTCCAGAGGGTGATGTCCCTTACAAAGCAAACGATGCCCCTGCTGGTACTGATCACACCAGACTAGAGTCAGAATATAGAGGACTCTATCGTTTCTGTAAGGGTGGAGCAGATAAACTGCCTTCACTAAAACGTGAGACTATGTTCATTCAACTTCTTGAAGGACTCCATGAGTCTGAAGCAGAAGTTCTTTGTTTGATCAAGGACCATAATCTCACTAAAAAGTTTCGTATTACATTTGCAGTAGTAAAGGAAGCATTTCCCAATATTGAATGGGGCGGTAGATCTTGAGAGTATTCAAACAGAACTGCTCCAAAGAAGAAGCAAGTGACAAGACACTACCATATACTTGTTACCTTGTGACCTATACTGTAGATGGGAAAGAAACATATGATCTTGCAATCTCTACTAAACAAGTAGAGATGTTTGATTATTATTGGGACCTATACAAAAAAGATTTTATTGGTTGGGTCCAATCTGATGGTAGAATGAATCCTAAACTATGGCAAGACCCAAGCAAGAAAAAACCGACCAAAACAAAATGACTGTTTACCTTGATAACCGATCGGTTGAAGAGGAAGAACGGGAGATTACAGAACAGCAAGAGCAACTTGCGAGACAAAAAGATGCAGCAGAAATAACTGCTAAACTCTTTTGGCATCTCCTTATTGCTCCTGTTGTTTTCTTTTTGTTATGGAATTCTATCTTGACATCGCTGTTCGGTCTTGCTAAGATAGGTTACCTAAAATCCTTAGGTATTTTATTGATGGCACATTTGCTTAGAGGTTCAAAGAATGAATAGTGTAAAACTGGTAACAGTTACACCTGACGCAGAAAAGATTATGGGATATGTTGCTCGTGTGAGCAACCCTAAGAACCAAACTAATCCAAATGTTGCAGGTCTTTTATCATATTGTATCAAGCATGGGCATTGGTCTGTGTTTGAGCAAGCAACAATGACTCTTGAGATTGAAACTACAAGGGGAATTGCTGCACAAATTCTTCGCCATAGATCATTCACATATCAAGAGTTCTCTCAAAGGTATGCTGATAGTTCTATGTTGGCAGAAACTATTCCACTTCCAGAACTTCGTAGGCAAGACACAAAGAATCGTCAGAATTCTATTGATGATGTTGACCCATTCATCAGACAGAAGTATGAGATCTTGATGCAGCATCACTTCAAAGAAGGGATGCAACTATATCAAGAGATGCTAGACTCTGGTATTGCAAAGGAGTGTGCTCGTTTTGTGCTTCCCCTTGCCGTACCCACCAAAATCTACATGACGGGCTCAGTTCGGTCATGGATTCATTACATCGATCTTCGCTCTTCCAATGGAACTCAGAAAGAACATATGGATATTGCACTGGGTGCTAAGAGGATCTTTACTTGCACGTTCCCAACCGTCGCTGCTGCATTGGACTGGTCTTGTCCTAATGACGACTGCAAATGCGACGAAATCGAATCAATACAACCAGCAATTAGGATTGACTAACAATGCCAACTTACCCCGTAATAAATAAGACTACTGGAGAAAAACAAACTCTCCAGATGAGCATGACAGATTACTGCGAATGGAAAGATGCTAACCCTGACTGGGATAAAGACTGGTCAGAAGGTATCGGTGGTCATATGTATGGCAAACCCAAACCCGATCAAGGTTTCAAAGAAGTTATGTCTAAAGTCCAAAGAAAGCACCCTGGTGCCAACCTAAGTCGTTTTATTTGATATGCCTAGATCAAGAAAGTCTCGCTCTGCTAATGGTTCCCCTCCTGTCCCACCTGGTATGACTGCTAAACAGATCAAACGTAGACGCCCTATTGATGCTTCCTACATGGTTCCTATCGAACCTGCTACGGAGAATCAGGAGTGGATGTTCAAAGAGTATGCTAGTGGTAAGAATCTTTTACTGCATGGAGTAGCAGGTACAGGTAAGACTTTCATCACATTGTACAATGCGTTGACAGAAGTTCTTGATGAGAACTCACCGTACGATAAGATCTATATTGTCAGGTCCTTAGTACCTACTAGGGAAATTGGTTTCCTTCCTGGTGATCATGAAGACAAGGCTGCTTTGTATCAGATCCCATACAAGAACATGGTTAGATATATGTTCTCTATGCCTGATGACAATTCGTTTGAAATGCTCTATGATAATCTGAGAGCACAGGAAACAATCAGTTTCTGGTCCACATCATTCCTTCGCGGTGTGACTTTGGATAACTGTATTGTAATCGTGGATGAGTTTTCTAACCTGAACTTCCACGAACTTGACTCTATCGTTACTAGAATTGGTGAGGATAGTAAGATTATGTTCTGCGGTGACATCGCTCAAAGCGATCTCTCCAAAGAGAGTGAGAAGTCTGGTATCTCAGACTTCATGAAGATCATTCAATCCATGAGTGATTTTACGTGCATTGAATTTGGAATCAATGATATTGTACGCTCTGGTCTAGTCAAAAACTATCTACTTGCGAAGTACAAATTAGGATTCTAATGTTCAATTTTGTCCATACTACCGACTTCCTAGAACCAAAAGTTACTGAGGAAAATGGTGTTCGATTTTATAAGTTTCCCAATCAGGATAAATATTATCCGAGTGTTACTTCAGTAACTGGCATCAGATCCAAACAAGGTATCCTTGAGTGGCGTAAACGTGTCGGTGAAAAAGAAGCAAACAGAGTATCTGCAGCAGCAACCTCACGCGGTAATGCGTTCCACAACTATTCAGAGAAGTATCTAAAGAGTACACTCTGTAAAGAAGATAAGGATCATCCTCTTGCTTGGTACATGTTCTCTTCAGCGAAGCCACATCTTGATCGTATCAATAATATTCATTGTTTAGAAACTCCCCTGTGGTCAGACTATCTTGGTCTAGCAGGACGAGTTGATTGTATTGCTGAATTTGATGGCGAACTAGCAGTCATTGACTTCAAGACTTCTACAAAACCTAAACGTGAATCATGGATTGAAAATTATTTCGTTCAAGAGACTGCCTACGCTGCTATGTTTTTAGAACGTACAGGATTAGAGGTAAAGAAAATTGTCACACTGGTCGCCGTCGAAAAAGACAACTCTATACAAATTTTTGAGAAGTACAATATTGATGACTATCTACAACTACTCAAGTCATACATTGAAGAATTTGCCAGGAGTCAGCATGAATAAGAAAGAAGTCGAAAAGAAATTTATGACTTCTGCTAAGTTCTCAGAAGAGATCGAGAACATTGTCAAGAATGGCAATGGTCTTGTGAACTATATTGAGGCAATCATCTGCTTCTGTCAAGATCAAGAGATTGAAATGGAAACTGTACCTAAACTGATCTCCAAATCACTGAAGCAAAAGTTGCAGTATGATGCACAAAAACTAAACTACATCAAGAAAACATCACGAGGAGTGCTGCCATTGTGAATGGGTTTGAAGTCTACCAAATGTATCTTTCATTGAAGCAGCACTTCACCAGAGAACAGTACGATTACTTCCGCTACGGCGGAAGAACTAGAGCAAAGGAAACAACCTTTCTCAAAAGAAAAGACTCTTATTTTTTCAAGAAACTAGCAACTCGTTATTCTAAGGAAGATTTGCTTTTGTATCTTGTGTCTAACTTCATTACTGATTTTGGTGGATACGTTCGGAATTTTTCCGATGATGTATATAAAAAGTGGAAGATCAAACAAGAGTCGTTCACATACAAATTCAAACAGGATGTTGAATACCTACTAGATGAAGTCGAAGCACCCTATGAAGATAACTTTGACCAATTGTTTCGGACAGAACCTGGTAGACATCCTATCCTACTAAAGAGCTTCTACGCTAACGAGATCTCCCTTGAAACCATGGCAGTCTTTGAACACTGCTTAGGTTATGTAAAAAATTTTGATAGTACAATTACAGATCCAGTGTGGGTAGAAACTCGCCTGCAAATTATCAAGTACATACCTTTTCTAAACATAGAGTGTTCCAAATACAGAAAGGTTATACTTGAAACTATAGAAAGAAAACTATGAGTTTTTTCAAGTCAGAAATAGTACAAGATAACTTACAAGATATCTTTGAAACCTATAAAGGTATTGCTGCCATGAGTTCGGAACTCCCACACATGGATAAGCATGGCAGAATACAGCATATCAATGACACTCTGATGCTTGTGGAAAAGCAGAAGGTGTTCTACACCAGGTTGGTCCTTGCTTCCATGTCCGATGAGGAAGCAATGGATATGAAAATCAGGATCGATTCCTTGACAAGCGCCTTTGGGTATGCTACACTAACGGAGTGCATGGAGAGCATGTTTGCCATCCTAAACCAAGCACTACAGCAGGAACTGGAAACCGATACATAGTATTGGTACGATCATCCAGTACCACAAATACAATCCATTCAATACGAAAATCTTATGTCTTTCGCAAGTCTGAAAAAGTCCAGTGGCAACAACTTTGCAAAGTTGACTGCCGAGATTGAGAAGATCAATCAACCTCAAGGTAGCGGCGGTGCAGACGACCGTCTTTGGAAACCTGAACTGGACAAGGCAGGTAACTCATACGCAGTTATCCGTTTCCTTCCTGCACCTGATGGTGAGGATATGCCTTTTGCAAAAGTGTGGTCCCACGCATTCAAAGGACCTGGTGGTTGGTACATCGAGAACAGTCTTACCACTCTCGGTAAGAAAGATCCTGTCGGTGAACTGAACCGTGAACTGTGGAACAGTGGTCAAGACTCTGATAAAGAGATTGCCCGTAAGCAGAAGCGTAAACTCTCTTACTACGCTAACATCTACGTTGTTAGTGATTCTACTCGTCCTCAGAACGAAGGTCGTGTCTTCTTGTACAAGTTTGGTAAGAAGATCTTTGACAAGATTGTTGAAGCGATGCAACCTCAGTTTGCTGATGAGACTCCAGTCGATCCATTTGATCTCTGGAAAGGTGCTGACTTCAAACTGAAGATCCGTCAGGTCGAAGGTTACTGGAACTATGACAAGTCTGAGTTCGCTGATCCTAGCACCCTTGCTGACCTTAGTGATGATGATCTAGAGAAAGTTTGGAAGCAGGAGTATTCATTGGCAGACTTCACTGCCCCTAGTGCATTCAAGACTTATGAAGAACTTCAACAGCGTCTTGCTAGTGTACTTTCTACATCTCCAGCACGTCCACGATTTGACGCAGAGACTGAAGAGAACGAGCAGCAATCCTTCGGTGGATCTCCTGCACAGCGATTCGGATCATCTACACCCGCTGAAACCCAAGCACCTAACTGGGCAGAAGAAGTCTCAACGTTCCGAGAGAAGGCGACAGCAGTTGCACCATCAACTACTGACACCGACGACACACTATCGTACTTCGCCCGTCTGGCAGAAGAGGACTGAATCATGAAGAAAGTATTACTTCTTATCGCTAGTGCTGCTCTATTTGCAGCAGCACCTGCTGAAGCACACAACAGACATCATAGTAAGCATCGTAATCATCACCATTATGATCATGCAGAGAGGTATTTTACCTGCCATGATCATCTAAGACGTAACGTCCGTCATTGTCACGGGCATACTAATTGGGAACATGGACGAAGAAAAGCACGTCGGTATTATCACTCGCCCTTGTTTATATTTGATTTCTAAACTGTTGTTCTAACATAATACGAAGTAAATTATCTTTCAACTGAGCTAGATCCATCTGCTCATAAGGATTCAATTCATTACCAGGCCACTTTTCCAAGTGGAAGCAGACGGATTTGTACATTAGTGCAAGTCCGTCTTTGTTTGTTTCTATTAGTATAGAGTCCTCGGGATTAGGATTAGTACCCTCCATATCCACCACCAGAAGAAGAACTACTACCAGAAGAACTGCTACTAGAACTACTAGAAGAACTGCTACTGGAACTGCTAGAAGAACTACTACTACTGCTACTGCTGCTTGTAGTAGACGTGGTGGTAGTCGTAGTAGTCGTGGTTGTATAACCTGTAGACCTACCTGTGACACTACTTTGAGCTGCTATACCACCAGAAGAAGTAGTAACCTCTTGAGGTTCTAGTGATGCTCTAATGGATTGTGCAGCAGCAACAAAGTTTTTATACTTACCAAAGACTGGATAGATTGCAACACCACTTTGTGATGACAGATACTTACCTACCTCAAGGATCTCGGTAAGTGGTGCTCCATCATCTTCAATGTCTTCATTATCATCGTAGTCACATAGTGATTCAAATTCGGAAACAAATTGACTAATGACGTTTGGATCCATGATGTAGATGAATCTTTTCTTTTCGTTTATGTCTTCTTCATACTCATAGTTTGTAATTTCATATGCTGGTGTTGTGATTGCTTCACCAGTCACGTAATTGATTGCAGTATAATTAGGCATTACTGTCAAACCACCACGTTGGATGATCTCATCTCCATTTTTTACTTCTCTGGTCTCCCAGTGATGGGTAGCAACCTCATTTCCTTCACCATATATCTCAGTGACATAATTTGATAGTTCTACAGGTTCCTTAGGCCACATTGTATAGGCATCAAAGATATCATTGATGATTAGAAGTATCCAGTCTAGTTCTGGATCACCATACACTTCATAAGAAACCATGTCTGGTCTCATACCTGGTTGAATATAGTATGGTTTGAATAGAGTTGCATACTGCTCAAAGTCATCACGTATTCTTGCACTACGGAAGAAGTTCTTCCCTAGTACATATTCCATAGAAGATTCTTCCAAGTAGTTCTTGGATACTTCTACACCATAGTAAACGTCTGGTATGTAGTCGAAGAAGTTTGCCATATCAGAATCCTTGAAGTGCCATTTCTTTTGTGATGTATTGAACTTCTTTGAAGTTCAGACTGATTGCGACTGCAGGTACGTGCAATTTATTTACTTCACCATCAGCATTTTTGAATGCTACATACTGACCATCAGGTGTATAACTAACTGCCACACTTTCTAAAACGCATGGTGCAAATTTATAGTGAGGTATCTCAGATAGTTCC
>Ga0181379_1001286_pt1 | contig 11845 bp, 19 predicted proteins | sample 2SPOviralmetaG_FD_130115 | JGI IMG/M metagenome (GOLD analysis project Ga0181379, IMG submission 130115) | Marine viral communities from the oligotrophic San Pedro Time Series (SPOT) site, San Pedro Channel, CA, USA - 2 SPOT_SRF_2009-07-10 | ecosystem: Environmental > Aquatic > Marine > Strait... | reverse complement strand
CTAACGTCGCCATTTGCTGCTGTAACTCTTGGATTTCTGACGTCTGCGCTTCAAACGCACTTGATGCAGGCTCCACGTAATAGACCTTGTTACCCGGTTGAGTCGCCATCGCATAATTGACGCTAATAGCAATATCTTTTGTTTGATCATCCCAACCCTCCAATACAAGCATCGGTTGGCTCGCAATATGCAGACTATGGATGAGGTCTGCTTGACGTTGGAAGTGAGCCAGATTTAAATGCGCTATGTCCAACAATGGTGGACGGCTGGTCATCGTATCTTTTTTATCGGCATAAATCGTTACCAACGGAATTTGCCCAAGTGAAAAATCACCTGATTCAACCAAGTCGTACTCCGTTGTAGCGTCGGCTTGATCGAATGAAGCGGGGTATGGAAATGGCCCTTGCATTTCTTGTTTTTTCTGTTCTTGTCTAAAGACGCGATAGCGACCTGACTCAATGACACGGACTTGGTCATAAACTTTTTCTCCAAATTCCCCATCAGCCACAACGGCTTTCTCGCCAATACGTACTTGCGTAAGACTTCCATAGTTGGCTTCCCGATCTAAACGCCAGCCATACACATTAGTTGGATCTACTTCAATCCAATATGGCCTACGATTAAGATCACGCTCTTCTGCCAAACTTCTTGCGTCTGATGGAGCGGGAAAATCAACAAGAACATGTGAATGCCCATAGGTCAATGCACAAGTGACCAATCGACGCGCATACTCATCCAAATCAGAACCGCAACCGTCAACATCCTTGTTAAAAACTTCGGTCCAGTACGGCGCACCAGTCACACTTATAGGCTTACGTAAAATAAGTCCTGCTGCTGCTCGTATTAAACGCTGCGTATAAGGCGTAAATACTGCTCGGTTTACACGCGCCAAATAAGCTGTGTAGTCCTCACGAGGCTCTAACGGTAGAAATGTCTGGCTATTGTCTCGAAGGTATTCCGTTCCAGATACCACTGCTTTCATAATCTCCCAGCCTTTCATCTGGTCGATTACTGCTCGCGTACGGACAAATGGGCTGTCAACACTCCCCATATAGGAGCTGCTAACCAAACTTGTCCTGACGAGCCCTGGAACGGAGTAAGTCATGTCACCATTTTACTTTGTTGGCCCAATATGCGGCACTGGTTTTGCCCTTAGCAATGTTTTTTGCATGACGCTTCTTGAAAGAAGCTCGCTTATCCTTCATTGCTTGGCTTTCACCTGCCTTAGGCTTGCCCGCTGTACTTGCTCCCTGTTGACCAAAACGTATTAAACGATCTTTGCCATTCTCTTTGATCACAACAGCATGAGATTTACCGCTGGAATGACCAGCAGTACGAATTGGCTTGTTGTAACCATCGAAAATGTGCCCGCCTCGTTTAATTTTGGCCATTATTTTTTACCCTTACCCTTCGATTTACGCTTTTTCGCTGTTTTGGCAGCTTGTTTGAAGTTCTTGGCGGTTGGTGCGCCAGGATCTCCTACCTTACGCATCTTTTCGCCTGAACCCGCCTTGATACGTTTCTTCTTTGCCGCAATGTTTGCGTAAAGTCCCCGTTTTTTAGGTGCCATAATCAAAAATGCGTTGGGTACAGTCTAATTCTTACATCTTCTTGCTGCCCTTCTTTACACCCTTCTTTTTCTTCTTAGGTGGACGGCCTTTTTGCGTACCGTACGTTCCAGGGCCTTTGGGCATGACAAAGACAAATAACTTGCCCTTATTCTAACCGCTCTATTGGTTGCGGACTAGAACCGGCTCGCGCGCCTGACGCTCCTCACTCCTGATCCGCTGCAAGAGACCTGTACATCCGTTATTAAGGAATGCCTTCCCATCCTAGTAGAGTCGATAGGAAGTCGTACCCAATGTCTCTGGTTTCGCAAGGTTAAATTGCTGTAGTACCAAGTACCCAAATGCGTCAAACGCATGGTCCACTCCTAAATTCTTATTCGGTAACCCAGTCCCAGGCGCATACGTTAACGTCCGAAGCGATTTTATTAGCTGCTTACATTTTGGATGGATCTTTACTCGTCGCGTTCCAGCAGCATCCATTAATCCTGTATTGACTGCCGTAATCTTGTCCCGTATCTTCCACGGTGATCTCGGTGTTTGAACCGTAAATCCATTACGACGCAAAATTGCATGGTCCGTTACTCCAACACCACTTGTCTTTCGTGCCACACCCGTAGGATCAGGACACGCAATGACTCTGCGATCTACTCCATACCGTCTAGTAACCTCATCCGCGAAATCCCATGTGGTCGCTCCACCTGTCAACATGATCTCGTCAAAGACATAGAGCGTTTCACCGTCTTTTACCGCGCAAATACCGCTCATTGGATCAACGTTAAAATCAACGCCCAATAGCAATGGTTGAATTGAGATGTCGCGGGCTTCTGTTGAAATATTGTCGTCTGAAAAACTAACCGCCACCAAACCAGTCAGATTTTCAAAGCTGGCCTCAAATTCTTGGCGGAATGTTCGATTATCTAGCTGGGCACGCGCTGCTTCAACCTCACGTTTACTAACGTTGCCGCCCTCAATCGTCGTATAACACCATCGCTGCCAATCTCCTGTCTCATCCTCTGGTACATAACACCACAAGTCGTAAAACCAACTAGCCGTTCCATCTGGTGTAGAAATAAATAATGCCCAGCCCTCTTTATCTGCTAAAGCAGGACGTATAACCTCAAACCATACCTCCGCATCCATAAATGCTGCTTCGTCCAACACCACTCCAGATAAACTGCGCCCTCTTAATGCCATAGCGTTCTCTGTACCCTTCAATTCAATCGTTGATCCGTTAATAAGCTCGATTCGTAAATCGGTTTCGTTCTTACTGTGGATCCATACCTTCGGTACCAGCTTTTTTAATGCTCGCCACGCTATGTCTTTTGCCATTCGATACGTCGGAGCACAATAAAAAAATGTCTCCCCTGGCTTCTCAATCGCTCCACGCACCAATTCAACGCAAGATAAATACGACTTGCCAAATCGACGCCCTGCTACCAATACGCGGAAGCGATTTTCACTTGAATAAACTTGGCCCTGTGCCCATCTCAGGTTAATAGGCTCTGTTGTTGTGCTCATGCCTATTACATTACACAGAATCTCGACTCCCACCCCCCTCCAAATGCCCCCAACAAGGGGTAACATCAAAGAACAACAGTCAGACAAGTAATGAATCCCGGACGCTCTTCTGATGAAGTTGTAGAAGCTCGCAGAAGGCGCTTATACCGTCGTCAATTAGATGGACTGTCCGCTCGCGCACTTGTTTACGACCATTCTGAAAAAGAACAGGTCTCTATCCAAACCGCTTGGCGTGACTGGAAAGCTGTTAAAGAATGGAACGAAGAAGACTGGAAAGCTGATCGCGAAAATATGCTCCCGCGTCTTCAGCACATGCGTACCAAACTCTTCTATCAAGCTGTCAAAAAAGGCCAGCTCCAAACCGCTAGCCAAGTTCTTGACTCCATTGGACGTGTTATCGGTGAATCCGTTGAAACCGTCAATATCCAAGCGCCTGAACTTAAAATCTCTATCGAAAATAAAGACGACTGATCTGACGCTCCAACAAACTCAACCCCTGCCCCCACTTAGGGGGCTTTTTTAGTACACGATTACTGTTCAGCGGATATATGTGCAGGTTCAGGGAATGCTGGTACAAGCGCACTACTTTGCAACCCTGCCCCCGTGTAGCAATTGATACCGAATAGCCAGCACATCAGCCTGTATTAATTGATATGTCATATTGTAGTAGCTGTGCTGTCATGTCTTACTCTATCGACTAATGTAGGAATGTACAGAGAACCATCAGCCTATCGCTCAACTCGTAAAATCTGAGACCACATCAGCAGATTCTGCCGCGTGCACTTGTGCATCCTAGCAGCCGCGCCATTGTGTCTCACACTTTCTACACTTTGCAGCCTTGCTCTCACTAAGCGTAAGCGCACCAACCTACCAACACCAACAACACCAAGAATTCATGACTACCTTGTCCCGTTTACGTTTCGAGCGAAACGCGCTGCTAGCTACCTCAGCCGCCACGATGGTGGCAGGTCTGGCATGCGTAGGCTTATCAGTATCCGTTGCTTTCGATTGGAACCACAAGCAGTTCACGAGTTTATTTTTAGGCGGACTTTTTTTGGCACCTATGGCGACTCTGCCATGCGTAGCAGCTAGCAAAAAAGCAGAGCAGATTTGGGATATTGAGCACGCCTAACTAACATCAACGCACCAACAATCAACCTAATGAGAACAACATTAACCTTGCTGGCCACTTACACCGTGGCCGGCTTGTTCGGTATTTGCTTTGTGCAAACCGCCTTACAGTCACCGCTCCACAGCCATAGCAACACTCAACCATACGTTCGGGTGGTTCGCTGATGGAGTTACTACAAGGGCCGCTAATCATCACCAAGCACCATGGACCAACAACTCATAGGGATGCACGTATCAGCGCAGTACATCGACGCGATAGTGATCGAAAGTTTAGTGTGACTTTATCGTGGGATCATTCTCTCAACGGTATGGAAAACGCTAAGGCTGCCGCACTTGCTTTGCTGCAATCGTGGCCGTATCAAGAACATCACCAGATGGTTTTAGTGGCCTGTGGTTTTGATCATGATCACTACTACTTCATAGCATCAACCGCCCCAATCTCCCCGGCATGAGCCGGGCTTTTTCATGCTTACTATCCGCACCAATAACCATTCCAGGCCGCTGATGCATCTGGGAGACTTTAACGAAAGCATCCAGTCAGAGATCCGTAAGGAATACGACTGGATGGATCCTCAGGACATCGAGTGTAACTTCGGGTTCTTTGCTTACCGTGGGCAGGTTTACCACCTTCAAGACTTCATGCGGGTGACAGACGTTAGCGATCCAGACCTCAACGGTTGGGATGGCTATACATCCGAAACGGTATGGTCTGGCACTCTTGTAAAGCTGACAGAGGATTGTGAGTCCATCATTGTTGGCAGGTATTTCTGATGATCGTCGAGAAATACGACCTCCCAGCACACTGGGCAAGTTATCTCATCAATGGTGATGCAACGTCTTTTAGTTTGAACGATGACGGCGGAGACGCTGAAATCGCTTTAATTGATCAAGTAGTGGCAGATATTGACGTTAAGGGTGGCGCGTTAATTACCTGTTCTGAGGAATCATTCTTCAGTAAGTATCACGACGCCCAGCCTTATGGCGTCAAGGCTTGTGATTGCCTTGAATACAGCTTCATTATGTAGCCCGGATTACCGGGCTTTTTTCTTGTTCCGCTCCACCTAACGCGATGGATACATTCTGAGGGTTGAGCCATCGCGTTTAAGGTGGAGCAACTTATCTCGCAAGAAATCACACTGACCGGATGAACAACGCTTGCCATCAGCGGTCCGGGAGTAGACATGAATGGACTCTAAGAGAACTTCCATCTCTTCATAAGTTAACCATATATCAGGACCATGAATGGGCATGAGAGATTGTATGAATGTTTATAGGCTAGCGCCGGCATGATTGCCTTTTATCCTGTAGTATTGGAATGGAAAACGGTTTAGGCCGTTTCCGCTCCAACACCACCACTAACCAGTGAAACACACCACCAACACCCATTTCCAGGCAGACAATCAAGCTACTATCAGCTTAACCGGCGGGTTAATTACAGTTCACGACAACTCTGATTGTTCGGTTTCAGTTTTTGTCGGCAATGAAGCGTTAAACAATGCCATTGCAAAACATTTGCCTTATTGTGACCGCTCCACACAAGAAAGGTTCATGCAAGTTTTGACGGATCACATCCGCAAACTTGATAATGCTGCAGCAAAGTGAAACGCTCCAATGAAATCAAAGGCCAACATGTTCAGGAGGCTAAGCGTCTCCTGAGCCTTGGATATGGGCCATCAGCAGTGGCTTTACGCTTGCAACGCATGTTTGGGCTTAGTAGGGCCACAAGCTTTCGTGACGTTGCCCTAGCAAGCACTCAGATGCAAAGTGAAGACATCGCCCATGATGTTGACGCTCCACTGCCCCTTATTGAACAGCGTGATGCGTTTTTGCGCGATATTGAGCAGGCATTCATGCAAGCATCTGCACAACATAACGTGCAGGAAATTGTGCAGCTTTCCAGAGCCTTTGAACGCCTACACCGTATGGGCGGTAACCAGTCTCAAAAATACTGAGACAAAAATCTCACATCATCAAAATGACTAAACCAGTTTCATTGACGCCAGACCAACAAAAATCCATGGCAATCGCTTTAGGCGAACGCACTGGCATGGATGTTGAACCTAAGGACATTGCAATCATTGGTAAGTGGTTGTTCCATGATTATCCAGGCTATGAAGAGGTTGACGTCTACGAGTTACCTCTACCAATGTGCGCCGAAGTTTGGGACAACTGCAAATTTGAGCAGAGTCCTTTCGGTACTAAAGATCTCGCAACGCTCCAAGCCACTATTAAACGGATTGAATCATGACTAAACGTAGAAAGCACGATGATCTTTTTGATCTACTCCCATCAGAACTCTTAGAAGGTGAGGCATGGCCTCCCTCTAATGAAGAGATAGAAGAACGTGAACGACTGGCACAACAGGAGTTCGATGACCTCAACGCTTCTATCCCTGACGCTGCTGAACGTAACCGCAACCTCAAATGATTACTAAAAACCAAGCGAACCGCTCCATCACACAACTACTCTGCCTGATTATTGGCGGTGAAAGAAGCAAGGCTTCTGCTCACTTTGCTTTTAATCCACTTGAACGAATTGAATTCTGTTTCAAACTCGTTCAACAAGATATGGCAAAAGTTAAAAGCATGGAAGATCCAATTTATGCAGCTGGCAAACGTCAGGTTGATAGCCTTGAATCATTGAAGAAACTTGCACAACTCGTTAGAGAGGTGGAGTGGTGACTTATCATTATCAACCAGTTCGAGAATATGAGTCTGCCAAAATTCAACGTGCCCTGGACATCTTAAAAGGTGTTGTAAAACGTGAGAGTAAACGACACATGATGGATGTTGAATTGACTCATGGCATGATGGATCTTCTTGAAAGTGAAGTAATTCCTCAACTTGAAAATGAACTAGAGTATGATCCAACGCCCCAATATCTATACGATGATACTGGTGGTGAGCCTGCTGTAACTTTGGATGAAATGCATACTGCCGCTTACAATCGTAAGTATAGTTTATAACTTAAGCGTAGGGCCAACCTAACTCCACATCACCGCTCCAAACCTCTGGATCGCTCGTATCTAACGGGCGTTCCAATATATATTCACGAACTAGGCGTTTTAGCGTTTCTGTTGAGATGTCTAGTTCTTTCGCTTTGACAGCTACATTACTTTTGCCGCGATAAATTAGGTCTAGAGCTTCTTCCATAAATTTAAAAGACAGGTGAAGACATCGGGTTGCACCCCGTTGCCTTCCTTCGCGATCAGCCAAACCGAAAACGCCAGTCCCCAGCTCACTTCACAGAACCATTTTAGCAAACCTCACCAGCTAACAACATCTCCTTATATATATTGTTGCGTTCAGTCCAACGGGATTCACAGCCTCTCATCTCCAATTCACTGAGCATCCTCAGTTGAATGGTCCCATTAGGTTTGGCAATAATTACCGCTCCAGCATCAACCCGTATCCCAGCTCTCTCACGTAGTCCAAGGCTATAAGCACCTAATTGGTCCTGATGATCCTTTAACCACGCTTCAGGCTTGTCTGACTCACGACTGCTCGTCTTAAAATCGCAGATCGTTAAGCCTAATGGCGTATCAAGTAAGGCATCTGCCGTTCCAGCAAATCCTTCCTCACTACTAACGCTAAATTCCGACGCATGAATGGCCGTTACGCTTCCGCTTACCAACCAGTCGGATAAACCTCTGGCGTACTCACGGGCGGGCCATGCAACTTTCGGCGCTCCATCTTTCGACTTCTTAAGTGCCCAGGTGGTGATGGCTTTTGGAGGACGTGCCAAACCATCATCCCAAATCTTCCACGCTCCTTTCTTGTTGGCACTTTGACGGGCCAACTTTGCAGCTGTTTTGAGAATATATTCACAGTGCTCATGAGCAATGGTGCCGCGATCACAGGCAATGTCACGCTCCATATCACTACCTGCTCTCTTGGACCAACGCTCCAGGGCATCTTTCTGGGATTGAGGGGCTGTGTGCTTCAGGATATGCGTTACTGAATGGTAAATCAGACCTTCTTGATCTCTGTAAACCCTGAATGGCCCTGAGTTGTCTTGCTCTAATTGCCAGCGCCGTAACGAAGCAAGAATGTTCTGTGGATCAGCTTCAATTGTCAATAGACGCTCCTTCCCGAAACTATCGTACCTGCCAAGTCAACTAACCGCAAGAGCAAGCTGCTGACTAAAAGCATATTCTATAAATCCATCCGGAGCGGACAAAATTCCAATTACCATAAAAGAAGTTTTGTTTTTATAGTGATTACCTAAAAGCATATATGGGTTTTTGTATTCCTCGTAAACAGGAAAAGGATTGTTACCCTTTCTAATCGCTTCAATTGCGTCCCAGGCAAGTAGCAATTTTTTTGATCTCGTCTTAAACTGTTTGGCTTTGCAATGAACATATATTTCCTTATCAGGATAGTAAATTCCGGTTGAAGAAGTATTCTCTCGATAATTTTTTTCACTGGATTGCTGTTCTTTTACTGTAAAACGCAAAGAGCCACGCTTTGGAATTAAAATACCAACACCATCCCTATCGGCATTCATTTCATCCTCAGTTTTGTAATTAGAAAGAATTTGTCTGTGCAAAGCTCGCCTTTCATTGTTTGAAACTTTCGAGCCAACAGCGATTAGACGGTCAAATCCTAGACTTTCCTTTCGCACATCAGTTGGAATTTTTTTGCCTTCAAAAGAAAAAAACTGCCATCTTCTAATGCTTGAAACCAACGTTCCATCAAACGGAAGCCTTACCCGCAAAAACCTTTGCTCCTGCGGATAATAGGCAAGCGTACATATATGCGGAGGAGTTTTTCTTCCGCTAATTAAACGAGCTTGTGCGATGCAAACGCAATCCCTAAAGACTGCCATCAACCTCCTCAACTTTTGCAGCTAAATACATGCCATGACACCTGGCGGGATAACACCAACATCCAAGAACTTTGCCCTTTAGTTCATCCAACCGATTGTGAAGACTGAACTTGCGAGGAAAAAATATCTCGTAAGAATTGCAGACCGTGTCACGATCGCCATCTTTCCCCATCTCAAACGGGTTGCCCCACTCAGTGTTGCGATCAATCCGCACAAAACAATCGGTCTTACGAGCCCATTCAAGCAACGCTCTATCAGTGTCTTGGCGCATGTTGGCAACAACCGCTCCACCAGACTCAACAATCGCCTTGCGGTTTAGCTCGTCTTCTGTCCACTCATGCGTGGCAGGAGCTTCTTTAACAGCTCGGCTGACAATTGAACCTGTAAGCTTTCCATCATTCTCCTCTTCTGCTATCTCCTTAGCTCTTTCATAGGCATCATGAAGAGCCACAGGATCGTGCTTCAAAGAACCCAGAGACTTAGCGTGGCTACCAGGCATATCACCAATCTTCCCGTGAGCTCCCGGGAACTCTTGCAAAGCAGCTTCTACCCTTGCTGCTGATAGATGCTCCTCAACTGTCTTTGCGTGCAAAAGCGGAAACTCTTTAAAGCAGCAAGCTCTAAAACTTTTATAACCGAGAGCCTTCCAACCTTTGCGCCGATCTAATTCGTAAATCCTGGCGCGAACTGTGTTGATTCCTTTTTTGATGTCATCAACAGCTTCACGAGCCTCTTGCTCGTCCATCTGAGAAAGAATCTCAGGATCAACAACTTGAATGGTTTCCATAATAAAAAGGGGTCAAAAGACCCCACCTCCCTCAGTTTTCGCTGAATGGATCTTCGCTTGTAACCATTCGAGTTAGGTCAAATCCACCCTTTTGCACTTGCAACCAAGCCTTCTCCATCTGAGTCTCGTTGTGCTCGTCCTCATCGCGAGGAACAATCAACAGCTCATAACGCACCATTTCCCCTTTGATCTTGCTCAGCTCGAAATCCCAGTCCAGCAAGTTTTTGCTGTACTTCTTGTTCAAGCCATACTTTGCAAACTGACGTGCCAATGAGATGTGTGAAACTTCTAAAACTTGGACCTTATTCATGTCCCAGTTGTAGACAGGCCACGTCAAACATTGCTGTGGTTTACGAATTGCTGTCTTGTCATAATTCATCGTTCGAACATATTCAGAGCCAAGCTCTAAATCAATCTCATCAGATGATGGTTGGGTCATAAAACGAAATGGCTTCATAGAGCCTGATGCTTTCGCTTCTGTCCAAACAAGCCAATACTCAAGCGGGTCTTGCTCTAAAAGTGCAAAGTTCGCTGGCTTGCCTTGCTCTAATTTTGTATATCCAAGATAGTTATCTTTGGAAGAACTACCGTCATTCTCTTGTTCAAGGGATTGAATGAAATCTGCGGAAAGTTTCACGAGAAAATTGTCTTGTGGGTTGTCGCGTCTGATTTGACGCTTTGATACTGTAGGACGTGATTGACCTAAGGTCAAGTTCTAGTAAACTAAAAAAAGACCCGACTCGCCCTGAGGATCAAGGGGCAAGCCGGGTTGTTGTTCATGTTCATTCCAATCTTACATGATGCTACAAGAATTCGTCAAGACTCTGCCTGAAGGTCTTGTTTATGCACCTATATATCGTAAAGGCGCTGAAATGGCTTCTGGCAAGCCTGCCACTGGCAAAAATCCTTTAGAGGCAAGTTTTGATCGCAAGTTTGACGCTGCTGATGTTGCTCTTGCTATTCAACGCAATCCTGACCTTCAAGCTGTAGGCGTCTTTACTGGCATTCGCGGCAATGGCATTGTCATCCTTGACGTTGATCTTGGCTTAAAAAAACTCCTAAAAGTTTGGGGCTCCTCCCTTGAAGGCGCTCCAACAATCACATCGACCAAGAGCAACGCTGCTAAATACCTTTTCCGCGTGCCTGAAGACCTCTGGAGCAGCGTAGAAGGCAGAGGCTTAGGCGATCAGGACTACGAGATCCTTTGGAACTCCAAACGTCAAGGTGTGATCTTTGGCGAGTATCCAGGTACTAAAAATTCTGAGCCTGGTCAGTACAAGATCTCTGGCGACCTATCCAGCATTCCTGTCGCCCCAGATTGGCTGCTTGCTGAGATGAAGCAGCCCGCCAAAACGATCAATAGACGTGATTTTGACTTCACAGATCGCACCCAAGACGAAATCTTTGAAATCATCAGAGATTGCCTAAACGTTATCCCGTGCAAGGGGGCTGGCTCCAGAGATCACTGGGTCAGAATTGGCATGGCAATCAATTCTGCTTTGCCTAATGAAATGGGCTTCATGCTTTGGTCAGCATGGTCAGCAGAGGATCCTGATTACGCTGGTGAATGGGAAAACGACAACCCTTGCGCTGATGTCTGGAACACCTTTAAAGGCAATGGCGTAGGCATCGGAACTCTTATTCACCTGGCGGACAGGGAGGATCCCAAACGACTCAGGTTTTCAGATAGTTTGGCCAAAGTCGTCAAAGCAGCCCAAGAGAAAGTAGTTCAAGAGTTCCGAACAGCAACTCTTGACTTTGAAGAGGTCATCCGCCGCTCCAAACAAATCCTCAATCTTGATAATCCAGCTGAGGTTAACTACAAGCTCAACAGCCTTGCCTTACAGGCTGGTTACAGAGATCAAAGCGCACTTGAAAAACTCATTGTTGATCAAATCGCTTTTGAGAAAAAAGTTGAACTTCTCACTGTTGAAGAGTTGATGGAAAAAGAAGCTAAGCGTGATTACTTGATCCCTGACGTTCTGCCTCATCCTTCTGTCGTCTTGGTCTATGG
>Ga0181379_1001285_pt1 | contig 11852 bp, 8 predicted proteins | sample 2SPOviralmetaG_FD_130115 | JGI IMG/M metagenome (GOLD analysis project Ga0181379, IMG submission 130115) | Marine viral communities from the oligotrophic San Pedro Time Series (SPOT) site, San Pedro Channel, CA, USA - 2 SPOT_SRF_2009-07-10 | ecosystem: Environmental > Aquatic > Marine > Strait... | reverse complement strand
GTTACTGCAGTTGATACTGCAAACGATCAATTTACAGTATCTTTCTATGAAGCTGGTGGTTTAGTTACTGCTGGTACTGGAGTAGGAAACTCTGATGTAACTGTATTTATCTATGGTTCTGAATTCAAAAAAGGAACTAACGGAATGGTTGGATCTTTAGAGTCTGATGATTTCATCTTCGACAACAAGCCAATTATCATCAAAGACAAGTACTCAGTATCAGGTTCTGATATGGCTCAAATCGGATGGATCGAAGTAACAACTGAAAATGGCGCAACTGGATACCTTTGGTATCTAAAGTCTGAGCATGAAACTCGTTTACGTTTTGACGACTATTTAGAAACAGCTATGATCGAAGCCGTACCTGCTGAAGTAGGTTCTGGTGCTGCAACTGTACTAGGAAGTGGTGCAGCTGGAGAAGGTGGATCTAAAGGTCTTTTCTACGAAGTAGAAAACAGAGGAAACGTTTGGGCTGGTGGAAATCCAGATGCTCTTGGAGATTTCGATAGCATTATCGATAGACTTGACAAGCAAGGAGCTATTGAAGAAAATGTTATCTTCTTAAACAGAGATTTCGGATTCGACATTGACGATATGTTAGCTGCTCAAAACTCTTACGGAGCAAACGGTACTTCATATGGTCTTTTCGATAACGATGAAGAAATGGCTCTTAACTTAGGTTTCACAGGATTCCGTAGAGGATATGACTTCTACAAGTCTGATTGGAAATACTTAAACGATCCAACAATGAGAGGCGGATTATCTTCTGACTCTGTAAATGGTATTTTAGTACCAGCTGGATCTACAAGTGTATACGATCAGGTTCTTGGTAAAAACGCTAAGAGACCTTTCTTACACGTTAGATATCGTGCTTCTCAAACAGAAGATAGACGTTACAAGTCTTGGATCACTGGTTCTGCTGGTGGTGCTGCGACTAGCGACTTAGATGCAATGGAAGTGAATTTCTTATCAGAAAGAGCACTTTGTGTACTAGGAGCTAACAACTTCTTCTTATTTACTGCATAGTAGATATTTAACCTAAATATAGGGAGGCGAAAGGCATGCATGCAAACGCACTCTGAGTAGCCTCCCTTTTTTTTAACTTTAATTTAAATGAAATGAAAAATCAAGTAACAATTACTGACAAAGTATACAAACTAAAAAGAGAAGTAGCACCTCTTAGCTACGTTATTGCTTCTCGCAATAAAAGAAAAAAACCTTTATATTATTTTGACGGAACTCAAAACAGAGCTCTTCGTTATGCTAAAAACCAAAAGAGTCCATTTGAAGATGAACAAGATGGAAATCTTATCATGGAACCTATAGTATTTGAAGATGGCTTCTTAAGAGTGCCAAAAGATAATCCAGTGCTTCAAGAATTTTTGTCGTTACACCCAGATAACGGAAAGAAATTTGTTGAAGTAGACAAAGAGCAAGATGCTCAAGATGATTTAGAAACTATAAACTACGAAGTAGACGCTTTAATTGCAGCAAAAGGACTTAGTATATCTATTATGGAAAACCTAGGCAGAGTTATGCTAGGATTAAAGGTAGACAAATTATCTAGTGCTGAATTAAAAAGAGATATCCTACTTTACGCTAAAAGAAGTCCTAGAGAGTTCTTAGAAGCCATAGACGATCCAATGGTTAAGATTCAGAACATGGCTGTAAGATGCTTTGAAGCTTCATTACTTGGTATGCGTAACAAAGGCAAAGACGTTTATTTCAACTTAAAAGATAACAAGTCAAAACTTCTAACAGTTCCTTTTGGAGAAGATCCGGTTTTTATCGTGGCTTCATACTTGAACTCTGAAGATGGACTTGAAACTTACAAACTACTAGATAGTAGATTATCAGAATAAATTTCTCTCGTTTTTATTGTTCTCAGTTGAAAAGGCACTCTAAAAAATTAGGGTGCTTTTTTTTGTTTATCTTTGTAAAAACATTTATAAAATGATAAATGAAGTAAGAAACATAGTACTTGCTGTAATCAATAAAAATAATTACGGATACATATCTCCAGGAGATTTTAACCTATATGCACAACAAGCTCAATTAGATATATTTGAGGATTACTTTTATTTTTACAACTCACAAATAACAAAAGAAAATCTAAGATCATCTGGAAGCGGATACGCTGATATCAAGAAAGGATATGAAGAAGTGATAGACAGCTTTTCTAGCGTTGCTACGCTAACCAATACTGGCAGCAATACTTATTCATTACCAAGTGATTATTATTTAATAAATACGCTTATTTACAATGGAACGACAGAAATTGAAAGAGTATCTCAAGCGAAAATTACAATGCTTAACATGTCTAATCTTACAGCTCCTAGCACGATATTTCCAGCTTATGTATTAGGCGGTGCTACTTCAAGCGAGATAGGCAATACAGTCACTGTTTACCCAGAGACTATCACTGGTGCTACTCAAGTTATGGCTAATTATGTTAGATATCCTAAAGATCCTAAATGGACTTTTGAAATTTTAGTTGGTGGAGAACCTATATTTAATCCTAGTCAAACAGACTTTCAAGACTTTGAGCTGCCTAAAAGTGATATGATAAACGTGGCTTACAAAATATTACAATACGCAGGAGTTTCGATTAGAGAGAATGAGATTTACACTTACGCTCAAAACGAACAAGTTGAACAAAACAATGAAGAAATAAGATAAGATGGCATACTTAACAGGATATCAATACTACGAAAACAATGGTAATGTTCCAGAAGATGAAAATTGGGGAAGTTACCAGTATGTTTCTTTGAAAGACATAGTGAACAACTTTATGTTAATGTATCAAGGTAATCATGAACTTATCAATAACATTGATAGAAATAAGGTTACTTTCTTTGCTAAACGAGCAATACAAGAACTAAATTACGATGCTCTTAAGGAAACCAAGGTATTACAACTAGATGTTTGTGATAACCTTAGATTTGTATTGCCTCCAGATTATGTTAATTGGGTTAGAATGTCTATGTTTAAAAATGGAGTGCTTTTACCTTTGACTGAAAACATTCAAACCAATTGGGCTAAATCTTATCTTCAAGATAATAATTGTAGAATTTTATTTGATCACAAAGGAGATATACTTCTTCCTTCGGATTACAGCTCTTTGGTTGATAGATACAGATTGGATAAAAAAACACCAAGCATATACCTAAACGAAGGTAGTCCATACTACGGAGTTGAAGGATACTGCTGTGATGGGGATTGGTACTTTGAGTATCCTATTGGAGCTAGATACGGACTTAATACGGAAACAGCAAACCAAAACCCAACTTTCAAGATCGATAAGGCTGGTGGTGTTATAAACTTTAGCTCTGGTGTAGCTGGAGAATCCATAGTACTAGAGTATGTATCAGATGGTATGCATGAATATGAATATGTATCAGACGGAAACGGTGGATACAAGGTTATACCAAATGATGATAAAGTAGGTGTTAATAAGTTATTTGAAGAATACGTTTACGCCCACATCAAATACATGATACTAAGCAATAAATTAGGTGTTCAAGAATACATCGTACAAAGATCTAGAAAGGAAAAATCAGCGTTGCTTAGAAACTCAAAACTAAGACTTAGCAACATACATCCAGGTAGATTATTAATGAATTTAAGAGGTCAGCAAAAAATAATAAAATAAATGAAACTATCTTCTAATTTTGTATTAGGGAGAATGAACAAATCTGTAGACGAAAGACTTGTTCGCCCTGGAGAATATATTGATGCGGTAAATGTTAGACTAGGTTCAACTGAAGATACAGAGATAGGTTCAGTAGAGAACTCAAAAGGAAACACTTTACTTGTTGACGCTGGTGAATATAATGGGATAGCATTACAAAATCCAAGAACTATCGGAGCATATGAAGATGGAACTAATGAAGTTTTATATTGGTTTGTGGCTTCTGATGATTATGACATGATAGTATCATACAATGTAAGAAACTCTCTATTCACACATCATGTTGTTTCAACTACAGTTTTAAACTTCAATAAGAAAAACCTTATCACTGGCGTGGCTTTGGTTAATGATTTGTTAATTTTTACAGATAACTTAAACCCTCCAAGAAAGATAAACATAAACAGAGAATACCCTACACCCATTGCTGGTGTAGATCAAATAACAACTGAAGATTTAAATCTTATTGTTAAGCCGCCAACCAATGCGCCTGCGGTATCTTTATTTAACAGCCCAGGTACTGAAAACTTTTTAGAAGATACTTTCGTTCAGTTTGCTTACAGATATAAATATAGAGACGGAGAGTATAGTGCAATATCTAGGTTCTCTCAAGCGGCTTTTCAACCTGGTCCATTTTCTTATGATGCCTCAAGAGCAGGTAACACTGGAATGGAAAATACATTTAACTCAGCTAAAGTTACCTTTAATACTGGAGACTCAAATGTTGTAGGTATTGACTTGCTTTTTATAGAAAGCGACAAGCCTTCTTTAAATGTTATAGAAAAATTTGACAAAACACAATTCGGTTACGCAGACAATCAAGAAGTTGATTTTGTATTTAGTAATGGAAAGGTGTATACGGTTTTACCAGAAAGCGAAATACTAAGGCTATTTGACAATGTACCTTTAAGAGCGAAAGCCTTAACCCTTATGGGTAATAGATTGATGTTTGGTAATTACGTTGAAGGGTACGATTTAGTGGATGATAACGGAGCACCAATTAACATATCTTTTGAAGCAGATTTAATTCAGCAGGAATTTGGATTTGCGGATTTAGACGTAGTTCAAAACCCTATTACTTATACAATAAATAGCAGTGTAGGCCCTATAAATGGTGGATTAGGTGTTCGATTTGAGACAGCACCAAATCTTGTTAGTGGAGCAATATTAAGTGTATCTTTCAATATAACTGGCGTAGCGACAAATGGAGCTAGTGGGAGCGTTAATAATGACGTAAATTTAATAGAGTTTGCTTACACTTTAACAAAGTCTTATGATACTGTTTATGATTTAGCAAGGTCTCAAGAGTTTATAGATGCAGTTGTAAGTGATCCATTATTAGCTGTAACTACTTGTGGAACATCAAGCCAAGGAACAACTTGGACAGATATATTGATTTGTACTTTATCTGGAACAGCACCTAGCGGAGCAACCTATGTTGCTAGTGATTATGGAATCACATCTTTAACTCAAGGGATTAGTATATCTACTAACATAAATTCTCCAAATGAATTTACACTTACGCTTCCAGCAATGCAGTTTGAAGATTCTGGCAGCCCTGGTACTTATATATACCAATACTACGCCACTTCAGCAGTTGAAGGGCAATATCTAGAGCAAGGTAATCCAAGTTCATTGCATAGTAATAGAGATTATGAGGTAGGCATTGTTTATATGGATGATTACGGAAGAAGCTCAACAGCTCTTACTTCTGTAGGTAATGCAGTTTATACGCCACCAGCTTCTTCAGTTACAAAAAACAGTATACAAGTAACTATTCCAGTGCAACAAAAAGCACCAAGTTGGGCGACTAAATATAAGTTTGTACTTAAAAGAGTTCAAGGCAACTACGAGACTTTATATTCTCAGTTTGTTTATACATGTCCAGAATGTGAAAACATTTACTATTACAAATTAGAAGGAGACAACCAAACCAAAGCAGCTAAAGGAGATATACTAATTGTTAAGGCAGATGCAGATGGCGAAGTAACAACTGAAGTTCAAACTGAAATTTTAGACATACAAGCGGAAGGTAAAAACTTTTTAGCTGACGATCCAACTAGCCCAGGAGATCTTGTGTCTCCAGCAGGGTTATACATGCAGTTAAAACCATTTGGTTTTACTGGACAATCAGACGATCCTTATGCGTTAGTTGATAACGGAAGAGAAGGTGCTGGAAATAATCTTCCTCTTATAGAGTATAAAGCTTATGTAGAAAACGGAGCTTCTCCATTTGATATAGCGTATGACCTTCCTCAAGGAAGTAGGGTTACTTTTAAAATAAACTTTAACAGAAATGGAAGAGGATCTAAATGTGGAGAAGAACGTTATTTATACGACAAAACATTCATAGCTTCAGTTGATTATGACAATTTATTTGAATTTGTTTTAGGAGAAAACATAGACTTTACTGGTGGCACAGAACGATACACAGATGAACAGCCAAGTGAAAATATATTCTATCCAACATTAGGAACCTCTGCTTCAAACAGTTTAAATGCTGAACAAGGAAAAAATAAATATCAATTCTTACAAGATTCACCTACTGATCCTTTGATTTTTGGTGTTAGATCAGGTACAAAAAGATGTGGCGGAATCAGTCCAAAGGGCGCATATCTAAACGTTCAGATTATTGCAGAAAGAGCAGATAGCTTATTTATATTTGAGACCAAGCCCCTTAATGCTGATTTGGATATTTACTACGAAGGCTCTAAGGCTTATGATATACAAAATGGTTTTCATTTATCTGGCGGAGATACCAGTAATGGAGAGCAAAACCAAACCGCCTCAGATCCAGGTGTAGTTAATTTAGAATTTTTTGATTGCTACTCTTTTGGTAATGGAGCTGAAGGCTATAAGATTGTAGATGCATTAGATGGAAACTCTTTCTCGCTAGGAGCAAGAAGCACTTCTGTTGCTGCAGAAGATTACAAACAAGCACACAGATTAGCTTCAATAACTTATAGTGGTGTATACAATAATGAAAGCAACATAAATAAGCTCAATGAGTTTAATCTTGGTCTAGCTAATTTTAAAGATCTAGAAGAGTCGTTTGGTGCTATTCAAATATTAGACTCCAGACAAACAGATGTACTTGTATTGCAAGTTGATAGAATATCTTATGTACTTGCTGGAAAGAATTTACTTTCAGATGCTGCAGCTGGTGGAGCTATAACTTCTATTCCAGAAGTATTAGGAACCCAAATAACAAGAGTTGAAGAGTATGGTATTAGTCAAAACCCAGAAAGCTTTGTTTCTTTTGGTTCAGACAGATACTTTACAGACGCAAAAAGAGGTGCGGTACTAAACATCAAAGGAACTACATATTCTTCAGATTCGCTTATTCCTATTTCAGAACTAGGTATGCGATCTTGGTTTAGAGATTTATTTGTAGCTTCATACAATACTTTTAAGTTAGGCGCATTTGATCCTTATATGAATGAGTATGTATTATCTAATACTACAACAAATTTTATAACAACACCTCAACTTGTTTCATGTGGCTCTCAGTTAGAAACCATAACAATAAACAATGGTGATACCAAACTATTTTTAGTTGACGTAGGAAACTCTATAGGTGATATGGTATTTGATTTAAATACTGATAGAACTGTATATGTTGTAATAACAGCTGGAACAAAAACACAAAACTATACGGTTAACGCTGCAAGTGGATCGTTTACGTTTACTAAAGATATCCCTTATCCAGAGCAGATTACTGTTGCTATAACAGCTTCTGATGGACAAGCCACTATAAATCCTCTGTTTAATTGCATTCAAAACGATCAATTAACAGTTATTAGTATTTGTTTAACCGAGCCAGAAGATAAAGACCAAACTATTACAAATCAATACTTTTGGAGTGTCACAGGATTTGATTCGCCAGTTCAGTCTGAACTTGTCACTTTCAATGAAGGCACAAGTCAACCATTAATATCTAATTATTCATCTAGAACTGGAGACGAGTCTACTAATGGCATACCAGCTGATGGATCAACGGTTACGATTATATCAAACAAACTAAGTGCTAATGATTTTGTATTTAACAATAATGCTCAAAATAAACTTAGATACTTAAGCTCTGATACGCTTTACTCTAATAATCAATTAGACATATTAACTCTTCTTTCAAATAGTGGACTAACAAATGCGGTTCCAATATTAAACCCTTCTAGTGGAAAATATGAAGCTTCATTTACTTACAGTTCTTCAAATACTTATTTGTATTTGGTATGGGATTACAGAAGAAGAATATTACAAGACCTTTGTTTCAATGCAACTAGCACAACTGCAGCTTGTACAGACTGTATAACCGCAGCTACTAATTATAACATTACTAAATGCTCTGACGAGACAGGGGGAGTTTCATATGTGGCATCATCAAATATAGCTGTTAGTATAGGAGACTTTGTTATTATAGATGGAGAGCCTACATGCGTGTATGTGGTGTCCTCTGTTACTAGCAATACTCCAATCGAAAAAAATATAACAGCACTTAGTGAGTATACTAATTGTACTCAAATATGTAACACATATGACTTATCTACAACTGTTGATGAAGAAATAACTTTCAATGATTGTTCTGGAATTCAAAGAACATTTACACTTCAAGTAGGTTCTCCAGAGACAATATGTGCGACTTCTATAAATCCAACTAGTTCTGATGTTACAATTACATTAAACCAATGTCAATGTGCTACACCTCAGTTTGCTCAGTGGAATTTAAGTACTTGGGGAATTGATCAAGATACAGCATGTTCAAAGGTTTGTTTCCCAAGTGCAGTTTATACTTACGATACTGATAATTTATATAGCGTTGGAACTCAGATATATACTGACTCACAGCTAACCACACCGTACAGCTCTGGCGGAGGATCTTCTTGGATTCAAGTAGATAGATTTTCTCCTTCTAATAATACAGCTGCAACTGATCATATTTCTAGAATTATACAGATAGATAGTGATGGAAAAGTATCTGCAATTGAAACATGTCCTACAGCGCACTGGAGTATTTCAACAAGTAGAGTCGCTAGTCCTACACTCGCTTGTGGAATTAATTCTTTTGGAGGCTGTAATGAATATTCAGGTCACGCTTGGACTACCGCTGGGGATAGTATTCTCACAACAGGAACTATAGCATATAGCGATGTGAGCTTAGTTAATCCTTTAGCTCCTAGTCCAACTGTAAATTGGTATGCGCTTAATCCAAACCAAGGTGGTGGAATTAAGAATGCAATTGAAGTGAATGCAGCAACTGGAGCAATAGATACCGTACAAGCATGTACATAAATTAAAATATAAACAAATGGCAGAAACAACAGTTTACATAGACGGAACGACTTTAGCGGATTCAACTGGAGCATGGACAGATGAAAATCTAACAGAGTGCGCTGAAGAAGGATTTTATTCTGATGCAAACATAGGTGGCGATACTGTTAGGTTTTTAACAGTAGTCAATGGAATTTGTACCTTTACATCATCAGAACCTTGTCCTTAATATTATAATAAATTATGTCAACATATCCAACACCAACAGCTTCGCCTAATGGCAATCCAGAAAACTACACACTAAGCTATAGTGAGTCAGTTAAAGGTTTTCCTTCTTTTTATACTTACCATCCAGACTTTATGATAGGTATGAATCAGTATTTATATACCTTTAAAGATGGCGCATTGTATAGGCACAATACCAATGAAACAAGAAACAATTATTATGGTGAACAATTTAATTGTCAAATTACCGGAGTTGTTAATGCTTCTCCATTACAGGTTAAGCTTTTCAAAACACTAGAGTTAGAATCAGATTCTCAGTGGACAGCTTCTTTGGTTAGTGACCTTCAAGTTGGGAATATAGACGCAGAATACTTCCAGGAAAAGGAAGGTTCTTACTTTGCTTTTATACGAGCTGATGAAGAAGTAGATTTTAAAATGCGATCTGTAAATGGATTAGGCGTAGCACAAAGTGTTCAAACCAATGGAACAACATCTGTGGTTAGCTTCTCTAGAGACGTTGGATCAATACCGAGTGTAGGTGATTTAGTGTTTAGAGGAACTACTACACCAGAAAGAATAGGAACCATAACAAATATAAGCGGATTACAAGTAACTATAGATACAACTACATTTTCTGCACCAGTTACAAATAACTTTTTGATCAGTGTAAAAGATCCAATCGCAGAGTCACATGGTGTAAGAGGGTATTATATGGAGTTTACTTTAGAAAATACAGATACTACAGCTACAGAGCTGTTTGCAGTAAGCTCTGATATATTCAAAAGCTATCCGTAAATATTTGTATATTTGTAATAAATTAAATTAAATGAAACCTAGTATATTTATGGCACAGCTAGAGGGTTTACAAAAAAGCCTTATAGAATGTGCTAAATTAGGACAAGAAGGTGTGTATGGCGATGGAGAGAGTTTGGTGAATAACGAAGAGTTTCCTATAGAGCATGATTTTTCTGATCAACTCTACATGAGAAAGATGAAGATGAAAGCAGGAAGCATGGTTATAAGTGCTATACATCACACAGAACATTTTTGGTTCTTAATGTACGGAAGAATATTAGTTGCTACAGATGGCGAAACAGTAGAACATATAGCACCTTGTTATTCTCCATCTATGAAAGGAGCAAAAAGACTTATAATGTGTTTAGAAGATTGTTTGTTTATAAACATCCACAAGAATCCAACAAACACTAAAAATATTGAAGAAGTAGAAAATAACTTATATTCTATGACTATAGAAGAATTTAACAAAAAAGAAAATCAATGGCAGGAGTAGCAGTAGGTTTAGCAATAGCAGGATTAACAGCGCAATTAGGCACATCAGCACTTTCTTTTCTCCAAGCATCCAAGCAAAAAAGAATGCAAAGGGAAGCTGAAACCAAAGCTAATGAATATCTTGCAAAAGCTAGAGAACAAATAGAAAGACAGAGAATGGAAGAGGTACAGTTACCTTTAAAACAAAGACAGCTTACTGAAAAAGCTAGAGCTGTAGGTATGAAGCAGGCACTGGAAGCTTTCCAAGAGACCGGCCCAAGAGCTATTATAGGTGGTGTGCCAAAAGCACAGCAAGTTGATGTGGCTGCAAGAGCTCAAGAGCAAGCTCAAACAGAGCAGCAATTACTTAAAAGAGAAGAAGATATAGCAAAGGCAAAAACACAACAAGATTTTTCGTTAGCCAACATAGAGCTTATGGGGTTACAAGGTGCGGCTCAAGCAACAGCAGACGCTCAAAAAGCAATGGCATCTGGAGTAACTAGTGGATTTACTGCTTTAGGTGGTGCATTAGAAACTGGTGCTGAATTAGTTTCATTATACCCACAAAGTGCATTAAGTAAACAAGTAAGTGCTTTAACTGGTCAAGCTGGATCAGGAGAATCTATGGTTGGAGCATTGCAGCAAGCACAACAAACTGGAGCTATAACTCCAGAGCAATTTGCACAACTAGATTTATCAGCTATACAAGGTGCAAGTGGCTTTAAATTAAACCAATTATTACAAGATCAGTTTAGTGCAGCTGGTATATCAGCACGTCAATTAAGAGGGTTTCAATTTGATCCAACTTTATTACAAACCACAACACCAACAACTCCTATTGTAACGGATTCTATGAATGAATTTGGATTTGATTAATTATAGTAAAAAATGGCAGATAAAAACTATGTAGGATACGTTAAAAGAGAGGCAGACTCTTTTATAGATTGGTCTAGTATCGGTAAGCAATTATCAGATACTCTTATTAATGTCCGAGATTCTAGGGAAAAGCAAAAAGCACAGATACAACAGCAAACTGATGATTTAGTAAAATCTATCAATGAAGCTGAACTTGGTCAAGACTCAACCTTCAATCAAAAAGTATTAGATGGTGCAGCGCAATCACAGCAAGCACTATTAGCTGCATATAAAGAGTTTACTTCTGGAAGATTAAAGCAGCCTGCCTACGCTAGATTTAAGCAAGTTTTAAATGACGATTGGGCTCAGTACAATGGCGTAATCAAAACATATAATCAAAAGTATGACGAGGCTTTAAAGAAGGTAAAAGATGGAACCATGGCTGGTTGGGGAGAAGCGGCATTCCAAAAGGACTCAGACTTTTTAAACTATCAGAAATATAATATATATGTAAATCCTACAAGTGGGAGATTGGCTTTAGCTGAAG
>Ga0181379_1001283_pt1 | contig 11863 bp, 7 predicted proteins | sample 2SPOviralmetaG_FD_130115 | JGI IMG/M metagenome (GOLD analysis project Ga0181379, IMG submission 130115) | Marine viral communities from the oligotrophic San Pedro Time Series (SPOT) site, San Pedro Channel, CA, USA - 2 SPOT_SRF_2009-07-10 | ecosystem: Environmental > Aquatic > Marine > Strait... | reverse complement strand
TGCATGGCATCGTCCACTTCTTCTCGAGTCATTTCGTCTTGGAAATCACCACGAATGGTTTCGTAGACTTCATCCATGTAGGTCGTGATGTCCTGACCTGAGAGAATGGTTGGTGCTCCAAAGATACCCATGGGTTGTCCACGGTTGTAATTCGAGTCTGCCGTGTAGCGGCCTGCACGTGGGTACAAACGGTCGTCAATAGCAAAGTATCGAATGTCGTGCTGACGGTCAATGGTTTCGCCTGGGAGGCCGTTGTAATCCTGGACGGAGTACGGAGTGTCGAGGGTGATCAAATCATTGTACAAATCATGGATGGTGAACGTTGGATTCGCATCGAACGATTCTGTCAACAATTGGGTCATTAGTGCCAACCGTGCATTGGTTCGGTGAATGTTTGTGGATACAGAAAGGTATTCATCAATCAAATCCGCAGTGTACCAGTAATCTCCGATGATGGTGTGTGTTCGTCCTTCTGAGGTCTCCTCAGGCGTTCGAATGTTGTTGGTGAACGTAGCTTCAGCCTCTGCTAGTGAGCCGTAGGCATCACCGACACAGGAACTCGAGGGCAGTTCGCAAGGAACAACTTCACCTGCTTTGTACACCTTGTAATGGGTGGTGCTCGCATCAAACAAACCAGCGGCATGAGGGTGCCCCTCTGCCAACACTGTGTCCCGGTTGGTCTTGATGACGTTGTAGGAACGGTCTTCGATGAACTGAATCATGGTTTCATCAAAGGTCGTCTGCATGGTCATGAAGTCATCCATTTGATCGGCATCAAGGTAGTTCTCAACTGTGCTCTTGAAACCAGGCGTGAATTGCAGGGTATCGTCAGTGGATGCATATGTGCGATCACCTTCTGCAAGTTGCCAAATGAACATCGCCGTCAAATCATCTTGATTACGAGCCAAAAGCATGTTTCCTGTGGCAGGGATACCCGACTGGAAGTTGTCGGAAACCGAGGGGTGCTCACCCGTGCTCAAGGCTTGGAAACCGTAGTCCCACCAAGATACAAAGGCAGGGCGTTCAGAATATTTCATGTCCGTATCCTGATTCGCCAGCCAATCATAAGCGGTGTTCCAGCCATTGTCGTTGAACGATGAACCAAAGCTTCCCAAGTACCAGCGGCCATCATAGGTGCTGCTGTCGAAGATTGAGAATCCAAGGCCGTCGAACCGGAGGATATCGGGCATGATGTTGTAGATGCGCTCGTCAATTTCCGATTCTTGGTTTGAGGTACCGGGGATAGCGGAATCCAATCCGTAGGTGGCCTGTTGTCCGAAAATCATGACCATGACGAGGAACACGGCGGAGAACTGAGGGGTCCTCCACACGGCCTTGCGAGCGCCGGAAATTCGGTCTGCCGGAGTACGGATGCCGAATTTCTTCCACGAGCGGACAAGTCCGCTCCAATCGGCCCACTTCCAGAACGCAGCGATTCCAGCAGCGCCGAGAATCGCCATAATGGGCGTGGCATTGAACATGAAACGAGCAGCGTTCCAAGCCATGAACGTAGCCGCAAAGACCCAAACACCGAAGGTGAGGGCCGTTGCATTGCGGTGTCGCAATCCCTTCCAGAGCAAACCGCCGCCCATGATGAGGGCGAGGAGGAAGGTGATCGGTCCAAAGGAAGCAAAGAGTTGCGCTCGATTTGGAGCGTTTGCTTCAGCAACCGTGCCGAAAATCTTGGTCTTGGTGAAATATCCGCTTCCCGTGAACAACACGTCCCATGCGTCGGAAAGTTCGTAGGTCTTCAGGACGAACAGAATCGCAAAGAAGACGGTGGCGAGGGCACCAAGGGTCCCGAGAACCAGCAACCAGGGCTTGTCTCGGAATCCAGTGGTCACGAAAGCGATAGCGAGTGTGAATCCGAAGATGAACAAGAAGGGTTGCAAACCAGTAGCATCCAGCACCAAGTTGAATTGTGGATGTGCATAGAAAGGAATGGCCATCAAGAACGTTGTCAACAACATGGTCAAGAACATCACGCTCAAGGTGGTTGAATCACGGCGTCGGAACATGTTCAAGGCCACTTGCAAAGCATAGGCGAGGAACAAGATCGATGGACCAACCACGAATCCTTTCCATCCAAGGGAGACGATACCGAAGGCGACGCCAGCGAGAACCGCATTAGCCATGGCGGCTTGACGGTGAGCAGCGACATCAGAGAAGGCATGAACAAACGACATGGGATGAACGGATGTGGTCTTGGTGAGTCGCGATGACCCCGAGTACTTCACAGCACGTAGCCAATACATGAAACCAATCGAGATGAACAACATCACGAAGGCGTCGTGGTCGGCCAGTGCCCATGTGGAGTGGGTGACGTGGGCCGGCATGAAGGCGATCAGCCATGCTGCGAGAACACCAGCACCCTTTCCAAAGTGGTCTTTGGCCATGGCAGCAATTGGGAAGACGGTCAAAGCCCCGTAGATGGCGGGCAAGGCGAGCATGCTCCACCAAACGGCGTCCTCAGGCGTGCTCAAGAACGGCTCAAGAGCCATAGCACCGATGGCCATGGACCATGTGAACAAAGGCGGTCGGGGGTTGATGCCACCAGCAGGATAGAATCGGTCTGCATCGTAAACAAGGTGAGCGTTGTTGGCGAGAATGTAATCAACGACACGCTTCATGTACCAAGGGTCAGAACCTCCTGTCATGTCCCAGTTTCCGGTTCCAAAGGCGTTCATCGACGGAACAGCATACCATTGAATGCGGATAGCAAGACCGACGAGGAACGCCGCAGCGATCATCAATCCAGCCCCGTGGGCTCTCAAGAACAAGCGAGCTTGTGACGGCTCATGTTCGCCGCGGTTGGCCCAGCCACCGTACTTCTCATGGTTTGCTATGGAGTAAATGGCCACACCCATGAAGAAGGTAATACCGAGCCAAATCAAAGCACCCCAAGAACCATCGAGGTCTTCGTTGTACCAAATGCCGGCTTCAAACCAAGCAGAGACTTGGTAAAGTGCCCACATCGATCCGACAAGCATGGCACGTGTGTGCCAGCGCTCAGCAACCATCCCGGCTATGATGAGCGCGACAACTCCGGTCAAAAATGCAGACCAGTAGCCCACATATCCGTGGTATCCAACCTCTGTAGTTATGCCAAGTTGGTCGGCAACACCCACCGAGTTGAAGTGGTAAAGGGAACCCGCAAAGGCAAGGACCCAAACGCCAAGGGCGATCATCAACGGGAGAGCACGGCGGTTGAATCCAGTGGTTGCCCCTAGGAAAGAAAACCATCCTTCTGAGCTCGCAGATGTAAGATTGCCTCGAGCAAGAACACCGGCGAGGAGGCCCGCAGCAGTGAACATGGTCAGGTAAGCAAAGAACACGTAGGCTGTTGCTTGGCGTTCAAGATTCATGGTCGAGACGAGTTGTCCGCCGTCTGTCATGTTGTACGTGGACGGCAGCGCGCCGAGGGCGTCACCTGCGGCTGCGAGAGCAACCCAAAACCCGATGGCCGAGAAGGTCATCATGGTGAACCATTCGTGGCGGCCTCGCTGGTCCAAGTTGGAACCGACGATCACGAGAAGTGCGAACATCAATGCCGCAAGTGCGTCGATGCCTGCGAAGACGTAAAGCAACTCAGCGCCAACCAATGCTCCAGCCAACACGCCGAGGGAAACGGTTGAGGAAGAAAGGCCGGGTTGAGTTTCCTTAACGATGCGTGGCACCAAGGCCAGCATGCTTGCGATAGCGACGACGAGCATCGGCATCAGGTTGTTCAACGTTAAGTCGTATTCAATGCCCACGACTCGGGTGGTGGCAAGGGCAAGCAGCACGGCCAATGGAGCGAGTAACAACCCCATGACGGGCCCTGGCTGAGTTGCCTTGGTATCCGTTTCTTCCTTCATATGTATCCCTCATTTTCGGTGCAGCCTCAAGGCTGGCGTCGTTGGCGAGTTGTGAACCCCTTTTGAAGATAGTGGATTCGTTGGCAGAGGCAAGGGCCTCAGTCCTTCATTTTGGACGGTTTCGAAGGTGAGCCGAGTATATATGGCCTTTATCCGACCGCCCGATGACCGATATCGGTGCGAAAGTGTCCGCCTTCAAGTTGAATCTTAGAAAGCAATTCGTAGGCTGCACGCTGGGTTTCGACGAGGTCACTCCCCATTGCTGTGGCCGATAAAACTCGGCCCCCAGAAGCGATGAAAGTTCCGTCGGAACTGCTCTTTACACCAGCCATGTTGATCCAGCGATGCCTGTAGGATGACGATTGAAGCATTGGGCCAAGGCCGAGGATGGCTCGTCCTTTGATGGGCGCCTGCGGGTAGCCTTCAGAGGCCAACACAACCGTCAACGCAGAGCCCTCGCTCAATTGGAGCGGCACGTTGTGGAGGCTGTCAGTGGCAGCAGCATGCAAGAGTTCGTACATGTCCGTCTCAACAAGAGGGAGGGTCACCTGGCATTCGGGGTCCCCGAAACGCACGTTGAATTCGACCACGTACGGATCGCCGTGTTCGTCAATCATCAATCCGATGAACAACACGCCACGGTAGGGGATGGGCTGCCCGCTTAGATGCTGATGCATCGGCTCGACAATCCGCTCAAGGATTCGCTCGTGAATAACGTCAGAGACAACAGGAGCAGGACAATAGGCACCCATTCCACCTGTGTTTGGGCCAAGGTCACCGTCGTACGCACGCTTGTGGTCTTGACTTGGGGGCAACGCTCGGTAGGCTGTACCGTCCATGACGACGAGCATGCTGGCTTCTTCCCCAGGAAGGAAGGCCTCAAGCAATACAAATCCGTCGCTTTCTATCGAGGAGGTGATGAATCCATGGGCCTCTTGTCGATCCTCGGTGACCACGACGCCTTTTCCGCCGGCCAAAACGTCTCGCTTGACGACCCAAGGTTGGCCATCGTAGGCATCGAGGGCCGAATCAATATCTGAGTCCGCATCGAGGCGAACATAGGCTGCTGTTGGCACTCCAGCGGCTTCCATGGTCTGTTTGGCATGCAACTTGGAGCCTTCAAGATGGGCAAGGGCCGCCACTGGTCCAAAGCATGCTAGATCGACGGCGGCACACGCATCAGCCAGGCCTTCGCAGAGAGGAGCTTCTGGACCAACAACCACCAAGTCTGCACCAAGACTCAGGCAGAGTGACACCAAGGGTTCAACACCCGATTCAACGCTGTGGTTGGTGGCTATTTGTGCGGTTCCGGCGTTTCCAGGCACGCAATGCAAGTCACCGACTGAATGAGAAGCATGCAGAGCGAGGCATAACGCATGTTCGCGTCCACCACTGCCGACCACGACCACCTTGGCTTGGTTCATGACCTGCGGGTTTGGTCGGCATTGAATAATCCCTTCGTGAGGACACTTTGTTCAACCAATCAAGAAGAACGCTTATTCGCTTTTGAGCAGTGAGGCAAGCATGCGCACCCAAACCCGTTCGACAGCCATCCTTCTCGCTCTGTTGATGCTTGCCATGCCGGTGGTGCATGCAACGCCCCCTTCGTCTGGAGAATCCGCAACGATTTCAGAAGCAACAACGTGGACCGAGGATGCAACCATGGACGGAGACCTCACGGTGGCCGCAGGCGCCTCGTTAACCATCAACGCCAACATCACGATGCAACAGGGCTCAAGCATCACCGTCGAGGAAGGCGCTCAACTGGTGCTCACCAACGGGGCCTTGATCAGCAACGACCTCAACGCAGGACTGCGGGTTGACGTCAATCCGTTCGCACCGTCGGTGCTTACCTTGAACTTTGGAGATCTCGCCGATGACGGTGTTTTGCAACTCAAATTCGACCACATCATCTCCGATGGAGGAACGGTGGATGTCACCTACGGAAACACCACCATCAACGCTTCTGGAAGTGAGATCGTGCAGTTCAATGTCCCGCTCAATGGCACGGATTTGGAGGTTTCCATCGCCACCTCCTACCTCACACCAACCTACGTCATGTGGGCCAAAGCCATCCACAGCGGAGGCGACACGGCCACGCTCATGGCACAAGACATTTCGGCAAGCGAAGCGCCGTTGTATTGGTTCCAATCTGGATTTGAAATCCATGCTCACGGTGAGTTTACAGTCAACAGCTCGAGCATCATGGGAGCCAGCATCTCTTGTGATTCACTGTGCTCCTTTGACAATGCTGCTTTGACTGGAAGTGCCCCTATCAATGCCGCCAGCACCGCCAATATGGTCGTGCTCAATTCGATCATCAGTGGCTCAAGAACGGACGAAGACATCATCCTTCACGACCAAGCGACCATCACCTACACCAACAGCCAGGGGACTGGAGGCACAACGGATGCCTGGATTCGACTGCTCTCTCAGCGAAGTCTATCCACCAATATCCCGAACGGAAGCCTTGACATCACTGGTTTGGGATGGGGTAGCAGCAACTGGAACGACCTGACAGATGCAAATGGAGACATATTGCTCGTTGATGGCGGAGAGACCAACGAGCACAAGCGTATCGTTGAGTGGATGGACGGCTACGGCGTTGTCCAGCAAGAAGAGGCGACCATCACCCTCTCCATCACCAGCAATTGGGGCACCTTCTCCAAGACCATTACCGCCCCGAAAACAGCCAATTCAACCTTGAATCTTGACCTCCCATACGTGCATGTCTCAGCCCTCGAACCTGAAGACACCAAGGCCATCTCAAACCGAAGCATAGGAATGATGATGACGGTGGAAAATACGGGTTCAGAAGATGTTGTCGCCAACATTTGGTGCTATGTTGGAGACGAACCCGCCTCCACCGCTCCATCAACCATCACCGTCTCAATGGCGGCGGGCGAAAGCAAGCAAGTCCCCATCACCTGGTATGTGTATGAGGCTGGCGACGCAGAACTCACGTGCCGCCCACTGCTCCCAACCGCCCTCGATGGCATCGCTGACTTGGTCGCCGAAGCAAACGGAACGACTTCCACTGCTGTGACTTGGGAAAATGCGGTGGAAGCGGAAGAGGCCCCGCTCGTCATCTATGCCGCAGTCGTGATTGGCTTTGCTCTCCTTGCCCTCTTTGCAGCCACGCAAATGCGTGCAAGCGGAACCTCGGAGTTGGAGGAACTTCCGGTCAGCGCCCCCGAAGAAGAAGAGGAAAAAGACTACGAGAAATCAAGCATCTACGATTTGTCCACCTCCGATTCTGATGACACCGAAGAGGGCGCAAGCGAGGAGTGAGCGTCCGACAAAGCCCACAACGCTCAAATGGGTCAGAGCGAAGGTCGGGGCATGAGCACCCGCCGCCTTTTCGCCGCAGTGCGGGACCTTGATCCACCAGGGGGTGGTGCAGAGCGCTCCTTGGCGGCCCTGCTGAACGGCATTGCAGCGGCAGGCCCAACGCTTGAAACCGCACCAACCTTTGTGCCACTAAGTCCTGCTGAGGATGCTCCAACGCATCCGGCGTGGACAGTCAGTGCATTTGCAAGCCAAGACCGAGGTGATCCTATCGGCTTGCTTGAACCAGAGGTGGACTTCACCACGACAAATCTCCCTATCGAAGGTTTTTGGTCGAAAGTGGCCTGGGTCTTGCGGGAACGCAAGGGTGAACTGCGACGTCGAAAGTGGGCTCACGATCTGCACATCGGTCGACGAAGTCCCCAGTTTGCCGCACGGGTCGGTTCTTGGTTGGACAAACAGGAGCACGCAGGTGGCATTGGTTTGACCCAACTTGGATGGGCCCCGGGAGCCGCTGAAGCGTTCATGGCCCGTGGCATGCCTTACATCATGTTTGTTCGGGATGATACAGTATTTCGCCTTGAGGAACGGTTTCGGCCCGTGATGGAGGGCGCAGCCCTCGTGTGTGCGGCTGGAGAAGGATTGCTGAGCGACATACGATCACGCTTTACCATCCAAAAAGGCCACAGCGTGCCACTGCCCATTGACTTTGAAGGGCGCTTCGGGAGCATGGACGAGGTGAACGCCTTGCGAACGGCCGAACAGGCAAAGCGACCAGATGGAGCGCCGCCTATCATTGGCATCATGGTCGTCACCCCAGAGAAGGGATTACGGATGTACCAACGCCTTCTTCCGATGTTGCTTGAGCAATGGCCAGAGGCGGAAGTCCATATTGCAGGAGGCAGCGTGTATCCGCAACAACTCGCTCACCATCCAAACGCTCGGGTGGTGGGACACGTGGATGCAGCGACCTTCTTTGCCGGCATCGACATCCACCTCATCCTCTTCGAAACGACTGGGTCATGGGGCCGGGTCATCGGAGAAGCGGGGTTGTTCGGAGTGCCAAGCGTGACTTCAGACGTGGGTTCCCAAAAGGAAGCCTTGGGCGATGGCGGTATTTTAGTGGACGATGGCCACGATGCAGATGCTGTTATCAAAGCCTTGAGAGCCGTATACGACGACCGTGAGCGCTTCGGAGAACTGGCCCGCAAGCACACCAGAATGGTTGACCATCGACGTTCGGTGGCAGCCTTCCGGAGTGGACTTGAGCGCCTGTTTGAAGGTCTTTGAGTTGCTTTCGATAGGACTCAAAGAATCATGCTTCGTCTTCGAAAACGGATTCACGGGCTCGTTGCATAGCCTCATCACTCGTGAACCAAAAGGTCGGTGTTTCGCCGAGGTCGGTGTCCCATCGCTGAACTGCACGCGCAAACATTTCGCCTTCCGTGTATGTTTCGCACCACTTGAGGTACCAGTCTGCTTGAGCCATCATGGCTTCATCATCAACTGAGGTTCGCTTCAGCGTTTCTGCTTGCAATGCGATCATCATAGCCCAGTTTGGAGAAAGAGCATAGGTGACGTAGGGGTTGCGTTCCATGTCAACACTGCGCCATTCTGTCCAAAGAGAGAACACTTGATCGTAGAGGTAGCCAATGAGGAGAACGGCGAACATCACCGATAGGAAGATGACGGCTAAACCGAAGTAGGTCGACGGGATGGACCCCACTGAACTTGAAAAGCAAAAGCCTGCATCGCACTGAGGGGAAAACCGCCACGACACATAGGGCCACACAAGCAAGGTGATGGTTGTGCCCCAAAGCAAGAGACTGACAACGGCTTGGCTCATTTGCATTCTCCAATATTGACGCATCACCCATTTTCGAAAAAATGAGCCCGTCCCTGCACCATCAGCCATAGTATCATCCTCGTGCACAGGTCAACCCTTCAAGAACCCCACCGATGATTTGGGATTGAACTCACTGGAATTCAGTCCTCTGTCCGCCACATAGCGGTCAAATGAAAGCATTGCCATCCATTCAATCAAGCTCACATCGCCTCTCTGTGAATCAAACAACCCCTTTGAAAGATCCTAGAAGACCAAATGACGCTTCAACCAAGGGAGAAGTTCCCTGTAAAGCAAGAAGTGGGATCGCCTTTTTCATGCACTCAATTGAACGATCACAAATGGATGTATTGTGAGAGTTGTCTGAGTGATGTCTCATTCTTCGAACTTATTCAAAGCGTTCAAAGGAGGAGCAGAGGTTGTGTTTCTGAAGAAAGTTGAGGGGCGTATTGCTGCAAGATTCTGCACCAATCATACGCCATTGTTAGATTTTGACTGTCTTCAAGTTCAAGGACAATGACGAGGGGACGATTTGAGATTGTATCGTAAATACCGAGTGTGATTTTCCTTTGTTTGTATACGACTGAACGAGGGGCGTAAACCTTTGAGCGGGCAAGCATTGAATAGCATATAGTTGACCCAGTAAATCCAATAACTGCGAGGATGAATCCAAATAATGTCAAATTTTCATCACCCTCTGAAGCGATCACCGACAGAAATCCGAGAATGCCAGCTAATAGCAGTACAAACCAACCTGGATGGCGATTATTTGATACCAAAGCAGAAGCATCTGAGCCATGAGATGATAGGATCTCAATTCCAGTGATGCAATTCAATGGAATAGGTTTGAACCATACGTCGTCAGATACAGTGGTATCGACAGAAAAAGATTCCTTGGGCCTTGGAGGAGAGAAGAAAGTCGAAGGAGACGAAGCATGTCTGATTTTGTGTATTGAGTTTTTATTTGCATCAACGAGGAGAAGGCGGCGAGAGGTGACAACCGCCCGTACCCCAATTCTTTCCTCTCCTATCTCTGTCATCGATCGGGAGTCTGTTGATTTGATTGAGCGGCATCGCAGAGGCGTGGAAGAAGCAATGCTTTCTCCTTTGATGAGCATTCGTGAAATCAGAGTTTCGCCAGATTCACCAGACGTCTGTTGGGTGTGATTTTTTATGGCGATTGAATTCACATGCCTGGCTCGATGAACGATTGCTTTTCTGAAATTTTGTTCATTAGGAGTGGAAATCGATTGATACAAACGAGATGATTTGAAATCGTTGCTAAAGGGGTTATTGGTATTGATTGGATCGGCCATTGTAGACGTAGTGATTGAGCCAGTATTGAGGAATTTTTCGCTCGCCGTTCGGTTGACGTGAGCAGGTTGCGATTGAATAGGAGGCAGTGGAAGAGGAGCAGGAATGTTGTTTGTTCTTTGGCCTTGAGGAGAAGAAGGATGTGGAGCAATTTGTGGCTGGTTTGGGACTTGAGGAGGTTGCGATGAATTGTCCGACATGAAATTCCACCAGTATGAAACCATTGAAAGGGATATATAACATGCGTGATTAGTTTGAGATAATGAACGAAACGTCGGTAAGTGACTTTACCACTCTTGCTCTCAAAAATGCCAGCAATGACCTTCCAGTCTACCACCTTAACCTTGGCCATGCTGCACTTGAATTAAATCTACCAGCAGAGGCCATGAATCAATATTTGCAGGCAAAAAATGCGTTATCTGAAGACTCAAAGATTACCGAGATGGATGTCAAAGGAGCTATTTCACATCTTAGCACGAAACATCCTAACTTGTCCGAACCTGTCATCATCACTCAAAAGGAACACATTCATCCTGTAAAGTCGGTCTTTTTGAGAGTCTTTGAAAACACTGCTGTTCGTATCCTTTCATTGTTCAGTGCAGGCTTCATGGCGAATGTGTTCATTTAGTTCTACATAAGACGAAGGTCAATCCAATGGTTCCGGCCAAGGACGGGCCTCGTCGTCCCAAGTAGCCCATTCTAAAACCCATGATTCCATGAAAGGTTCAAGATCATAACCAAGATCTCGCATCACCTCTCCGGGCGGTGCTGTTCCCCCTTTGAACCGTATTCCTGCTCGTATTAACGCAGACGACTTGACCTCCCCGCTCTGCTCAATTGTTTGTTGGAAATAGTAAAATTTTTGATCAAAACCAACGATTTTCGAGCGAATGGTGGCTTTACGGAACGGCAGAAGTCGCTTTCTGTACCGCATGGTTGAACCGCCGATGACAAAGGCATACTTCTTTTTGCGAACGTACCGAATCAGACCAATCTCAAAGGCAATGTCGTACCTCGCAAGGTCACAAAAGACATAATGCCGACCATTGTTCACTTCGGGATAAACGTCGATGTCACCAAGCCCCGGACGAAAACTCCACAGGTATTCTCTGTCAATATCAAAGACTTGCTTTTTACGGAAAATATTTCCAAGCAGCATTTTCAAGAGCCGATGATAGGGGTACACAAACCAATTCCAAAAGAGCCAGTATATAGTGCAGTGCTCCTATGTTTTCATCAAATGACACATGAGTTCGCAGTTCGCTCTTCACAACGGTACCCTCGATGTCGTATAGGACTACAAGGGGCCCTCTTGCATACATGCAGATTATGTATGCCCTTTGCACCGACAGATTGTAGCCCCTCCGGATTGGAGTTTTATGTAATTATTTTTATTACGACCCATTGGCTCAAGCATAAACGAACTATTCACGCTGGGGTCAATCAAATAGGGCTAGCTGTTACATAAAAATTAGGGCCACGACCACACCACAAATCTTGAAAAATATATCCACCAAGAACAACAAGACATATCAGAGTGATGACAGCATGAACAGCGACC
>Ga0181379_1001280_pt1 | contig 11882 bp, 11 predicted proteins | sample 2SPOviralmetaG_FD_130115 | JGI IMG/M metagenome (GOLD analysis project Ga0181379, IMG submission 130115) | Marine viral communities from the oligotrophic San Pedro Time Series (SPOT) site, San Pedro Channel, CA, USA - 2 SPOT_SRF_2009-07-10 | ecosystem: Environmental > Aquatic > Marine > Strait... | reverse complement strand
GTTACTAGAGGATACAGAGGAATCTAATAGTGCTATTTTACCTAAAGTAGACTGTATTGCTCCATTTGCATCTAATGAAAATACTTTGACAACATTATTGTCAGTACCAATTGCTGCATCACCGATGTAAAGTGTGGTACCAGATAGATATAGATCTTTAAATCTCTTATCTGCTGTGCCTAATGATGATCCGCTATCGGTAGCAGGAACTAAGTTACCAGTAAAGACTGTATCTCCACCGCTATCTCTTAGATTTTGAATATTAGATGCACGAGCAAGAATATAATCTGAATCGATTAGCGCAACCGCTTCGGCCGAATCAAGAAATTTAGTGGTGTCTAAAAGATTATTGATATAGTTAGAATCAATAATAGCTTGGATCTCTGAAGAATCTACACCACCAGTTGCGATTAATTGGTTAATATCGGCAGAGTCTAATACGTTTGGTGTATTAGTAAAATTTGTATAGTCTAAATAATATGATGGAGGATTACTAGCTAATTGGCTGGCATTTCCGACTGATGTTGCGTCAACACTTTTAATAGGACGTCCGACAACAATTTTTTTGATAACAGTTTTTCTAGCCATTTTTTATCCTATTAAGTTACAGATGGAGTAACGTGAATTCGTCCTTCGAGAATTCTTTCTACAATAGGATTTCCATCGCTATCATTAAAAGAAATTTCGGTATCGAATACATAACGACCAGCTTTTATTGTATCGGTAAGAGTATTAGTCATAGTTAAGGTAAGTATACCTTGTGTTGCGGGGTCAGCTATAATAGCAGTAAAAGCATAAGTGTTGTCACTGTCGCTATTAAAGCTCTTTTTCATTTTTGCTGAGCCAGTGTGTCCAGACAAGTCTTTAATGCTTCCATCATCATTATTGAGATGTAGCTCGAAGGCGACGTCTGAGCCCTTATCTATTGTGAGTTCTTCGTATCTAGCCATGAAATAAACCTGTTAGTAAAACTTTACTGTATTTATAAAAAGTCTGTTGTAGCTATTTATACATAGTAGTATGATATATAATGACGTGAGGTCGTAGAATGTTTGACGAAAAAAATTTGTGTAAGGCTCCATATATGGGGTTTGTTGTTAACCCTCGAGGAAATATTGCTCTTTGCTGTATGTCTGGTGATTTCCCTCTTGCATCTATTAATGAAGTAGATAATCTTACAGATTACTACAACACTGAAGAATTCGAGCAATATAGAGAAATGTTTCAGTCAGACGCTTGGAGAAACGGTAAAAATTGTCGTGACTGTCAAAATGAACCAGATGAAGATTCCCATAGAATAGTTGTAAAAAATAAAATACATTCACCTAACTTAATTCGTGATAGAAAATTGATGCTTGAAGGTAAAAAAGCTCCTATAAGAGCTTTAGAAGTAACTTCAAGTAACATATGTAATCAAAATTGTTCTACTTGTTTTCCTGGGTTAAGCTCTAAATGGAATGAACTTGCTAAACATCTTGGCCAATCGGTAATGCCTATTATTAAATTAACTGACGATAATTTAAATAAAATTATTGAAGCAATGCCTAGCTTGGATAGATTTGAATTAAAGGGCGGAGAACCATTTGCTGATAAAAATAATATTATGTTACTAGATAAACTATCACAAGTTAACAATCGCTGTACAGTTGTTATTGTATCTAACTTTCAAACCATACCTGATAAGTTTATGGAAATACTTAAAAGATTTGGTGATAGATTAGAAATGTCAGCAAGTATAGACGGCACTAATAAATTATACCATTGGATTAGAAGTAGTCCTTGGGAAAAAACTATTTCTACTATGGAAAAGTTTTATAAAGAAACAAACGTAAAAATTACAATCAATACATGTGTCTCAATTTATAACTTTTTTAATCTTGACGACATCATTGATTATTTTAAAGATAAAGAATATGTAAGGTGGATTACTCTTAACAACAAAGTGTTGCATCCCTTAGCATGTAATCCCAAGTATATACCTTATGAAATGTTGGAAGATAAATTAAACGAATACTTTATTAAATATGGTAATGAAGATAAAATAGATTTAGATGTAATCTATAATTTGGAATATGAAGAGCCTGATGCTGTAATAAAATCTCAAGTACTTATGCGACTATTTGGTATAGATGATTACCGAGGTTTTAAATTATTTGATATTGTTCCTAAGTTGAAAGACATAGAAAAAGAGTGGTTTAATGAAATTAATTAAAAGTGGCAAAGATTGTGAAGTGTATGATAATGGTAATACAATAATTAAAAAATACAAGTTTATCAGACACAGCATACTAGATCCTAGCTGGCTGCTGTATTATGATGATTTTAATTCTAAATATAATATACTTCCGGAAATCTACGAAATGAACATAAAAGATGGAATTCATACCTGTGTCATGGAAAAAATCGAAGGATCCTTGCTGCAAGAACTAGTTCTTCAAGCTATGTCTAAACAAAATCAAGAATATAGTGAAGTAATGCATTACATAAAAAAATGTCATGATTTAATTGGAAATTTTTTAGAATACAACATTGAACTTTCAAAGCAAGGAAAGATTATGTTTCATGAAGATTTAAATTTAACTAACATAATAGTTACTGAATCAGGAGATTTTAAGGCAATTGATATAGATTCTGTTAGACTAAATCCCATTAGGAAGTTTAGTTCTATTTCTTTATACGGAACTCTTATTACACAATTCCATAATCATTGTATACATTTAGAGTAAATCGATGAATATTCTCTTTGTTAAACATGGAAGTAAATATACTTCTAAACAAGTAAATAATCTGTACAATGAATTAAAGGAACATATTCCTTATGCCAATTATTATTGTTATACAGAAGATCCTTCTAACTTAAGCATGCCTTACATTAATATTAAAACAAAGCCTGTACTTAAAAAATGGTGGAATAAACTAGCTTTATTTGATTTAGATTTACCGGGTAAAAATTTATTTTTTGATATCGATACTGTAATTAATAGTAATCCTCTTCAATATTTAACGTGGAATGGATTGACTGTTGTAAATTGCGATTGGAAAAATAACATTCCCATAAATCACAACTATGATGTAACTATTAATAGCCAAGTTATAACTTGGATAGGCAACGAACAAAAACATATATGGAATTATTTTTTAAGTAATAAAGATTACTTTATGAGAAAGTACAAAGGTATTGACAGATTTATAGTTCACGAAGAATTTAATTATAATACGTTTAATACGAATATGATTCAGTCATATAAATACCAGCCAGATAAAATTGCACCTATTACAACTTACGAAGAATTAGATTATGGAACATATTTTACAAAGAAGTCTTAAATTAATTGAAGAAATATATGATAATACAATGTACGAGAAAAACGATTTTTTTCGCATTAAAGACATTATTCATTCTTTAGATTCTAAACAGATTGATTCTAAAAAATGGCTAGTAGAACATTTTTCACCTCTTTATAGATCTATTAAAAATGGTAATAACTTTACTGACGGCAATATTCTTATTATAGGAGGTTGGTACGGCTTACTTTCATATTTTTTAAGACAAGAATTTCCAAACAAAACTTTTAATATTACTTCTATAGACGTAGATCCAACATGTGAAGATTTTGCTTGGAGATTATTTTATGATTATGATATAAGTTTTGAAACAGTAGATGCAACAGATAATTTAAACTTTTCTGAGTATAGTGCTATTATTTCTACTTCGTGTGAACATATCGAAAAAGATTTTTGGATTGAGTTAGCAGCAAAGAAGAATAAAGAATGTTGGTTGTGTTTACAAACAAACGATTACTTTGACCACCCTACTCATATAAATTGCTCTAATACCGAAGAAGAGTTTGAAAGTTATATTCCTCTATGGTATGTAGCAAAAACTTTAAAATTAGATTTGGGTGATTTTAACAGATTTATGGTAATAGGTAAATGAAACAAGTTATTTTTTCCATCCATATTGATTTAGAAGAAGAGAAACTAGATAAACAACTTGGTCCTTACTGGGCTTGGGAACCTGAAGATAGATCGACCAAAACAAAACGAGTAATGAATGAATATAGCGAACGCTTAATAGAAAACAAACAAGTGTATGCTGATTTACAGGGCTGTGATTACTTTCATTACACTAACGGAAATGACTATAAACAGTTTAGAGATCTTATGTATTCGTATTGTACTGAACAAAACGAATATCATGTAGTTAACTTCTATAAATTGTGGAAAATGGAAAGATTAGCTGAAAAATATGATGAGGTCTTATACGTAGACTTTGATGTTCTTTTTGAAACGAAAGAAAACTTTTTTGATGTACATAATTTAGACAGTGGCATACACGTGCACTTAGAAGATTATCACGAAGAAGCCTTAAAGTATATTAGTAGTTGGAGCAATCAAAAATTATATTTGCGCTCTATGATTAACAAATACTTTATTGCACATGCTTTATGCAGTTATGATTTTATGAGTCCTCGAGTTCCTATTACAAATACAGGAATTATTGGAGCAACTAGAAAACATATTCAACAATTAAATTATTTTGAAAACTTAGAAGAAATTCTAAATAATATTACTTTATTTAAAAATGATCCTGATAGTATGTATACAGACAACATTAAAGAAACAATGGACTATAATAATGAACCAATATATTCATATTTGCTAGCAAAGAATGAAGTTCCTGCGGTAAATATTAATGGTCCATGGCACCAAATACTAGATCACAGAACCGAAACTCGAGAAGAGTATTTAAAATTAGAAAGAAAAATGACCCACTTTATTACGAAGAAGTTTGAGTGGCATTATAATACAGATTAATAATTTCCAACACATCCTTCGATTTTCTAATTTTTGTCTTTAAACTTCTATCTTTTGATTCTTTAATCGCTTCATTTTCAAATATTAGAATCTTTAACTTAAACAATTCTTCTTGATTTAAATCATTAGATAATAATTTTTCAAAACTTAAGGAATCGCTTTTAGGTTGGCTTTCTTCTTTATCATACATTTTCTTAAACATTTTTTTAAAGGCTTCTTCTTCACCTTTATTATAATCAAATGTATTACGAAGAATTTGCTCTAAAGTAGTTTCTTTTAATAAATTTTCCCATAGAGTATTGCCATCTTCACGTAACACGTTTTCCGATCTAATGATCGTGTCGTCATCATTATCTTTCCATAGTGCTTCGCATACTGTATGTTTAGTATCAATAAATCTAGCATTTACAAATGTATGATTAATCATTTTATTCTTTCCGAATTTTTAAAGTGTAAGTTGTTTCGGTTTCTGAACTACCTGCAGGAAATCTTTGCGAACGATATGTGTCACCACCGTCTTGATCATTTACAACAGCAGAGCTATTTAACGTAGTATCTGTCATAGCACTTCCTCTTTGATTACCAGCATACGACGCACCATCAACTCCTGAACCTTGTACTTCATATCTAATTCTATAACCAGTTTGACTTGAGGTGGCCCAATCAATTAAGTCAGATAATATAGAATCAATAGCGGATTGCGTATATGTTTGAATGTCATCATCTGTTCTAAGGAAAAGTGGTATGTTAAATGTAGGAGTGCCATCATAAACTCCTTGATTAGTTCTGTGTAAATAATAATTTGTAATTGTTGTAGGTTGATCAGTAGAAGCTGGTAATAATTCAGCAGCCGTCAATCCACCTGCTCCTAAGCCGTGAAAAGCAGTATTAAATCTTTGGTCGATAAAAACCGGTGTACTACTAATTAATGTATGGCTACCTAATGATGTGCCTGTGTGGATTCTATAAGTGCCATCTCTATCATTTCCATCAACTAAAATATCAATTGCGGGGCTAATAAATGTATCAAGCATATCTTGTTTTGACATAGCTTGTAAATTCCCGCTATTTAGAAATAATGGATATTTTCTATTACTAGCATCTCCAGGATCGCTTGCTCCACCATCCGCAGTCGATTGGTTGATTCTATCATATGTTGTAGACGCGCCTCTGTCGGTCGTGCTACCTGGAGTTTGAAACGACGATACGTGATTAGTGACACCACTTGCGGTATCTCTGTGATCAACCATTCTACGCAAATTGCCAGAAGACCCGACTACGGATAAGTTTACAGAGCGAGAACCACCCCATAAATACACACATCTATTTTTTATTTTAGTTATATCGGATGAAGATACTTCACGAATGTCAGTACCATCATAATATACTGGAGTTCTCACTGCCATGGATTAACTCCCTGGGCCGCGCAAAGTCTTTACTGTAGTACCTGCAGAATTAATAATATTTAGAGTAACTGGAGAACTAAATCTAGATGAAGTAATGTTTGTAGCTGCACCAGATGTAGTACTAATACTTACATTTTGTGATCCATCAAATGATACAGATCCGGTTATATCACCAATTAATGAAATAGTACGAGCAGTTTGTAATTGAGATGCTGTTGAAGCATTACCAGTAATAGCACCAGTAAATGTAATATTGCCAGCTGCAGTTGTTGTACCACCACTATGAGTAATAGTAAAGTCACTATCAGAACCAATCACTAACGGAACTGCGTCGTCAAAGCGAATCGAACCTGCAGTTACTACATCATTTATATTTGATCTTAAAAATCCAGAAAATCCAGAACTAACAGTAGTTACTTCGCCTTTTACTTCATTAACAGCAGCAACTAAACTGGACTTATCTGTAGTAGATAAAGATGCTATAGTGCCTTGCGCGCTGTCAAGTTCATTAATGGCTCGAACTAAGTCAGAATCATGTGTTGTTGTAAGAGTGACTAGATCACCGACATGCGTTGAAATTAGGTTTGTTTTTTGAACAAACACCGCCATTTGGTCTGATAAATTTACAACTGTCTTTGCCATTACATCTTCTCTATAAGTTTATGAAGCAGATTTTTTATTTCACTAACTTCATTTTTTAGATCTTCGAACTCTTTATCTTTTTTTCTACGAGCTTCTTTTCGTGCTCTTGCAATTTCTACTTCTGATTTATTTATATTCAGTATAGCACCTGAATTTGTATCTCGTACTAGATTAGTATGCCCTTCAACCTTTAATCGACTCATTATACGCTCATTGCAATTGCTCTTAAATCTTTTATAACTGGAACTTTAGCAGCATTTGTAGATCTAAGTACAATCTTAGTTTGGAATTGAGTAAAGGCAGGTAAGTCTCCGCCAAGCCCACCAGCAAGATATCGATATTCTCTAAACATTCTCGGAGACTCATCAGTAGGATTATTTGTTTCCTCTAATAACAAACTATAATCTTGCTCATACAAATTTTGATCATCTGTAGCTGTTCTATAATAAACTTGAAAGTCTGTGGTTGATGGTCTATTTGCAGTTAAGATGATCTTAAGACCCACGGCATCTTGTTGTAAAGTAACAGGTGTAGAAACGTGCTTTGCGGCTGAAGATCCACCTGAAGCAGAAGTTTCATCAACAAAATTAAATTGTGAATTAAATCCAGATGTGGCTGCTGAAGCTGGTCTATCTACAAGATTATTAACAAGAGTTGCTGATACTCTCTGCATGTCAATCATAGGAGAAACGTTACTATCTGATGAAGACATATTAAGGGAAAGATCTAATGATTTTTGATTAGACCCTAACTCTGATGCCTCACTTCCAGCATTAGCAACTACATATGGCACAGCTGCTAAATTATTTGAATTTAATTGAACATTTGCAAATGATGTGCTTTTTTGAAACGCGGTCTCTGTTCCAGCAAATGATTTACCTGTTGTTGCCTTTAAACCAGCGCTAATAGATGTATTATTAGGTATGAGAGTTTGTACATGAGGATAAATAATGGTATATGGAATATTTGTAGTGGCAGTAATTGCATTATTTCCTGCATCAGCTGTTGCCGTAGCCGTAGCACCTGCAGTAAACGAATAACCAGTCCAATCAACAGCAGTAACTGTGTGAGTACCATTTAAATGTGATTCATCAATGCCGGCAAATCCACCCGAATCTACACCTGCAATAGTAATGTCTTCTCCTACATGTAAACCACAATTAACGTGTTTTACTCTTACGGTACTGCTGCCTTGAGTAAATGTCAAAGCGTTTTCAGTCAGTAAATACTTAGGTACATCTGTATTATTAAGAACTGCAGTTCCAGTTGAATGTAAGAATCTAGCTTTATGTATTTTGAATGTTAAATCTTGGTTTTGTGCAGCAGTAAAGGTAACATTATTTTGAGAATAAAACAATGATCCGGATGTGGGTTGCCGATCTACTCTTTTTTCAGTAGATCCTACTAAGAATTCATTTGTTTGAGCAATGTAAACTTCATAATCAATCGAATCTGCAGTCAATACTATAGCATAATCTGTTAGGCCTTTTAAGTATACTGGCTCAGGAAAAGTAAACGTAGTAGCAGATGTAGCATCGGTAGAAGTGTTGACACTTGATCCGGCAGTTACTACTTGTGATCCCGGAATAATTTCTGTAGCTGAAGGATATCCATTATCCATCGGCCTTAGCTGTAAAGTAACTGGAAAATTTACATCTTTTTGCGCAAAAAACAAATCAATTTTTGTAACGTATATACCAGATATTTTATCCACAAAAAACGATTGTGCAATTGGATGTTTATTTAGTTTGTAACCTAATGAGGTTGCCATTATTAATGCTCCTTAGCGCGCGCCTTCTAGAACGGGCTGTTATTTTGATCCGGATGATGACCCACGTCATCATAAGAACTGTAATTCCCTGCTCCAGCGTTTGTTTCAGCATCTGTTCTACCACCAGTACCTACATTAATGTTGCTATTTGGAGAAACGGCAAAGTCATGGTGTGGATCGCTTACTGGCTGATGCCCCGGGGAATTCATGGCATTTATCCAGTCTTGTAATGTAGCAAAATGACGATTTCCAGCTTGATCTATGTAATTAGAATTACCGTCACCGCTACTGTAATAAGGTCTGTGAATAGTAGAGCTGGTGCCTTCGACTGTTAACATTCTTGTTGATAAATAATCTTTTTGTTTTGTATCTAAGTGACCTACTGATGAATAAAGCGCTCGAGCAATACTTAATGAATCATTATCATTAGGTACACTTATGTCTAAAATCTTAAATTCTCTAGTGCCCGTTTTAAAGCTAAGAGTTGGTCCTCGAGGAATAAAAAACGATCCTTCAACCATTCCGTTGGCATCAGTTTCAAGAGTACTTGCTGTTTCAGGATGCCCAGTAGCATTCCTGTGTAAGTTGCCATAATCAACTGCATTATCTGAATGATATGTAAATGATTCGGTTCTTACCCAACTTGCAACTGGTTGTCCATCAAAAAATGCAAATACCTTTGAGTTAGGTCTTAAGCCTTCACCCTTGAAGAAAATTTTACGAGATCTCATAAATGGTAGTAGTGCAACATTTACCACTCGCTCACCTACGAGTTTTTGTACAACTTCATCTGACACCACCTTATTTACTACTGTAGTTGTTACATTACCGCTATTAGTAACTTTAGAGTTTGTTGCAGATCCTACCTTTAATTCTTCAATAGGAGTACCGCCCCAATTCCATGTCCAATTATCCCAAAGTAATGCCTGATTAGTGTCTAATTTAGAGCCACCATCAATAATTTTATTTGCAATATATTCGGTGTCTCTCCATTCATCAGAGCCAGGAGAAAGTGTAATTATGCCTTCATGAACTACCACTTGAAACGGATTAATAACAACAGATTGACTAGCTAAGCTTTGATCCATATAAACTTCATCAGTATATTTAAGATATATATTATCACCTTTTTTAATTGTATTTGTAGAAGCAGCTGAATCATACATTAATTTAATATTATCTTCATAAAACCAAGGGCGCATTATCTGTCGCAAAGGATTAATTGATGCTCTATATTCTCTTGATCTAGTATCAGACAAAGCTTGTGTAGAGAAATTATCTACAACAACGCCAGACTTAGTTCTGTTAACTCCAGCCGAATCAAGTACTTCGAAATTATTTGTATCTAATTCTAGTAAACTAAGTGATGTAAGTTCTTCAATCTTATCAACTCGATCTTCAAGTCGTGCGATATCAGCCATTGTAAATCGTTTGTTTTCAATCTTATTAATATTAACATCTCTTGGACTAATAGTATTAGGATTTAGAGTAATATTATATAGTCCTAAAGTTCTTTCTGGCTTTTCTGGTAATGAAGGATTAAATCCTGTGGGTCCTTTAATGTATTGAATGACTCCTTCAGTATCAATTACCAGCCGCGCAGATGAAGATTGATAATATGTACCATCAAATCTAATTAAGTCTGAAGGCTGCGGTAATTCTACTACTCTTCCTCCAGTTGATATTCCAGAATAATTACCATCAGAGTCTTGTACAGATCTAAAATCTAGTACAGATCTTAAATTAACAGTTCTTCCATTTGATAAAGTGTGTGAAGGAATATCACCGTATTCTACTTGACCAGTATAAGAATTAACTGCAAAGAAATCTCCGTTAACGCCGTGCTCAAAATACTTGTATTTAACATGAACTAATCCACTCGGCGCTGTCATACCACCGTTTAGTGTTAACTTACCTAAAGCATAAAAATTATCTCTTTGTCCTCTGTCGAGTGAATACCTACCAGAATAGTTAATTGAGCTATCGGCATCATCTACAATTTCCGTAATACTATAAATGTCAGCTTTACCTAAAGGAAGATTTCCACTTGCATCAGGCGTAATAGATCTAGACATATCGGTTAATGTTTTAGCTCTAACAATGCCATTGCCTTTATTAACATAAGCCAATATTTCTAAGTTTGTAACACTAGTAGGTAATCCACTGATTGTAGCAGACTGTGTACCAGCACCAGTTACACTAACTGAAGTAGTAATAATTGCGTCATTTGCTTTAGCAAATACCCAATCTCCGGTATTCGTAAAATCTTCACCACTGGCTGAAACTGTAATTGTTGTTTGTCCAGAGCTATTAGTAGTAGTGGTGAATCTTCGCTGGGTTACTAAAGAAATATCTGCAATAGTGCTAGGTCTATCATGAGGAAGCGGGAAAAGAACCGTACTTCCGGTTTCTTTAAGTACAGCTTTACCTAACTCAAGCGTAGGATTAAAATAGTTTGTACTAGTGGTACCAAGACTTTTAACATCTCTAAATGCTTGACCAGTATTCATTACAATATCAAAGAGGTAATATCTATAGTTTGCTCCGTCTTCAGCTACGCCTCTCACTCGAGCGGTACCAATAGTAGATCCTCCATAATCAGCAACTGTTCTAAGATTTACTAACTCAAGTTCATTAATGTTAGGAAGGCCTTTGACTTCGGCTGGGTCTACTAACACATAATTGCCATAATTAGCTGCTGTTACGTCGTTATTAATTGTAGTTGTTGTTGTAGCCTTTTCAACTCTAAGACTTGTAGGGGTATATTTTGCAGCTCTATATCCTTCAACAACCGCTATGCCGTCAGAAATTTTAAGATTTAAAAATCCAGTTGCAGAGTCGGTTTCGAAATTAATTGTAAATGGTTCTACTATGTAATCGCCTGAATTTTCAGATATTCTTTTTGCAATTAATTCATTAGGCACATTATAAGAATCAATTGTCTTGACTGCAGACTGAATACGACCATTTACGATATTTGCAACGTGTACAAAATTTTCATCAGAAGCAACTTCTGCTTTTGTGGCAATTTGAAGACGAATACGATAACGATCAGCTCCTGGTGCTGACAGGTTTGGCGTAACACCTTGATTATCAAATAGCGCAGTATCGTCAGCCGTCGTGACAATTTCTTCAACAATCTTAAACCCGCACTCAGCATTTGGTGCATCTGAGTATTTCGAAATTATTTTTGATTGCGTTTCAACGAATATAAAATTACCATTTGCATAGTAAATACCTTCACC
>Ga0181379_1001279_pt1 | contig 11882 bp, 23 predicted proteins | sample 2SPOviralmetaG_FD_130115 | JGI IMG/M metagenome (GOLD analysis project Ga0181379, IMG submission 130115) | Marine viral communities from the oligotrophic San Pedro Time Series (SPOT) site, San Pedro Channel, CA, USA - 2 SPOT_SRF_2009-07-10 | ecosystem: Environmental > Aquatic > Marine > Strait... | reverse complement strand
GCAAATCTTCCTGACTTAAAATATGCTGTCTCTGTCAATAAGGCGGGACAGACTAATGATATTTTAATCAAAGATTACTTTAAACTTCTTCGTCTGAGAGAAGATGTTAAACGAACTTCTACTTTCTATGTGGACTATGTGGTTCAGAGTGGAGAGAGACCAGACCAGATTGCTTTCAAAGAGTATGGAGAAGAGGGTCTATACTGGATGATTCTTCAGGCAAATGACATTGTCGATTACGATAACCAATGGCCTCTATCCAGTTCAAGTTTAGATCAATACATCACTGAGAAGTATGGAGTCAATGGAGGCTCTGGGGTTCATCACTATGAGACAGTGGAAGAGTATGATGCTGATGGGGGACTGATGCTTCCTGGTGGAATGATTGTGGACGAACAGTTCTCACATGACTTCTTATATGCTCCAGGAGTCAGGAGAGTTTCTTATCCAAGTATAGTTACTAACTTTAGATATGAGTCAGAGTTAAACAACCAAAAGTCACAGATTCAAATTATCAATAGAGACTACGTCTGGGATGTTCTCAGAGAGAGTAGAAATTATTATCAGACACTTAAGAATGATGAGAGTAAGATTGATATTTACAACGTGTTGAGAAGAAAGAGAGCATAAAAAAGGGGGGTCTAAACCCCCCTTCTTATTGTCAAGACTCAGCGAGTTTCTTGAAGTAGTCCATTACATCATCTTCCTCTTCAGTTTCACCAGCTTTTGCTACTGGTTCTTCTACAGGAGCAGCCTCAACAGGCTTCTCGAAGGAAGGTTTGGTGGAGATGGCAGAAACAACAGCAGGTTCTGAACTCACAGAGGACTCAGTCTTGCGGTTCAGGACCAGGTCCAGACGAGCCTTCAGTTTGTCATAGGACTTGAACTGATCGGCAGCCACCAGAGCTTGTAACTTGTGTTGACGGTTCCAGATGGACTCCAACTGAGCATCATCTAGATCTTCCAGGGTTCCGGGAGTGTTGAACTCAGAGGAGTCATAGTTAGGATAACCAGCGACCTTCTTGACACGGAGCTTGAAGTCAGCACCAGCCCAGAAGTCGAAGGGGTTGAAGCCTTCACGACCTTCCAGTTCATCACCGTTCACGGCATCCATGATTTTATCGTGGATCTTCTTACCATACTTGTAGAGGAAGATTTTACCCTCGTTGTCAGGGTTACCGGAGTCCTTCACCACATAGATGTTGGAATAGTATTGTAACTTACGCTTCTGCTTACGAACTTGGTTCTTCAGTTCTTCGTCACCGGAGTTCCATAACTCACGGTTGTACTCACCCAGAGGGTCATTCTGACCGAGGGTAGTAAGGGAGTTCTCGATGTACCAACCACCAGGACCTTGGAAGGCGTGGGAGTACATTTTCACAAAGGGCATATCTTCACCTTCAACAGCAGGAAGGAAACGAATGATAGCGAAACCATTACCTGCTTTGTCCGTGGTAGGACGCCAGAACCGTTCATCGACAGTTCCGATTTTGGTGGACTGCTCCAATTGCTTTTGGAGCTGTGAGAACACAGAGGCTTTGTTCTTCTTTAGACTTGAAAACGACATAGTATTCGTAGGATTGTTAGGGTACGACGTGCAAGAGTTTAGGGACTTCGGCCATGGTCCGTGTATTCTATTTTAACTCAGATCGATCGGGTTTTCAAGGTCTTCGCCTGTTACCTCGATTATCTGTTGTCTAACTGCTTGTCTTCTACTTAGAAGGTAGTGATGAAGGTCAACGTTACCCAATAACCCTTCTTCTTTGGCACTCTCATTCATCTTATTCAACATGTCTTTGTCGATGATGTCATCAGACAGACGAAGCCGAGTAGTGATGATTAGTTGTTTGTCAAGAAGGGCATACAGAGTGTGTAGAAAGTCTATGGTAAACTCTACGTCTATCTCACTTTTGTCATCACATGAGTTTATGATGTTTTGCATGAACTTTAGTCTATCTTGAAGTTCATTGACTTCTTCTGACTCTTTCACAGCAAAAGGGGAGTCGTGAAGGCTCATAGAAACATTTCCTTCATCAGTTTCTTGTATTTATGGGTAGGGATACTAAGGAAAGGTTTGTACTTTTTGATCTTGAAACTCAATGATTCCCAGAGAGGATCTGTGAGTTGAGTGTCCCACTTACTAGTAAATTTTAACACCATGTCCAGGATAATTAAGGTCTCTAGACTAATTTCTTTTCGGACGTAGAGTTTGAGGGCGGGAGGATGTCCTGCCACCGTTTCAAATAGATCGTTAAAGGAACATTCCTTGGCTTCCATATAGTCAACCACTGTACCAAGATCTTGCTTAACAAGATATTGCATACTCTGGTTTTGTTTCGTCCATGCCAACCAGCAATCCTTTCCAGATCGCTTGATATCTCCGATCCAAACCTTGGTCGGGTTGTCAGCCGAGACGAATGAGGAGAGAAGGTATTCTTTGACCTCCTGGTCCGACAACTTACGAGAGAGAGTCTCGAAGAAGTAGAAGTCGGATCTTTGTAGATACGTTTGTTCTTTCGCCCGTACCTTTCCGTCGTATTGAAAGAAGTCAAAGCTCTCTTTGGTGAAGTGTTGTTTCATCGCCAGGTATGTGCGATAGACATCAAACCCTGGCATCACAGGGGCAGTCTCCCACGAGAAGTTTTCTTCAAGTAGTTGAGTTCCGTTGCCTCCCATCTAATCTTTTCTTTGAGTGGTCTACTGACAAGTTTGTTGACAGTTTCCACTTCGATGTTATTGAGTTCACAATACTGAACAATAGCATCAATGTAACTCATTTTGGTTTCAAGGACAAGAGACTCAATGTCTTCTGCAAATTTATCTTTGCTGAGGAACTTTTGATTGAGTACCTCCTCGATCTTTTTAGGATCAGGCATCTCGGTACTGAATAAATTGACTAACATAATTACGAAGAGTTTTCAAATAATCCATAATGTTTCGACGTTCTACAATTTGAACGTCACCATTCTCTGCTACGAGAATGACAACCAGTTTCTTGGGACAAACTCCGGTCTTTTCAGAGAACATAGCCCAGTAAGCAGACAGTTGAACGAAGTAGTCCTCTAGCCATGCTTCTGGTTTAGTCTTTTCTGATGTTTTGAAGTCAACGATAGCCAACTCTCCATCTACTTCACAAATAAGATCGACGGTTCCGGCAAGACAAAGCCTGTCAGAATACATATTAGTTTCTTGCTGGTAGATGTTGCCAAGTTTACTATCGAGAGTAGACTTGGCTGTGTTAAACATCAGCTGAATGAGAGGAACATTGTATTCATCAAGAGACTTGTAGTCTCCGTTCTGAAGGTACTCCTCAAAGACTCGGTGAAGCCGAGTCCCTCTGGTTGTGGAGTGTTTGATTTTACGGTTGGCTGCTTCCTCACCAACCCTGGCGCGCCAGTCAGCAAACTTTTTCCCGCTGACAAAGGATATAACAGAAGTGACCGATGGGTAAGACAAAGATCCGGTGATTTGATAGTACCGGACATTGTCTTCCATGAGACGTTTCATCTCACCGAACATCGATCTATAGTCATCACATTGATTGAAGGTCATATGCTGGTGAAGCCTGCTGCGTTCTTTGCTACGAGATAGTTTCGTACCAAACCAGAACGACAGATGTCATCAATCCCCATTTCAATAAGGGAGAAGTCATCAGGCATCATTTCAAGAATTCTCATAAAGTCATGGATGCCATTCTTCTCGTTGGTACGAGTGAGGTCAGACTGCATCGCATCGCCACAGAAGACAATGCGAGTGTTCTCACCTACACGGGTAATTATACTATCAAGTTCGTGAAAATTCAAGTTCTGCATCTCGTCAATGATAATGACAGAGTTGTCTAAAGTCACACCACGAAGGAACGAAGTGGACCAGAACTTGATAGTCTTTTGTGATTTGAGAGACCCATAAAGCATCTCAAACTCATCATCATTAGGCATTTCGAACATGTATTTGACCATGTTCTTGTAAGGGATCTGATAGAGAGAGGACTTGTCTTCGTGGTCACCGGGCAGGAACCCAATCTCACGGGTAGCCACAAGGGACCTGACGATGTAGACAGAGTCATAGGAGGGAGTAGATGTCAGGCAGTCCTGTAACGCCTTGTAGAGGGCACAGAAGGTCTTTCCCGTACCAGCAGCTCCATAGATGAAGAGGTGTTTTCCCTCATCCCATGACTTGAAAATCTTCTCTTGGTTTTCGGTGAGCGGTTGAACTTTGACCATGAGATCAGAGTTGATAGGTTGCCGCTTCTTGGTCTTTGCTCTTGTCTTAATAGCCATCAGTACTTTTGGGTAATACTTGGGTTTCTTTTGCCTGCCTTCTTGACGCCAGACATGACGTCTTTCCAACCAGGGTGTGTCTTGTAGATTTTGTCCCTCCAGTCGCCTACTTCTCCAGAGCCAGGGAGAGTGGAGGGGTCGGACCAGTCACGAGTCCAGTCAGGGTTGTCTTCACGCCACTGATCCCATTCAGTAACACTCATCACAACTTCTTTCTGTTCGCCGGTGCCCTTGTTGATGATAGGGTATGTTGCCATAGTAAAAAGTCTCGTATGGGTATTTATTCTGGTTCGTAAGTGGTAGGGTTGAGACTACAGTACTCACTGAAGGTGATCTTCATCTCCTTGTTGCTGAGGTCACAGTGCTTTGCTGCTTTAGGAATGTTCCACTTGGCACTGAAGAGGTTTTCCATTGACTCTCTAGTTTTAGGTCTCATCTGTCCACTCCAAAGCTGAAGCCACATCGGGGAAGACTTGAGTGAAGACCTCTTTGCAGTCAAGAGCGATGTCCCTATGTTCTTTCTGAGTGCCGTTATCTGATCTCAGGCTGATGTAATGGACCCAGTTGCGACAATTGCCTGTCATATAAATGCGGGTAGGAGTAGCAAGAGGAAGAACAAAGCGAGCACACTCTTTGGCAACCCCACTGTCAAGGAGATTATTGTAAAGATACATAGCGTCATCAAAATGCTTAGAAATCTTATCTCCATATGTCGCGATGACACCAGGTGGGAGATCCGCGAGCGAATTCTGACGATTTTTGGTGTCTTGTCTTCTGAGATCTGGCACTGGTAGTTTTTGATCAAGGAGTTTCGTATCCGCATAACGTTGTGAGAACTCTTGGAATGTAAATGAACGGTGACGTAGAACTTGTGCAGCAATGCCTCTTGTAGTATTGATCTCAAGTGTCATAGACACTGTCTCAAAGATGCTCCAGTGAGCGTGCTTGATACAATACTTTAGTAGTCCTCCAGAGGTACGGAAGTTCTCTTGATTGTGTGGGTTAGAGACCCTTGCCACATAAGAGATGACATCTTGAGGTGACTTACCTTCAAGTTCACCTGCTCCTGTTGTTGTCGCGATCAGCTTTACGTTTGTCATTCTGTAGGTCGGGGTGTGGCGCGTAGAGAGGACCCTGGTAGTCCCTCTTGTTTGGCTGGAGAGAATCCTCTCTCTTCTTTTCGTTGTTGGACACGAATCTTCCTCAGTTCTTTTAGTAACACAAGTTGTTTCTCCATGTAGAGGAGTTCCTCCTCACTATAGAGTTTGCGTTTGTCTTCATCTTTGAGTACATTTTGTACTCGTTTAATTGTTTTCTTTCCTAGAGACATAGTTTAATCGGGGTAGTCTTCGTCACTGATGTTCCACTCATCGTATTTTACCACTTCTTCATAGTTAATATCAAGTGTGCCAGTGGTAGGCATGGGAGAGATCATAGTCTCCATGTCATCTAAAAGAGAACGAAGTCCGTTGTAAATTCTTGTGAGCTCTGGTTCATTCATCGGTCGTTAGTTGGAGTTCAGGAAAAGCATCAATGACGTTTTGTTTTGTGATCTTGTAACGGTCAGTCAGGTTCTTGTCCTTTACCAAGTCAAGGACCTCTGCCTCATCAGCGTGAAGTCCTTCAAGAAGTTGAACCCACATCTGTTCTTTCTTAAGTTGTTGGATACGTGGACGGGGCTGTCCAGAACAACCAAAGTAAACAACTCCGTTTACTTTCTTAGCGATGAACTTCTCCAACATACGTTGTTCGGTGAAGAGCATCTGATGATCCAGACCTTTGGGTCGTTCCTGTGGGGTGTAGGGAGACTTACCGGGTGGGAAACAGAACTTGATGTTAGCAGCAAAGTTACAAAGAAGAATCTTTGTAAGTGCTGGAGACTTATACTCAATCAGAATCTCGATCTTCTTTGCCTTGGTCTTGGCATTAGAAACTCTCTGAAGAACTTCAGAGATAAGGGTCTTACTTACTGGAAGCTTTGGTGTTGCGGGTCGTGCCATTTTATGAAAATTCCTCAATGAGGTCTTGAATGTTATTTTGGATGAAGTATTCTAGGTTGATTGTATCGTTCTTCTCATAGTTTGAGTAGTAAGAGATGATACGATCGAAGATGTTACCAGGGATCCAGTTGAAATCAATCAACTCAGCATTCCTTTTCCAGTTACGAAGACGAATAAAATTTGTGAAATCGTTAGGGTCCATGCTCGCCAGAGAAGAAATCTTCTCTTTACTCATCTTCTTCTGGGGTTTACCAGTCACGATAGCATCGTCACAGGTAAGAATGTTGGGAATGCCATCGGAACGGTCACCACGAATGATGTGTTCTTGGAGGTACTGAACTGGGTCAAGGTTGACAATCCAGTTGTTTCTGATGGGGTCATACTGTTTCACAAGAGAATATTTGTGAAGTTGAATAAAGTCTTTATCGGCAGAAAGAATCAGAATAGGTTCCGGAGTTTCTTTCTTATCGTTCTCCATTACAACAGAGGCGATGACGTCATCAGCTTCAGCACCCTGAACTTGAATAACTCGATAAGGAAAGTTGTTCCTTATCTCATCCCTGATTATATTTAGTACGGAAAACACTTCGTCCCAATTGTATTTGGAAGACTCCCGTTCCTGCTTACGATTCTTCTTGTAGAAGGGGAAGACCTGACGTCTCCAGTACTCTTTGTCATCATAGCATAAAACCATTTCTCCGTAGTCACTTCTGAATTTCTTGGCAATTCGGCAAGGACTCGAACGATAGAACGGCGAACGGAATCTATGTTAATTCCATTCTCAATCTTGTGTCTTACCATCAGGTGACTGATGGCTATTTGGTTGGCATCGACTAGAATCATGGGGGGTTACCCTGTGTTACTGGGTCCATTCTAACACAAAAAAAGACCCCTGTCTAGTAGGAGTCCTCGATGATGTCTTCGGGATCGAATTCGTCTGGGTCGTAGCCTGGGTCGAAGTTGATTAGTAGGTAGTCACCTCTGTTGATTTTACCATCGTCGTCGTAGATCTCTGGGTGAGGGTTCTCTTCGAATAGGTCTTCGAAGACATGTCTGGTTCGGTCACGATAGTCAATGAACTTTTCAGCTCCTATCCAACCAACAACCCCACCAAGAATAAGAAAAGCTTCTGAGAAGAGAATGGCTTCGCTAGACATGATTTACTCCTTCTTTGATTTTACATTAAATGAAAGCGAGAACTCCTTCTTGAATAGAACGAACCCTACACTGAAGTCATAAAGTGACTTCTTCTTGTCGACGTTCTTGGGGAGCATTGATGTTACTCCCTTATTTGTACCAATCATGTGTATTTATTATGAACTAGATATCTTACCGTGTCTTTCATGCCTCCGATGTTTTGATTTTGAAAATGAACTTGTGGGAAGGTTGAATTGTAGCCAAACTTCTCGATGAAATCTTCTTTGGAATAGTCAGAACCGAGGTTAAACTTTTCGAATGGAACTTGTTTTGACTCCATAAAGTTGATTAACTTGTCACAGAATCCACAACCATCCTTAGAGTAAACGTAGAACTTTTCGGACATAAAAATAGGGGTAACCTACCCCTAATTATAATCTATTCAGTTGTTAGTTTCAATCTACCTCGAAGACTCTTTGTCTTGTTGAGTCTTGTTGTAGATAATTACTCGACCATTTTCGTGAGTGAAAACCAGTTCATCATCGTGAGCCCAACAGAGCTCTTCGTAAAGAGCATCGAGCTTTTTGATGTCTTCAAACAGTAGATTGTTCATACTATTCATCTCCTGTAGGTGATGGATATTCATCTCCTGATTGTTCGAACATTGCTCCAGTGACAAATAATGTCATTAATAGGAAGGCTGTGCTAAGCATTGTCTTGGTGCATAGATTGGTACCATCATGCCACCACCGTAGTCGTCATCATGATCGTCATCTTCATTTATAAAGAACAAGATGATAAGGACTACGATGAGTGTGACGATCCACACATACACTATCACCAGATGCCTGGGATGATTTGCCCTGTCAGTGCGTATGCTCCCATTGCTGCGACGATGCCGAGCATAGCGGCGAGACCATTAATGCGTTCTGCTGTTTCGTTCATTGTTTTACTTGGGTAAGTGTGTATAGAGTATAACTTCAGAGAAGTCCGAAGTAAAGGTTGCCTGTGATCGAATAAGACAGGAGAGCAAACATGAAGCCCACCATTGCGGTGCGACCGTTCAACTTCTCTGCCCTCTCGGCGTACGTTTCATAGCCGTAGCGTTCGGCAGCTACGGGGTCAACATACATCTTGGGTTCACGAGCGAAGAGGTTCTGTTGCCCTCTTTCATTGGTAGTGACTGTCATAAGATGATAAAGAAAGTGTTAAGTAACTTTATTTATTATAACAAAACTTTACACAAGTGTAAAGTGGAAACATCCAAACTGTTATATAGGTCCATGCACAAAGAAAGGGAGGCAAATGCCTCCCTCAGTTAGTCTAAGTTATATGAAATAACTTTATCAGAAGGAGTACTTGACTCCAGCCTTCAAACCGTAGTTGTTGTCGTCAGAACCATCAACGGTGATGAAAGCAACTTCGCCGTAAACGTTAACGTTCTCAGCAATGTCCACACCAACGCCAGCCTTTCCGCTGAACTCGGTGGTGGTGTCTTCGCCATCGACAGAAACGATAGCAGGACCGGCCTGGAGGTAGTAACCAGCGTCATCGCCCATAGCACCTTCGAAACCTACGTGCAGGTCGGTGGTTGCGGCGTTGTAGTCGTTACCGGTGTAGCCAGCATTGGTTTCAATGTTGACATAGGGGCCAGCAATAGCGGCACCAGCGGACATGGAAAGGGCAGCAGTTGCTGCGAATACAGATTTAATCATTGTTAATTTTAGTGTGTCTCGTAGAGTTTAACCTACGGATGAGAGGAACCTCGACGTGGTTCCGTTTGTGATTTGTGCCCCAAACCTAAGTGTGCGAGGGTAGGGCACTAACATGTTCCTGTGTTATTTATCTTAACAGATTCTGTTGGTTGTGTTAAGTCATAATTTCTTTCGGTAAACACACATAGTAATGGTACAAATGTGAGTAAAGAGATTGTGCTGCCTATCAACCAGATAGTAAGGTCGATAGGCAGCAGACTATGGCCGTCTTCGTTCATCGGGGGTTAAAGAAATCTACAGTTGTGATGATATCACGAAGGTCACGGCGAATGGGATAGTCTTTTAGACAATGTTTAGCCTTGTCCCGTAGTTCTTTTGGAATCCGTGGAACTTTATGTGGGTCGGTCAAATGACAAAGAAACTTGTACGTTTCTTTGAGGGAATAATATTCCTTGTCAGTCATCAAATACCTTACACTGAGGAGCTCCGGGATGAGTATCACAGAACTCATCGAGGAGTTTGTCTTGGTGACGGTTATGCCAATCGGCAATCTTACCGTCGTGTTCTTTATCCCACTCGTCCTCTTCGTGCTTTTCGTTGGTACTGAAAGGCACTTTGAACTTTTCGTACTTGTCAGTGATGTCTGTCATTTTTTGTAAACCTGTTCTTTAGTGAATTCGGCTGGGACAACTCTTCCAAACATGTCAAGTTGACCTAGGATTTTGTTCCCTTTTATATTTACCACTTCACATGAGTGACCTTCGAACGGACCAGAAACTACTTCAAGAATGTCTCCAATCTCATAGTCGATCTGAACGTTCTGTTTGACTTCAAGGTGAGTGTCATCAACCCTATCAAAGATGTTTTGCATCTCTTTGGGTGAGACCATCTTGGGTTTCTTTTTATTCATTCCAGCAAAGCCCATGACATTGAAGGTGTTGTTAATGGTCTCTTGAGTAAAAGCAGGGAACTCATAACGAACATTACCCAACTCATCTTCGAACCGTTCTTTGAGAACTTGAACGAGAATGTAACCGGGAAGGACTTTGTTCTTGACAATCCGACGTTTGCCAGACTTATCAAACTTCAGTTCAGTTGATTCAGGAACTTCAACTCCTTGAATGAATCGGTCATCGAGAACAGCTTTACGAGCCAGAAGATCTGCTCGAGCTTTGTTCTCACAACCAGAAGCGACCTGAACACAGTACCAGTTTTTGTAGTCCATCAATAGACATCCTCATAGAGACAATCGAGAACTGTATCATAGTCGATATTGGAGTCACCGGTAAAGTAAATGCCGAGATCTTTATAATACTTGTAGACTTTCTTATAGAGTTTTTGGTTTGAACGTAGGTCAGTTGATCCGTTAACCGCCTCCCTAAGAACAGGGAGGTGTGTGTTCATCTTTTGTGAAATGTGTGTTGCCATTATTACGTCGGAACAATAATATTATAGAGGACAGTACTATTTACGTCAAGTCGTAGGGAGGACCCAGTCGGGTCGGCGATCGGGTGCTCGAAGATAGTTTTCAAACACCCAAGGCTTTGAACTTACATATCGTTGGTAGGCGGTAACATCGTCAATGGTGTTATCCAGTTTGAATTCATCTGGCATAGCACGTGCAAACCCCACAATGTTCCTAAACACCACGATGGGGTCACCAGTTTCACATTGGAAGAGTCTCTTGGTTTCAAACACTGACTTGGTAAGACCGTGTTGTTTGCCATATCGGAAGTTAAATTCAACACAAAGGCCACAAGCATGTTGGATAAGCCAGGCACAGTTCTCTACAGAAGCTGCTGCCCAGATGGTGCAAGGATGTTTTTTGAAGGCACCCTTGGCAGTTTTAAAAGGTGTCCCGTCAACTTTCAACACTTCGCCGATGTCCCAGTAGTGGGAGGAGAAGACCAGAGAAAGCATCTGACAAGACTCAAGAATCATTTTAGTGACGTGTTTATCAGGCAGTTGATTAGCTGCTTTGATAGGGTCCACGTCAACGGCAAAGATATTCATAGAAAAAGGGGGAGTGTTTCTCTCCCCCATATCATATCAGGTTTTGTGGTCAGGCGTCAAGCCTCTTTGGGAAAGATGTTATTCTTCACCAGTTCGACAGCAGCATCATCAATAGTATTGTCTGTGCTCTTAGCGTAGGCTTCAAGAAGATCAATAACAAGTTGTCTCACCCCTTTGCTCTTTAGAAAGGCAAAGAGGATAGGTTTAACAATCAATAACATAGCAGTAGAGATAGCTGCTATTATTTATCAGAGGTACCCGTTTCTCTCCAACCACAGCCGTGTGAGGGGCGTGGGCTCCAGAACCTCCCAAGGTCTTCCACCAGTCTCGTTGATGGTCTTGAGGACCTCCAGGGTCATCCCAGGGACGTCTCCGGCCCATTTGGCTTCCTGTTCCCAGGGTCGAGCACTCGGGGGGTAGGCAATCTCCACCAAGAGTTTATACTCCTGTGGAATCCTAGTGTCGTCTTCGATGACAGCCAACATTGTGTTGTCAATGGTGCCTGCCATAGCATCTTGTGCTGCGTGCCAGGCTTCGTGACGAAGAGTTCGGATGAAGTTGATCGGATCATCCACCCAAGATTTATTAAGGAAGAAGTTATTTTCTCCGGCGTGGTAGGTGCCAGCGACACCACGAACGAAGTATCGATCGTCAGCAAGGTAGACATTGACGCCCATCTTATTCAGTTCAATAAGAAGAGCATCAGCCTCAGTACGAATTTCGTTGTAACTAGAGTG
>Ga0181379_1001278_pt1 | contig 11882 bp, 14 predicted proteins | sample 2SPOviralmetaG_FD_130115 | JGI IMG/M metagenome (GOLD analysis project Ga0181379, IMG submission 130115) | Marine viral communities from the oligotrophic San Pedro Time Series (SPOT) site, San Pedro Channel, CA, USA - 2 SPOT_SRF_2009-07-10 | ecosystem: Environmental > Aquatic > Marine > Strait... | reverse complement strand
CTTTTCGTTTTTAGTTTTTTTTTATTTTTTATTTTTTCACTAAATTGATACGCATTTCTAACAACTTTGTTTATCAACACAAAAGCAAAAGCAAAAGAGTTTTCTAAAAGCAACAAACAAGAATGTCCAACATCTTTGATAAATTCTATACCGCAGATGCTGTGGTCAGGGATTGTATCTCTTCATGGGAAAATTGCATTTATGTTGGTGATGACGAATATGTCGTGGAATGCTCTGCTGGTGGTGGAGCATTTCTCAATCACCTCTCGTCATATAATGTAAAAGCATATGATATTAAACCTGAGGCAGATGGTATCGTTGAGCAGGACTTTCTTTCTCTTGATGAGGATAAAGAATATGAAAATCACTATGTTCATTATCTCTCCAATGTTCCATTCGGTAAGGGTTCAAGTCTGGCAAATAAATTCATAAAAAAATGCACTAATGATTACCGCACCAAGTCTTTCAGTTTTGTTCTTCCAGCATCTCATAGCAGGTCATATCTGCTTAATAAAGTTGATAAATATTTTCACCTCAAGCATGAGCACTTCTGCTCTGATTTTGTTGAGTATGGTAAAAGTCAAAAAATAAATTGTGTGTTTCAAGTGTGGGTTCGTAAATCTTATCCGAGAGAACTTATTAACAGGAAACCAATGACATCTCTTCTCACCATTACCAACAAAGAAAATGCTAATTTTAAAATTGGTAACAAGGCAAAGACTGGTAGAGTGTATAAGATTGACACTGACACAAAGCAAAAAACTATCAGCAGTTCATCATTTATATATGTAAATGTAAATGATGAATTACTCGCAAAATACTTCACCAATTATGAAGGTAAAAAAATACACAAGGTTCGTAAAGAGCAATTTATTGCCTGTCCGAACACATCAAGAGAGGAGATTGTAAATGGTGCAGAAAGAATTATGGGTAAAATTATGAGACTACATAAGTTAAAACAACGCCGTTTAGTTATTGTGTAAAACAAATCTTGAGGAATAATAGGTATATTGGATAGATAGATAGTATATTAATAATTTAGAATTTTGCTATAGCATTTTTCTATTTTATTTTTTGGGTCTGAAATCCTTATTATTTTTCAAGATTTGTTTTAGCGAGTGAATTGAAGATGCTTTTTAGAATTTAAATGTTTTTTCATATTTCGTTTTAAAACTTCAACACCACATTCGCATTTAATAACAACTTTGTTATTTTCATAACGCTCTTTATCTTTTATTTTTCTTGATTCTTTATTTTTTTCATAATATGCTTTATCCATTTCTTTTTTTTTATCAGCATTATTTTCTCTCCATTGTTTGTTTGTTTCTTTATAACGCTCTTTATTTTTTTCATATTCACGCTTATTAGATGCCTTCTTTTTATCGGGATTATCTTTTCTCCATTGTGTATTATATTCATACTCTCTTTGTTTCACATCATCACGCTGTCTATAAATTTTTCTCTTTTCATTAAGTATTTCACTATTTTGTTCTTTATAAACTTTATTATAATTTTTAATATATTCTTTGCGTTCCTCATTACTCTGATATGGTTGCCGCTCATTTAATGTTGGTTTTAAATTATCATATGCTTCACGCTCTGCTTTTCTTAATTCTAATTCATTATCTGTATCAACATCATATAATTTATGTATAATAAATTTGCCATCACACTCTCGTATTTTTTTATATAATTTGGATTGCCCGTTGCGGTGTTTTATTTGATTAACATTAATATTATGCATTCTTTCTCTTTCAATAATATCAAAAGTGCTTCCAATATAATTATCATCTGTGCCAACTAATATTTCATAAACACACGCCATATTTGATTTATAATATCAAAAATATTACATATCAATTTTTATATTTAATTAAAATTTTTATTTTTAAAATTCCTAAATGTTTTGGATATTGGATACTCCGCTAAAGGATGGTCTGTAATGTTTTTCCTTGACCAATACGTAACACCCTGCTTGACTCAAGGAATACAACAACATTACCGTTAGAAGTTACATTAGTCGCATCGCCAACCCGTGAAACTAAAATGCTGCTGTTGCTGCCTCTTACATCAAGACCACTTTTAGCACGCATACCCGACGAACCAGGAAGATTCAGTTTGGTCACAATGTTGCAGCGGTTATTAAGATACTCAACATACGACTCCGAAGCAGTGCGAGGAACTTCCATCGCCTGTGCCGAAAGAACATACCACTGCGAGAGTGGACAATCAAATTGGGGATATCGGACGTTGTTAATGCTAATACTAATATTCGGTTCTTCGTTGAGTTTGTTATTGACAGTAGTCATGGGAGCAGTAAAATTGAGCGGGGCAGGAAGATATTTATCACCACCAAAGGTATCAACCTGTCCTAATATATCCGCCTCTCCTTCAGCAACTTTACGGGCGTTATTCTGTCCAGAAATACCGATGAGACCCTGCGGATCAGAGAAACCCGATTTTCGGAAGGCAACGATAATTTTATCAAGCGACGAGGCGGCACTCGCAACACGAGTCGTTCCTGAGAAAGTATCCGAATAACTATCGTATCCACACCACATCGCCTCAAGGAAACCTTCGTCATTGAGACGAGAGTTAATTACCGCACTGTAAGTGCCGTCATCAATAGACCAGCAAGGAACAAGGAGGTTGTAATTACTGACCTCATAAGTGCCTTGAATAAGAGTGTTTGTGTTGGCGTTGGTAATACCCTCAACAGTTGCACCAGTTTTACCCGAAGCAATAACATTATTACCCGCAAGGAAAATGGAAATACGGATTTCAGGAAGAAGACTCACGTCTAAAAGCGAAGGTTGAATAGTTGAAAAGAATGAACCAAGCGGAATAGAGAACATAGTATTAGACCCAACAGTGTATGTTTCGGCGGCATCAGCAAACTGTTGAAGCGTATATCCGCTTACATTACGGTATGCGTGGGTGTGGGTATTGACAGGATCTTCCGCCTTGTGTTTGTAATTACGCTGAACCTGTTTGAGAACATTGGTGGCAGCACAACCCGAATCAACCGATAGACCACCCATCTGAACAGACATTCGCTCAATAAAAGCGTCGGCAGGAGGTAGGCGAGGTGCTTTTCCTTTATCGGCAGTGTCGCCAGCAGTCAATGCTTTGGCGGCAAAAACTAAACGGATATCATCCATCTTAATGAGAGTATTGGTAGGGAGGACGAAGTCTATCTGATTATGGGCAACTTTTGTGCCACTCGCCTGAGGCGGAACACGGAAGTTGGCGGTGGATACACCAGAGAAACTGCGAAGAAAGTATGAGGCGTATGCGGGATAATTGGACATTTTATATAATATTAAAATATATTATTTTTAAAATTATATTCAATTTAATTTAATTATTATTCCTAAAATCCACTCCCAGTTGTTCGTCTCACATTTTGAGAAAATTGGTTCTCTTCAATATGAAAGTTCTGAACTGGTGCTTGTAATTCGTGAATATTGCCTCCTCTTGAATAAACACTCCAGTTAAACGTCATATCGCTAAATAAATTACCATCATTTTCACTATCAGCAATAGTATCAATAGTTCTGCCGTGATGGTCTTTAAGTTCAAATAAAATATCTGATATTTGTTTATTATCAAGTTCAACAAAATACGGCGTGGAAGTATCCAACTGAAAACCAATTATTTCATTCTGTATAGGGATTTTTGCCATAATAGAAGATGCTAAAATATGACTATCTACTAAAGGTGTAAAAGAAGATATATTTTGACTTTCTAAATTAGTAGTCGCCTCGCTTACTTTCATATATAAATATTGGGTTGTTGAGCGTTGCATAGGAAAAAAACCCGATACATCAAAATCGTTTGCGTTTAATCTTATGACAAATGAATTCGTAGCGGCATTTTCAGTTCCTACTCTTTTTCCTCCTAAAAGAGCATAACTATCGCCAAAATCTTCTTCTGGACTTGTAGTTGTTCTATACTGACGACATTGCAAAATAACATTAGTTAATCCAATTGCTGAACCATCTGCTCTGTCAAATTTTGTTGCAAACATTCCAGTTCCTGTCTGACCTTTTTTATATGTTGAGGCAGGACTTAAAGTATTAACCTGAAAACGATTGGCAGAAGAACCCGTCAGCGATAAGGCAGTATTTATAGCATCAACTATTTTATTGGCAAACTCCTGTGCAATCTCACCAATACCACCATAGTCCTGTTTTGTTAATTCAATAGTTGCGGCATAATTAGAACCGCCCGATGTAAATGTTAAATAAACACGGTTGTTAAATTTATTGACAAGAAAAAAATTTCTGTAGGCAGAGAATTGAGTTAAAGATAATCTACCGATTTCGTTGTCTGTGGTTTTTAAAGGTGCGGTGTTCAGACACATTCTAAATCTATTAAATCCATCATCAGAACCTTGCGATGAAGCACTACCTGATTGCTGAGTTGAAATATAAATATCTTGCGTAGAGAGTAATACAGACATAATTATATATATTAAAGATATAATTATTGACTAAATATTAATTATCCACCCTTTCCAATTCGGGATGTTCTTGTTGTATATTTTTATAATATGCTTCGTGGTCTTTCTTGACTGGATTTTCTGTTTTATCCTTGACGAACGACTGTGCCTCATCGCCGTGCATATAGCAGTGTGTTGCCACTAAATCACATAATGCAGCATCAACATTCGGAAAATCTCTTCGCATCTGTTTCACCCACATATCAATCTGGTATTCGTCTTCCATTGTCATTCCCATCCTTGCTTCCTGTTTAAATCTTGGTGTCAATTCACCATCTTCATTAACCCATCCATCATCATTTATTTGACCATTTTTATGAAACTGTTCTACGATTTGCTCTTGGGTCAGTTTTGCTAAATCATCATGCTCAACACCTTCAACCTCTAAATTAACTTCCAGTTCTGCCATTATATAATTGTAAATATTATATTTAAATTTATATTTACATAATGCTTCCAACGCCGTCACCCTCGGCAACCAAACCCGCTTGTTCTAATTTTAATTTTTGTAAGTCTGCTTTTGCATCTATCACAGCATTCTCTACTTTTAATCTGTCTGCTTCAACATCATCCGTTCTTGCTTGAGTATATCCTAATAAATCTAATTGCTGTGGCGTCAATGTTCCGTATGCTTCACCACCATATTTTACATAATTTTCATTTGCTTGGTCTAATTGCTCCTGCGATGCGGCATTCACATAATTCGTTGGCATTGCCGAATCGCTATGCTCTTCAATAAACGCTTTTGTTTCTGCTTTTCTACGCTCCAATTTATCCCTGTCACCTCCATGATAATAGACTTTATCACGTATTCTATCTTCTTTTTTAACTAATTCATCATAAGTTTTTTTATCAGCAGGAGATAATTTGTCTGCGTTAAACCCATCGCCAACCATAACATAAACTGGTTCTGATTCTGACTTTCCTTTCTCTAATGATGCTTTGCTCTCTTTTAATGCTTGAAGCATTTGTTTGTCTTGCTCGTGTTTAGCAATTGCTTTTGGATCTTTGTTTGATACACTATAATGGTATTTTACCTGATCCTCGTAATATTTAATACCAGAATTCACTTCCGATAAAGCATACTTTATTTCCTTTTCATCCATTTGATGAGAACCTTTTTGCTCATTCTGTTCATAATGATATTGTTTCTGTGCTTCTCTGCCAATACCTGCTGCCGTTCCTATTGCTTCTGCCCCTTTTGTCAACCCATATAATGCCCCGCCAATAATTAGACTTGCTCCTAATGTTTCGGGTGCAAATGCTGTTGCGGTCGCAACACCCAGACCACCTGCTGCACCCAGACCTAAATCAACTGCCTGACTTCCAGTTCCATCTATTGCTGATATTAATAATCCAACTCCGAGAGAACCAGCACCTTCCACAAACGAATAACCTGCTGTGGAAACACCAGTTTCTATTGCCGTTTCTATACCAGCACCTTCTCCCAAATTCTTAATTACATTATCAATTATGACTTCTTGCTGTGCCGCTCCCACAGCACCTTCCCCTGTTATTTCTCCAGCGTCAATCATTGCCTGAATAGTTTTTTCAATATCTGATTCCAATAATGTTCCTCGTTTTTGTGTAGTGATATAAACATCTTCAGCACCACCTTCTCCAGAACCAAGTAACTTGCCAGCATCCATGTTTTCTGTCCCTGGTTCAAAATAAGTCCTCTGGAATTCAATATCATCCATCATCGCACCGCTACCGCCAAAATCATCTGTTTCCGAGGGTTGTAATAAAGCATCTGTTTCTTCCGCTCTTTGTGGGTCAAAAATACCAGTCTTAAGATCCGCAGTTCGTTTTGGTTTAAAAATTCTGTCATACAAACTTGGTGCTTTTTCTGCTTCCTCTGCTGCTGCTCCAGTGCTTTCACCTAATAGCGGTTCTGTTTCCTCATTTACCCCGCCCGATTTATAAGGTGTGCCATCTTCATTTAATCCTAACAACCTTGATGTTCTTTCTTTAATACTCAATACCTCGCCACTTGGTTCTCCCTCAATAATACCACCATCACCTCCACCTAAAAATGTCCCTTCTTCCTCTGCGGTGTTTTTCCACAAATCAGGTAATTCAACACCTGATTCAATATCAACATCTGACATGATTTCTGAAAAATCTTTATTATTATTCAATCCATTTCTTACTATCTCTGCTATTCTTTCTTGCTCTTCTATACTGACCTCTTCACCAAAAATATGTTGGGTTAATGATTCACTGTTCCGCTGTAATATTGGTGTCAATTGTTCCTCTATTTGTGCGTCGGTAAAACCATCTCTTCGGAGTCCACGTATTAATAATTGTCTATTTAGTTCCTCAAAACTTTCTTCGCCACTTGCAAAACTCCTCAACAACCCGATATTATCATATAATGCTTTAGAGACCAAACCACCTGCTACAACACCACCTGCTATTTCTGCTATCAACTTTGCGTCTATTCCAGATTCAGTGGTATCATCGGCACCACCACCACCTGTATCTGTCTCAGTATCTGTATCTGTGTCTGTGTCAGTATCTGTGTCTTCGTCATTATTTTTGCTATGGATTTCGTCACCATGAATAGAATTGCTGGGTCTAAATCCATCAAACATAGCAACATTTAGGTTATAAACTTCGTTACGCTTTATACATTTTCCATTTACTTCAATATAACCAAATGGACAGCGACCAAATTTATCAGGTTTAATCATTTTATATAATAATATAATATAATTTTATAATATAAATGCCTCCGCCACTTCAAACCGATGAAATGATAAGGAAAATGTGTCCACAAAACCATCCTCCTCCTTTAACAAAAGTTTATAACATCGCACCACGCTCCGAACCAAGTTACCTAAATATTTTACCATCAATTAAACCTGCTCCGTATAAAGTGAATGTTCCAACCATCATGAATAATATGGCAATTTCTTTAGTAAAAGACAGAAGCGATAATATGAAGGTTCTTATGTCCGCTCAGCAAGAAGTTTTAGATTTATATGAAAAACCTTTAAACAAATTTGCCGAAAGTGAGGTTAAAGAAGCAAATGTTGATGCAGGTGGTGAAATTTCTTCAAATTTAAGAGGAAGTTATAATCCGCCACAATAATTATATTTAGTTATTATATAATGATTTCAGCAGACCAAGTAGTTTATAATAACACTCCGACAAATGTCCGCCTTGGCAACCAATTAATGCCAAAAGCATCTCCAATAGGCGACGAATTTGACCAAGGATTTAAGCAAAGGTTTTATCAATTACCTGTTGAACCTTTTGTAGATACAAACCGCACAATTCATTCAGCAAATTTTTGTAATACAAATGGTGAAGTATTGCCATGTTATATCTCGCCGTCGTTAAAATTAAATAATGTTTATGCGGGTAATCCGAATGATAACACAAATGTTTATCAACCGCAATACGGCAATGCCAGAAACCAAGGAGGTGGATTGGCGACTGATGGTAAGCAATTACTATTATTTAAGAAAACTAATTTCTTACCAAATTTAACAAGTGCTGGGGTTTCACCTAACCATTTTAGCAAAAAATAAATATCAACAATAAATATATATGGACTTGGACTATTCACTTCAAAAAGAAAATATACCAACGCCTTCACCGACCCCATCTCCATCAACGTCTTCAATGCCTACTTCAAAACCGTCACGTGACGATTCTGCCTTTCAAGATGCTGTAATGGTCACTGGCGGTGTTATTACCGCTATTGTTTTAGCAGGTGGAGGTGCATTAACATACGAGGTGATAAGAAGCAACCGAGAGTTTTTAATTGAACAACAAATTGCTGCTCAGACAGGAGGAGTTAATGTTGAAACCATAGTTCCAGATAACAGACGGGTTGAACCAGAAGTATAAAATTAAATATCACGAATAAATATAATGGCAGCAGCAGAAAATACCACACGTGATGAAATTGTATCTCAACAAATACATCAACAAACAAACCAAACCAATATGGCATTTTCACCCGCAAATCCACAAGAGGCAATGGTTGATTTTTATGGAACTATCGGCGGTGTTCCGATACCTCCGCCGCCTCCGCCTCCTCCCCCTCCCCCGCCTCCGCCTCCTCCGCCTCCTCAACGCAGACAACCGATTCGTTTAGGTGCTATGAAACCATCAAATAATCAAGGTTAGAAACCATGTAATTCATATCGTTTATTTAAATAAACATTATGTGCCTCTTCTTTGGTGTCATAATAACCGAGAGAGTTTTTTTTATTATTTATATTAATTCGTGCCTGATATTTATTTCTGCTTTTATGATATACATATCCTTTCGCATTACGGACCCAATTCCTATTTAAATTATTTTCACTTTGATTAACAACTCGCATGTTATCAATATTATTATTTAATTTATTATTATCAATATGGTCTATTTGGTTGTCGGGACTACTATCATAAATATTCCAATCAGGATTGTGAGCAAAATAAACTACTCTATGAAATTTAAATTTTTTTTTAATTCGTGTTGATAAATAACCTTTCGCACCAGGAGACATTGTTTTTAATTTCCAATAAGGTTTTTTTAATTCTTTACCACCAGACTTATCAAACCAATAATATAAAAACTCATCATCAACTATTTTTAGTTTAATACCATTAAATTCAAACTCTATCTCGCCCATAATTAATTTATAATTTATTTTAAATTATAAATCAATTTTAGAATTATTTTTTATTACACTCACATTCTTGGGTTGGAAAAATAAGAAACTGGGATAAATTACGACGATACCTTTTTGTCACACATTTGGGATGAAGGTCAACCATAAGATTGTCATGTTTTTCTCTAATTGCATATTTATACGCATTAATAAATTCTTCCTCATCAAGTGTCCCGTTTAATTCTTCTAAAATTTTTTTCATAACATCAGAACTTTTATTTTCAAAAAATATTAGGTGTGTCGCATTTAAACGCAACCCACGTGGAATTCCGCCATGTGCTCCGCCACCACCTCCAGAATATTGCTGGGTTAAAAAAATACACGCACACCCTATGGCAGAGCGATTTTTATATGGTTCGTTTAAAGGTGCGATATGACGATTCATAATAGCGAGTTTAGTTAATCCCTTACTATTTGCCAACGCAGGAGATCCAAGGATATCATCACAGATGAGGATACATTGTGCTGGTCTTTCAATTTCATACTTCCACGAAGGTTTTTCAAACTCAGTTAAATCACCTTCGTTATTTATAAAACCAGCGTCTTGATATAACTGTAAATCGTAATTACTTATTGCAGACAAACTCTCAGAATTTTTTGTTTGTTCAATAAATTTATCATATAACTCTTTTTCTAAAATATAATCACTCCAATCTTCTGCCTCAAATTCCAATTGTTCAATTACTTTATCAACGCTATCGTGAGAAGGAAGAAAAATATCTTCCTCGCTCATATCCAGAAAATTCCAATATTTTTTATTGCTCTGGTAAGAACTGGTTATCATAAAATATCTATCATATGTTTTATCAAGTTTGCTTTGTTGTAATATTTTTGCTGTCGTATATGATTTTCCTGTATTTCTTCCGCCCACAACCAACATTAAATAAGGAGTTGTTAAACTATTTTTGGATGTAGGATATTCATTTGTAATTGATGTGTCTGGGACTTTATTATACTCATTTATTTTTTTTATCTTTGGTTTTACCGACATAATTATAATATATAAATATAATATTTATCACTATATCTATTTAATCACACGAAGACAATGTTTATTTGGTTATTATAACAAACAAGTATATTACCATTTTTTGACAATACAGCATAATGCTGACAAACTTTTTGGTTTTGATAAATTAAATATTTATTTAGTTGCTTAACATTTCTCTAAATGTTTAGTTCTCTTCTTCAGGTTCTGATTCTTCCTCTATTACAGGTTCGGGTTCTGGTTCTGGTTCTGGTTCAGGTTCTGGTTCTGGTTCAGGTTCTGGTTCAGGTTCTGGTTCAGGTTCTGGAGTGCCAGGTTTCGTGGGATAAACAACATTAATAAGATTTCCTGCTACATCGTAAGCAGCGTCCACACTCGTGCTGGGTAAATCACGCAACGCTTGGCGGTAAGTTTTCCAATCCTCTTTGTCTGCTAAAACAACGTCACTCATCTGCGTCCAATCGGATTCGGTTAGGAGTTTGTTTCTTTGTATCCTCAATTTATATAATACTTGCTCTTTACAAAACTCATCGTATTTTAATTTATACTTTGCTCGTAATTCTGCTTGAACCTGCTCCGTTAGTTCGGTTTTTGTAAATACCAAGTTTCCGCTGTTGTCTATTTCAAAGGAACTATTAGAGAGTTCGGACATACTAATCACTACACGATGTGTAACTTCATTATGAATGATTTTCTCCATATAGATAATACACAGAAAAAAAACTTCTATTTGTTTATCCTATTTTCATCCCACAAAAGTTTGCTTCGGAGTTGGCATCAACAGAAGGTGAGCGACCAAAGTTTCCATCCACATAGACACTCACTTTATCGCCTGTGGATAGAGTCGCCACTCCTGTTGCGTTATACGTTTTCATCATACTACCTGGAACGTATTCATTTATGACTACATTAGAAGCAATGTTTCGTATTAATGTTCCACTTGAATTGACTTGCCTTATATGTAATATCATATTATCATAACTATTGCCTGTAACCCTATCAGAAGGCATCGTAAAAGAAAATAACCATTGTCCTGCGTCATCAGCACTTGCTGTGAACTCCTTGTTATTCCAACTTAAAGTTGATGGAACTTTTATTTCAGTTGTGTCATATGGGATGTTCTCATTTGACATATATTGTGTTATTGGACTGTCTGTCTTCACATTGAATGCTCTTACCTCTGGAGTAGCATCAATCGTCGTCGTTAAATCAGCAATTCCTGATGACTGCTTCAATGTGAGTGTTGTTCCAGCATACTCTAAATCGGTGACTTTACTTGAGGGCGTTGCTGCTTCAGTTTGCGTTGAACCATCGGGAAATGTTATTTGTGATAATGCAACATCTGCTAATTCAGCATCATCACCATTTCTTATACCTGCAATATTATCATCAAAAGGAAAATCTGCCATTATATTATAATGATTATATTATATTATAATGGAAACATTTGCCGATTTAGTTAAAATACATTATTTGTATTATAACAATCCTCTAAATTACAAAAAATTTATACCAAAAAATTGGAGAGAAATTGACGATTTTACTGATATTGATAGCATGGTGTTTGAAAACGAAAATAATTTAGTTGTTGCTATGCGAGGTTTGAAATTTGGAAATATTCGTGATATGAAAATTGGTGCTGATATTATAACGGGCGATTTACTGAATCCGAGGAGTTTTAATTTTAAAACGTCAAGAGGAAAATATAAAGAG
>Ga0181379_1001277_pt1 | contig 11882 bp, 12 predicted proteins | sample 2SPOviralmetaG_FD_130115 | JGI IMG/M metagenome (GOLD analysis project Ga0181379, IMG submission 130115) | Marine viral communities from the oligotrophic San Pedro Time Series (SPOT) site, San Pedro Channel, CA, USA - 2 SPOT_SRF_2009-07-10 | ecosystem: Environmental > Aquatic > Marine > Strait... | reverse complement strand
GGAAAGGCTTGCGCCCACTTATCGACGTGCTTAATGGCTTCCTGTAGCTCGTACCCTCCACTCATTCCGTTGCCATCAGTCTCATGGTAAGACGCATAATGATTGTCTAAAATATCTCCAATTGCTATGACTTGGTTACAGGCAAAGCGGTCGTATGTGTCAAGGCAAAATTCAAAATAACCGTCAAGCTCAAAGGGACAATGTAAATCTCCTATAACCAAGATACGCCGTTCCTTTGCTCTCAGGTAGTCCAGTGCCCGCTTCTGCTGGGCGGTGATCCGTGGGCGTATGTTGTTAATCATAAAGCCATATTACATCCTCATCGTGGCTCGCGTCGTACGAGTTATCCACGTGTATAAAAGTCTTGGCTATGCCTATGCGGTTAAATCCTACTTCGAACAATGCGCCAATTATATAGCATCGGGCACGTGGATCAACACAATGTATATCAGCCGCGCAGCCAGCTAAGTGTGCGCTGTTTGCCTTGCCTCCTACCTTTTTATTATGTTCTTTAGTGCGGTAACCCGAATTTATTCTAAAGCACAACCCGCTCAGATGTCTTGCACGGTCTAACATCTGTAAAAAGTCTGCATCCATCATGTGTTCACCGCTTCCAATTGCGTCGGGGCTGTCAAACTCATGATAGTTAAAGTATCTCATTTCTGTAATTTTGCAATCATTAATTCAATCTTGTGAACGGCTGCAAGTAGCTCTTTCATGTCGCTCTTTATCTCGTTGCTGTCAATCTCTAGCTGTATCACTCGGCTCTTTAGCCGTGCCACTGTGCTGTTAAGGTTCACCCATACACCAACTAGCCCAGCCACTACGGGTAAAATAGCTGCTAATATTTCCCAATCCATCACTTTTCCTTTTTCTGTATAATATACCATTGTCCACCATGGCACAAGATAGTGACGCCATCATAAGCCCTATTGAAATCGTAACTACTTGCGCCGTCAATAGTTACGCCTGAGTCGCTTGGATTTGGTTGCAGCGTTACATAAGTATTTGCCGATATAGTGCTGTCACTATGGAATTGGATAGTGCGCCCTTCATCGTTTGCAACTACTGGCAGATTAATTGTACTTGAACCATTGCCGCCCGTCCACGTATTAAATACCATATACTCATTATCTCCAATTGTATTTGTAAGTCCTAGGCGGTTTGTTATATCTCTTACACGCGTCACCGCTCTGCCTCCGTAGTTTGTAACGTGTAAACCTAGCGACCTATTGAATGCCTCGTAAACGCCTCCAGTTGACTCTGTAAATTGTTCCGTGATCGGTACGCTTATATCAACGGGTGGATCTACTACAATCGACGTGCTAGAAACATCTCTAACCAACTTAAACGCCTCGACTTCGTTTGTGCAAGACCTTGCCGTATACGTCAGTTGAAATAGCGCATAGTGCCCATCTGTATCGTCTAGAAATTGATACATATATAAAGGGCTTCCGAATATCTCCCCGCGTTGTATGCGTGTCGCTTTACGTTGTCCGGCTAGTATCTCTTGTACGCCTAGGCGGTTAATTCCTAACGGGCTGCCCGTATAGTTTAAGCTTTGCCACCCGCTGGAAGCAATGGCCTGACCTGATGCAATGATGCGAACAATGCCTATGCTGTTAAATGTATCCTGATCGCCTAGTATTGCCGTCCCTTGGTCAATCTCAAATCGGCACGCGTCAGAGTTTACCGCCGTGAATGCTTGTTGATCGCCCAGTGCTGCGTCACCCGTTAAATCCGCTCTAAGCAATGTTATTTGATATTCGGCTGCTGCTGGTGCGGTTAGGTTTGTATCTGTTACGCCTGTATTATTTACTCCCCTAATTTCAACGGTTAACTCTAGCCCGCTTTGGTTCGAAGGCAATGGCGGCGTAAGTATGTTTATCGGTATTGTAAACTCTCCGCCTTCGTTCCGGTCAAAGATTGGGCTAACTATATAATACTTCTCTGCTGACGTTTCCCACGAAGCCGCGCCGTATGTGTTGCCGGTATATTGTAGCAAAAAAGGCGGTGCAAGCTGGAAAGTTTCATTAGTTCCTGTATACGTGGCATTTCTCTTAAGGTATTGGTTACCGCATTTAAGAGTTATTTGCAGTTCTACACGTCCTACTCTTGCATCGTCAGTACTTGAACTATCGCCCGAATAATTATAATTGAAAACGCCGCTAACTAGCAGTTCAGAGCTGCCGCCGTAGTCAATATCTGTGTCATCTAGCTGCGTCCCAAACTCCGCTTTGCTTAAAATATTTTCTAATATGACTGGTGCGTTTCCGTCGTATCGGCGTGTTCTCTTTACTTGTTTTGCAGGCGTTAAGTGTGTAAACTCGTAGCCGTTGAGCTTTACTAACGTAGAGTTAAAAGGCCGCGCCGCGTTCACTGTGCTCTGCGTTATATCTGTTAAGTCTTTTTGTATCGCTTCAATGGTTAGCGTATCACTATAAAACTGCGCGCCTACTGGCAAGAGCCACCATTTGCCTTCGCTTTGAAATATCCTAGCATTAAAAACTCGCGCAATGTTTTCCCGCACTTCAATCGTTTTAAAGTATTGGTTTTCTCCGTTCTCGTCGGTATTGTAAAAGCTGCTCTGTGCTATTCGTGTATCCTTTAGTTGGTTGCTCCCTGAATAGTCTACACTATCGAAATCGTTAACGTAATTAAGAAAGGTATCTGTGCCCCAAAGATGAGTTGAACGTGTCTTTAAAAGGCAAGCCGCCACGTGATAAAGTGCGCTTATTGTTCCGCCGTACGCAGTCCCGTCATTGTTATAGTCTATATCGTTTAGGTTGCCTAAATCATCAGATGCAGTAATAGTGTTTACAATTGGGAAGTATTGATCAGGCCGTACAACTTGCTCAGGTAATATCACGCCACCCCAAAAGAAAGTATTCGTATTGTCCGGATCTTTGCGAACGCTTACGCTGAACCTTTGTTCGGCTGACGTACTTAGCAAATCCATAAACGTAGTTTCTGCGCTGACTTGCTCGACTAACGAAAAAGTTAGCTCACTACCTATAACAGGCTGGTATCGGTTTTCGTTATCGCCGGAATACCTTAGCACAAAACCATCCGCGCCAAGTGTGAACTCCGTAGCCGATCCGGTGAAATCTTCGTCATGGATGTTAACACGCCAAGACTCATTTTGATCGTCTTTAAATTCTGCAAATAATCTTATTGGGTCTGCCATTAGAATCCTCTTACTCGGTTTCGGTCTATTGCGTTACGCTCACTTGTTAGCAGTATATCACGGCCTGAAATCTTGCCCGTTACTTGTACGTGCTGGCCGCCCATCATGCTCTGTAATTTGTCCAATGGGGCAATGACTTCAGGGTTGTTAGCCGCTCCTGAGTACTCGCCCACCATTGCCATCGTTGGCCCGCTTACAATTCCGCCGTCTGCAAATTTTGGAATGCCAAAGCCTGTACTTAGAAAACCTTTTAACCCTCCAACGCTTTCCGCAAACTTACCACCTACGCCACCCGTTACAGCAGAAAGTAAAGCGAATACAGTTAGTAGCGCCAAGGCTCTTGCTAGTACTTGCTTTAACATTGATACCATAGTTTCACGAAAGTTAAACGTGCCTTCTATAATTTGACTAAAAATGGAAGTAAAGCTATTTGCCATTTGCAAACCAAAGTTCCGCATTTCTTGCTGTGTTCTTGCTAAACTTTCAGCAGCTTTGTCCATTATGTCTTGGACCGCCGTGCCCATCTCTTGCAATCCTTGTAATACTGGCTTGTTGCCTTTTGGCGTTAAAGGTGTCAGGGCTTCCATAGTTGCACCTTTCGCCTTTTGCATGACTGTCACTATCGTTGACGCTGTTGCTGCTGTGCTAGTCGCTACGTTTTGCAGTCCTGTGTCAACATCGGCAAGCATATCCTGCATCTTTTGCAGCTCTGCGTTAGCGTCTTGAAATGCTTGGTTTGCCTCTCTCTGTTCCTTTATTGCTTTACCTCCAAACTTTTCCGCTATTTTATCTTTAGCTTCTTTCTCGGCTTTAAGCAAATCAACTAAAGCCTGCTGATCTGCAATAGCTTTCTCAACGTTTCGCTTTTGTTCCTCAAGTGATAAGTCTTTGTTTGCCTGTGCAAGCTTTTCCGTTGCCGTAGCTGTGTCGAGTGTTTTGCTGTTTAATACAATTAAACCTGTTACAACTAGAGCAATTCCTGTGGCTACAATAGCAAACGGGTTCGCAAGCATCACGCCATTTAAGGCAAGGAACGCCACCCGTACAGCTTGAAAGCCACTTAATAAGTTTGGTAAAATGACTAACACAGGGCCAATGGCTGCCGCTACTGCTGCAATTTGCAACGCTAATTTCTTGCTTTCAGGCGAAAGGTTTTGAATGCGCTGAGTAAATGCCGTAAAGTCATCTATTAAATTCTTGACTACAGGAAGCAAGTCCTCAGCCAAACCAGCGCCCGCAAGTTTTAAGTTGTCCAGTGCTGTGCTAAACTTACCCGATGCCGTTTCACTTAATCGCTCCATAGCTCCAGCAGCAAAGCCACCCTCTTTACTAAAACTTTGCAGCACTTCGTTAAACTGATCCACGCTAACACGGCCCGCGCCAAGTTTATCGGCTGGCAATCCTGTTGCCTCTGCTAATGCCGTAAAGATTGGAATGCCACGCTCTGCTAGTTGGTTTAAACTTTCTAGCTCAACTTTTCCCTTTGCGTTGACCTTTGAAAATATAGCAGCTATCTCGTCAATGGGTTGCCCACTTGTTGCAGCTATATCACCAAGAAATTGTAGCTGTTGATTAACATCTTCAATGCCTGAACCCGATGCAATTAGCTGGCGGGCTGACTTGGCTACTGCTTCAATTTGAAAGGGTGTCTTTGCAGTAAACTCGTTCAAGTTAGCCATCATATCGGCGGCTTGCTTTGCTCCTCCTGTTAAGCTTACAAAGCTTACCTCCATCGTTTCTAGATCAGCCGCTGACTTTATAGCTGCGACACCTAAACCAGCGATAGGCATGGTCAGGCTGCGCGTCATAGACTTGCCCAACGCCTTAGTGTTCTTGCCAAAGGTTTGCATTTTGCGCATCGAAGCGCCTAGGGCTTTATCGAATTGACGGGTTTGCGCCCCTATCGTTACAATTAAATCGTTTAGCTTTGCCATTCGTCGCGTGCTTTAATTCGTGCAATGAGTTCCTCTTGTGTCAAGTTAAGCGCGTTTTGCTTTGGCTTTTCCCATGGGAACTGCATTAAATCCTTTGGCCGCAATTTACGGCCTTTCTTTAAGTGCGGTTGCATAATGATAGAACCTAGCCACCGCGTGCGTTCCCACTCCATACGCTCCCGCATTTCTTCGTTCTCTCGGTTTGCGTCAAGTGCTAGGCTTATTTCCCCAAACGTCATAGACCAAAACGAAGATGGGGACAGGCGCAAAATGCCCATCCCCATCTTTACAACATCAGCCCAGCCTATTTGCTGATCAGTGCCGTCTATGCTTTTTTTTCGCTGCTATACTCTCCAAGTACGTCAAAGCATTGTGTGACGTGTGCCAGTGTTATATGGTCTTCAAACTCATTTAACTCCATATCAAAGTCAATGCCTTCAAAGTCGCAGCCGCATTCTACGCCAACAAAGCACAGGAACGCGCATGCATCAGCGGACAATTTAGACGGATCGGACAAACTAAACACATTGACTTTTGCTTTTCGTTCGAATTTCTTCAGCGCCTTCATAGAAAAGCGCACTGGGTACTCCGTGCCGTTAAGTTCTATCATGCAACTGTTTCGTCAATTACGCCTGTTAACTCGAAGGTAGCTGAGTAGCTTGCTGTATCTTCTGTACCGCCTGACTGCTCTAGGCTAGTTAAGAACGCATTACCTTGAAAGCTTGCCTCACCTGTTCCAAGTGTTGCCTTGCTAAATTTCAATGTCAATTCAGTACGAGCCTCCCACGCTGCATATAAATCTAGAAAGTCTTTGTTTGAAGCATCAACGTAATCAATTAAACCGCTGACGCTTACGCTGCCGCTGCGCAGACCGGGCAAAAGCTCACGAAATGCCGCGCTGTCTTTGGTTGTTATGTCAATTGTTTCAGCGTTCAAGGTCAATGACACGTCAGTTGCTGCTGCAATCAATGTACTGCCAATGTAAACGCCTAAATCTGTGCCGTTAAATATCGCCATCTTGGTCTATTTCTTTTAATTCAATATCTTTTTCAGCCGCAATATAACCCTTTGCAGCCAGCTCCGTTGCATATAATGGATGCACGCTCGGCTGATCGCCTTTCTTCCAGTTGTTACCGTCAAGCTTGCACGCCTTCAACAATGTTACTTTCATAGGTGCAATTTACTGAAAAATTATTCAACGTAAAATTACAAGCTTATGCTGGGTAAATAAATAACATAACAGAACGTGATTGGTCAGAGCTATTAAAATTAAACGTCATTGTTCCCGTTGAGGTTGTAGTTGTCAAAGCGTTTTTTGTCGCAATGGCTACTGTTAAGTCACGGCCTCCGCCACCTATATCGTGGTCACTTTCTAAAGTCCAACCGCTTGTTGTAGTTGTTACAGGATCGCCGTCCCCACCATCAAAAGCAGTAAATGCATACGCAAAGCCACCAACTACACCTGTAACGGCTGGAGTTGTTATAGAACTTGTATTATTCGAATTATAGTTGTCAGCTGTTGCAATAGGCGTGCTAGTGTCAAAGTTCCTGAAAATATGCATATAGCCGCCGCCTTCAAAAAAGGTTTGACTTGTGTTATAACCAACACTTACTGAACCCGCGGTAATGTCGGATGCGGTCAAGATTTTGTAACTACAATAAATTTCTGTATTTACTGATACTCCTGATGGCTCTGCTTTCAAAATTTCAGTAGTCCAGCCGCTTACTTCAATAAATCTTACAGTGCTTAGAGTATTATCAGACGCGCACATTAATACAGCTAAATCACCAACAGCCGCTGATGCATTTATATCAATGACTAAGGGGTTAGATAAATTGAAAGGGTTCTGTCCGTCAAATTCGTTACCTATATAAGTTAAAGTCCCTGCTCCGCTCGGTGCATTTTGCCCGTTAAATTTTGCTATGCTTGCTTTAGCCACACCGCTAAGGTTTGCAATGTATGTAAATTCAACTCCATTAATTTTATTAATAGCCATTACGAAAGCTCTATGAAATCGTTAGAAGGATTAAAATAAATTTGCCCGTTGCTGCTGTCAAGGCAATAACCAACAATGCGAACAATATCATTTGTTGCTGCTGGTGCTACGCTAGTTATTTCTCCTGCCGTAGTTGACACGTACAACTCATCTCCTATAGTACCTGTATCGTGGTCAAGCGTAAACATCCCGCGCAAAAGCATACCATCAATGTCCGGATCAGTTCCCAAAGCCAAAGCCAATAAAACGCCGCCCGCTGTGCCTGTTGCATCCGCGTCCGCTAATGACCAGCCGCCGCTACTATTGAAGTAATGCAAAGCGCCTTGAGTTGTTGAGCCTGAGCCAATTTTTATTATTTCTCCGTTACTGCTGTAATCCGTTGCAGCAGTTTTGGTGAATAAAATGTTTTTGCTGTTAGTGTCTAGTTCGCCTCCAAGCTGTGGCGTGGTGTCCTCTGAAATATTTTGTAAAGCACTATTTGCGGTTGTGCCTTGTGCGGCTGTAGCGTAGTCCGATGCATCAAAGGCTTTTACTTGTGCTAGGTTTGTTACTTCGCTATCCATCAAAGCACCCGCTGCCGTTACGTTAGTTGCATCTGTTACATCTGCACTAGCCTCAATACCCGCCAGCTTGCTTGCATCGGCTGAAGGGTAACTATTTTTTGCCGTGTTAGCTGCTACTGCGCTTGCATCCGTGTAACTAATTTTTGCCGTGTTCGCAGTAATTGCATCCGCTTGCCCAGTAGTAATACCAACCTTTGCCGTGTTGGCCGTTACTGCGCTATTAGCTGCTACTTTCGCATCCGTGAAGTATTCGTTTGTTGTCCCTTCTGCTATATCGTCGGTATCCAATACAACCGCGCCCGTTTCAGTATTAACAGAAGTAACCGCGTTTACTTGTGCGCCCTCCTCGACCGTTGCAATTTTAGAGGTGTTTGCTGCTACGTCAGTATTGGCCGAAACTCTTGCTTCTGTAAAGTATTCGTTTGTACTTCCTTCAGGTAACCCGTCTGTACTTGTTGGCGGTGGGTTTGGTATTGCCACGGGTTCGGCTATCCAAACGCCATTTACGTACCTTAGAAAAGCTTGGTTCGATGGGTTTGCTATCGAAGTATCTGTTAAATCTTCTAACGATTGGTTACCATTAAAGAAACCTCTAGGGCTTCCGCTATGGTTGTAAATTAATGTTTGCCCCGTTTGCAAACCTGAGAGAGTAACATCGCTTAATTGGCTTAAGAGCGTAACGCCTCCCGCGTCTGTTGCCGGAAGCCAAACCTGAGTATTTGCGTCGTATGCTATTAGCTGCCCATCTGTTACGCCCGTAGTATTTACGTCCGACAAATCACCAAGCTGCGCACCTGTTACGGGCGTGCCTGCTGCAATAGTTATGTCATCGCGCTTAATGCGAAAGGTGTAAGTTGTAACCTGTGAGTAACGGCGTGGATCGTATTCAATTTCTATGTCAACGTTATTAAACTGCACGGATTCCACGTTAACGCCATTGTAAGTTCCACTCACCCGATCTAATGCACCGCGCACTTTGTCTGCTAAGTCTGCCGCGCCATTGTAGCTATCAGAAAAGCATATAATTTCCATGCGCACTTCATCCAACTTCGAAGGGCCATCGTGCGTATCTTCAGGACTAACGCCCTGCAACTGATAAACAATAAACGGCGTGGCTGTTTCTTGCTCCGCTATCTCAGGAAATATATTTGTACCAACTATATCCGTTACAGCACTTGTGCTGCTTAGTATGCCATATACTGCTTTACCTACGTTCATGCCTTGTGTTTTTTACGTGCAACCTTCCTAATTTGAAAGTCATATTTTTTCTTCATTAGCTGGTATGCCTTTGGTGCTGCCTCTGTAATTGACTTAAAAAATACGTCTTTGTTTCTGTTGTTGCCTTTTATGAATTGATCATCTCCCTCCACAATATTTGCAAACCATGCATCCGCGTCTTTTGGCGCTCTGCGTCCTACACGCGGCCCAACCCAGTAAGTGCTGTGCTGGTTGTCTATAAGCCAAACCTTTATAGATCGGCGCATAGTGCCCGCCTTAATATCTAGCTTCGCTTGTTTGCCTCTGCGTATGCGTATGGTTTCGCGTGCATCCAGTATGTTAGATAGCATCTCTTTCTTTATCTCATTGCCTGCCGCCCGATGAATACGCTTCTGCACTTTCAAGTCAGATATTTCTTTGCGCAGAGCTTTAAATTGTTTATCCAACGGCCCTGTATTTGCGTGAATATGCTGCTTTGCCATTACGTCCCTGAAATTTGACAAAGTAAAACAAGCTGATCATTACGGCCTATTTCTTCGATGCCTTGGATATTGTAATACTTAGAGTCATACAGCACGCGATCATCTGCCTTAACTCCACGGCTGGCGCTGCTACTTCGTATCTTAAACTTTACACGCTGCACAGGCATATCCTGATCCGTTACAATTCGCTCGGTCATGCCTATGCCGTTTTTCATCAGTTCAGCCCATACCGTTATCAAAGTACTCCACGTCTGCACGCGCTCGCCGTATGTGTTGGTGCTGGTAGTGTAACGCTGTACCGTTATCCTTCTGTCGCTTTGTCCTATTCTCATCGGTCAGAAATTACACGGTAAGGATTTAGCAAGCTGTGTATCATGTTAGGCACTTCGCTGCTTATTGTACCAACTACCACAATATTTCTGTTTTCATAGTAGTGCGCTACTAATAGCTTGACCGCGTGCAGTAAGCCGTCAGGTATTGAACCCTCAGGATAACCAATAGTCATATTTACCTGTACGCCGTTGCTGATATATTCGTAAACGCTCGGCGGCGATACTGTCGTAATACGTGCAGGCTTCCGCTTTAGATCAGCGTAATACTGATTAGTTGGCAAGGTGCTGCTAGTGCTTGCCGTCGGGTTGTATGTGATGCTAGTAATGGAATCCACAGGGCCGATTGGTATTTCCCATGTGCCATAGAAGTTATCTAAGTACATAACAGCTGACAAGTCACCCAGCTGCAAGTTGCAATAGTTCTGCACGTATTCAATGGCAACGCTTCGCAGCGCTTCAATTAGGGTATCTTCGTCGCTGTGATCAACACGCAGAAACGTCTTTAGGTCTGCCGTGCTTACTATGCTGGACTCTGTTGCCGTTCCTGTTATTTCGAGTGTATAGTACATATCGCTAAAATAAGGACAAAAAAAAGAGGAAGCCGAAGCCTCCCCTTTCTATTCAGTATTGAACTCTTAAGAGTCAGCGCCTTCAATTACTGTCTGAGCGAATACCATTGAACCAAGTGAACCGGATCGGCGCACCTTAGCATCAAAGAAAGTATCCACTACAATCTTTACTGTTCCTGCGCTAATGCCTGAGAACGGATCCACTGTTACGTCAAGGCCACCCCAGTTAGCATAGAACATATCTGACCAGTCCCCATAGTACAAGAATCGTAAAGCAGCACCGTTAGCTCCAAACGCGACTGCTGTGCCATCGCTTAGAAATTGGTTAGCGTTTACTAAAGTTGCATCAATTGAGGGAACAGATCCGCTTGACAATACATTATAGCCAAACATCAACCCATTCTCAACCAAAGCGCTGACGTTAGAAACGTTTGATAATCCCATTAAGAAGGCAAAGTCAGACGGGTGAGCTACGAACTGTGTGTTGTTCTCTGCGCCGTTTGCTGTAATAGTACTCCACAAAGCACGTACATCGTCCGCGTCAATAACTGGAATGTCATTAGTTCCTGACATCGCACGCTTGACCATCTCGCCAGTTTGACCCGCCAAAGCTGCTGCGCCTCCTACACCATGGATTGCGTTTAAAGCAATCTTATCCTGTACGTTTGCAATAGATCGCCCGAAGTCAGTAGCAATCACCTCGGCCATGTTGCCGTTAGTTTGGTTAATTGCTTCCTTCGTCACAATCATTTGCTGGGCAATACGCTGAGGGCTTAGAGTCTGCTGACCCATTGCACCCGTGTTGCCTGTAATCGTTGCCGCTTCTGCTGGTTCTTCAGCCGCATCGGTTGGAAGTGATGGCATCTTAATGTCACCCACAAAACCATTTAGCTGTGTTGCTCCTGTTGCAGTTAGCAAAGAGTTAGATCGCAAAGCGCCAACTAAAGCAGTTACCTCCGTGGCTACTGTTGTTACTGCGTCATTTACTCCAGCCGCTCCAGCATTTACACCGTACACGTTACGCGCTTCGTTCAACATAGATTGCGGGATAGCAAAGTCACCGCGCAAGCCCAAACCTAAAGCAGATGCCTCGCTGCGTGCCTCTTGTGCAATTTCCTTTTCCAGTCCTGTCACGCCGCCTTGTGCTGCTTCGCGTAAAGCTTTGCCCAAATCAAAGTTTGCGTTTGCTTTAATTACTTCCTTATCGCTTCGTACAACTGCATCAGCAGAAACGGCAAGACGCTTTAGGCGTGCTTCGTTCTTACTCAAAGAATCGCGCTGCTGTTCAGCAGATTCAAGCTTAGTGTGAATGTCCTGCGTTTCTTCCAATTCTTCAGAAGTAAGCGCCCTTTCCTCGGTTTCTGCAAGGTCAGTGATGTTGCCTAGCTTCGCTTCTAATTGGCTGATATAGCGGGCCGCATCGTTTGAGTTTCTAAAATTCATAGTCTTTAAAATTTTCGCGGGATTGTCCGCCATTGTTACAAAGGTAAGGACTTCCTTCTTTTCGTTTCTTACCTCGGATTTCGTTTTAATTTCTTCTACTGGCTCAGGCTTTACCTCGGCCATATTTCGAGCTGCTACCGTAGTAGTTGGATACGCT
>Ga0181379_1001275_pt1 | contig 11893 bp, 3 predicted proteins | sample 2SPOviralmetaG_FD_130115 | JGI IMG/M metagenome (GOLD analysis project Ga0181379, IMG submission 130115) | Marine viral communities from the oligotrophic San Pedro Time Series (SPOT) site, San Pedro Channel, CA, USA - 2 SPOT_SRF_2009-07-10 | ecosystem: Environmental > Aquatic > Marine > Strait... | reverse complement strand
TTATCTACAGACATTTCAACCATATCAACAACATCTAAAGTCTACTATACACAAGAAAATGAAGAAGGATATTTAGAAATCTATTTTGGTGATGGTGTATTAGGAACAGAATTGTTAGATGGTGATATAATCACGGTGACTTATATTGTAGTTGATGCAGACCACGCCGATGGTGCAAAAAACTTTACTCAAATCACTGCAATAAATGGTTATTCAGATTCCGTTATTACTACAACAACACCAGCGACTGGTGGTGCAGAGAAAGAATCAATCGAATCAATCAAGTTTAAAGCAAATAAATTCTTTACATCTCAAAACAGACTAGTCACATTGAATGACTACAAAGCAAAAGTATCAGAGTATTATCCGAATGCAGACGCAGTTGCAGTATGGGGTGGTGAAGATAATAATCCACCAGAATACGGAAAAGTATTTCTTGCAATCAAACCTAAGAACTCAGACTACTTAACAGAAGTAGAGAAGTCAGAAGTTATTAGAAAACTAAATGCATTGAATATGGTGACTGTAAGACCTGAGATTGTAAATCCAGAGATTATTAAGATTCTTATCTCATCAATATTTAAATACAACAATAATTTTACAACACTTTCGAAAGGTGAGTTAGAACAGTTAGTTAATACAACAATAAATAATTACGATAACGAAAATCTTGCTAACTTCGATAGTATATTCAGACATTCAAATTTAGTCAGAGATATCGATGCTACAGACACATCGATTTTATCTAATATAACAAACATAAGATTGAAGAAAGCAACATCTATGACCATAAACAAAAAGATTGGTTACACAAATGACTTTGGTAATCCTTTCTATCACCCAAATCAAGAATACAATAAAGCTTTGGGTGGAATTTTAAGTTCTACAGGATTTACGGTCACAGGTGATTCTGTAAACACACAATATTTTGATGACGATGGTAGTGGTAATCTAAGAAGATACTACCTATCTGGTTCAACAAGAATCTATAGTGATACTACTGCAGGAACAGTAGATTACACTACAGGCAAAATTACAATCAATGCATTGATGGTTACCTCAACAGTAAACACTAATACAACGATTGATTTCACAATTATTCCTGACAGCTACGATGTAGTGGCAACAAGAGGTTCTCTAGTAGACATCTCTTCTGCCGATGTCACGATTAAGGGTGAAATAGACACCATCGCAAGTGGTGAGAGTAGTGCTGGGGTTGGTTTTAAATCAACATCTAGTTCTGCATATTAAGGTATTCATTATGAATAAAGTGGTCGCGAGTCCCGCGAGTAGTTTCCCATTAATTTGGATTATATAAAAAAGGAGAAATAAAATGGCAGATAAAAAAATATCAGCATTATCAGCAGTATCAGATTCAGCAATTGGTGCTGATGATTTACTACACATCGTTGAAAACCCAGGTGGAACACCTGTCAACAAAAAAATGACTATTGGTCAATTGTTTGAAAATATTCCTACTCATTTAGCAGTAGATGATATTGTCACACATACGGCAACTAGTTCAACTTTGCAAAATCAGTTCACTAATATCATAAACGGTAGTGGATTCAGTTCAAAAGTCGTTTTCGATTTAGGTTCTGGTACACAAACTGGACAATTGATGTTAATCGCGTGTTCTGGAATGGGTAGTGGTGGTTCAGCCGCTATTACTGTTGCAGCGTATGGTGGTTCACCTACAAATGACACAACAGAACAAATCACACTTGATGCAAAGGGTGAAGGTTGTATCTGTATGTGGAATGGTGCCGCATGGTTTGTTGTTGCAAACAATGGTTGTACATTAACATAAGAGTAAACTAAATGTCTCACGAATCATTATCATCGGATAAAATAACACAAAGACTGCATACAATCTTACCAGAACATGTAAGAGAAGATGCACCTGCCTTTTCGGCGTTTTTATCTGCATATTTTGAATTCTTAGAGAAAGAGTGTTTAACTCTTAAATCACAAAGCGATTTAGACGGTATTGCTTTAGAAGACGGTCAAGGTTCTCTACTTGTAGAGATTGCGACCGTCTCACCGTCTCCTGATGAAAACACATCAAAGATTATTAATGAATCGAATGCAACTAATCCGAATAAAAATGCTGACCCTTTAGAAGTTGGTGAATACATTTACGGAAAAGAAAACGGTTCTATTGCAAGAATAGATGTCATCAATGGCAACAAACTTTACATTTCTACAGTATCAGGAAATGGTTTCTCAAAAGATGAAACTGTTGAAGGTAGAAATAGTTTGCAAACTGCAATTGTTGAAAAATATACAGAAAACTCTATACTTGCAAACAATCGATTATTAGATTACTCTGATATCGACCATACAACAGAAGAATTTCTTTCTTACTTCCAGAAAGACTTCTTACCTTCTATTGACTTATCAAAGTTAAAAAATAAAAGGTTAACAATTAAAAACATTTCTGATTTGTATCAGAAGAAAGGAAGTGAAGAGTCAATTAAATTCTTAATGAGACTCTTATATGCTCAGGATGCTGAAGTTAGATATCCTGATAAAGAGACAATTTACATATCTGAATCTGATTACAGTGAAGAAAGAAGATTGGTTCTTAAAATGCCTAGTGAAAAGGTGCCTGCAGAAACAGATAAGATAACTTATTTTGATGTAGACGGAAAAACTATACTTGCAGAAGCAAATATAGAAAGAATCAATACACTTGCTCCAGATGTATATTCTTGTAGTATAACCAGAAATCACTATGGAACTTTTATAGAGAATACTAGTGTTCAAGTTTTAGATAGAGATGGTATTACATCGTACATAGGAACTATAGCAGGTGTTAATACTGCAATCAATACAGATAGTGGTTCATCCACTTACATAGAACATAATGATAATGGTATCATCTTAGCAGAAGACGGTTCAGGTATTCTTATGGAGAAATCTACAATAGGTTCTCTGTATACAATGAATGACACCGTAATTTTTACTGCAAGTAAAGATGATGCAGGAGTCGTAGATTCTTCTGCTAGAGTCGATGGTTTATCAGACGGTGGAGTCAAAGAGATTATCATCGAACATGGTGGTATCAACTATGAGGCAGGAGACTTAGTCATATTTGATGAAACCAATTCAGGTGGTAATGGTGCCGAAGGAGTTATCGGTGCAACTGGTGATGAAATCATATTAGAGAATGCCACACTTTGGGGTCAATTTGAATTTATTGCAGATGCTGGACAAGCAGTATGTGGTGGACCTGGAGTTAAAGATATAAACGGAAGATATGTATTCTTCAATGACCATACAGTAAAGGTTTTCAAAAATGGATTATTACAAGTAGACCCAGGTGATGGTTCTCTCTACATTGCAACAAATGATAGAGTCGTATTTGCAAGTCCTTTATCCCTTAATGATAGGATTGAAATCCATACTGAAAGTAATAAATTATTGCATGAGACAGGCAAACCAATAACATATGATGCATACGATGACAGTGGAACTATTGTAAAAGATGACGGAAGAATTAGAGAAGTTGAGATTAAAAATGGTGGTGTAGGATATACTTCTGTACCAGTAATTTTCCCAGGTGGTTATTTATATTTTGATTCTGTAAGTGACTTCTTAGTTGATGAAGTAATAACAGGTACAGTATCAGGTGCAACTGCAACAGTTGTCAGATTAGACATACCAAACAAAAGAATTGTTGTAAAAAGAACTCATACAGATGTGGGTGAATTCCAAGATAATGAACAGATAGTAGGTCAACTTTCAGGTGTTGAAAGAGTAAATAGAAAACAGGTAGTTGCATCAGGAACAGGTGCTAAACTTCTTGCATATTCAGATGATATTGGTGGTGCAGAATCAATTAACATTATAGGTCAAGGTTATAACTTTGACTCAGATGGTGTCGTTTCATCATCATCACATTATCCTATGATGATTTCTACTCCAACTGGAACACTTAATCGTGATTTGGTCCTTACAGGTGCAACTTCAGGAACAACTGCAGAAGTTGTTAGTTATAATACAGCAAGACAAATATTAACATATACTAATTTATCAGGTGAATTCTTAGAAGGTGAAGTAGTCAAATACAATACAGTTGATAAGTTTACAGTATTTAAATCAGACCCAATTTCAGGAAGAGGTAAATTTGCTGGAGAAGGAACAGTAAACGAAGCATTATTGGGTGATAAAGGAACATTAGATGCAGATGCATCGAACATACAAGATGGTGTATACTATCAAACACATTCATATGTAGTTAAGGTTGGTGAATCAATCAACAGTTGGAGAAGTGTACTAAAAGATTTACTTCACCCAGCAGGACATATTTTCTTCGGTGAAGTTGCAATTAATTCATCTATTAATACAGTTGCAGACGAACAGTTTAGATTTAGACCAACACTTATAATGAACTTAGATGTTGGTATTGCAGTTCCAAATGCGTTTTCGAATTCTACAAGAGTTGTAAATCTTTGGACTACAGATAGTGAAGTCACAGCTTCTGGTGCTATGTTGCAATTAATGGAAGCAGGTATTCCAGGAATTAATATTGGTACTTATGGTATCTTAAATACAACAGACACCACAAACCCAGCAGGACAAGATTTAGGTGCCCATTCAGAATTCTATGATACTTCACATAGGGCAAGACATATAAACATAACCTTTATTGATTCTTTTGCTAATAAGATAACAAATCATGCAAAGGGTTCACATGACGGAATACCAACTGCATTATCATTAGATTCTTCGGACCACGATTACTTAGTAAGAAGTCCAGAGAGAAGACCTGCAGACCAAGGTAAAATCTTCCAACTTGGTTCACTAGTTGATGAACAACTAATACTTGAAGATGGTGGACTTATTGAATTAGAAGAAGAAGTTTGTGTAGTAAGAATGGAACCTGATAAAGATGCACGAGTCAAAGGTGACTTTGGTGATGTCTTCACAATGGAAGACGGAAGTATATTCAGACTAGAAAGTGCAACTACAGATGAACCTGTTCATTACTTTACGACTGAAAGGTCTATAGAGTTGGCAGGAAAATATCTTCGAACAGAAGAGAATGAAAGAATCTGTATGGAAGATGGAGACACACTAATTGATGAAGAGAACTCAGAAAATGGCATAGTCAGTTTCGTTCCTTTAGGGTCTCGATTTAACACTATAAATACAATTAGTGAACAGAACACTTACAGAATTACTTATCATATGAAAGATGAAACGAATAATGATGACATCTTAATGGAAGATAATTCAGGAAGTGTATTGATGGAAGAATCAATAAAAGAAGGTTTGAGAATATCAGATTTAGAACATTACTATCCTAAGTTCTATGTATCAGAATATGATAATCATAAAAATTTACGAACTAATTTAACATTTAATGCATATGTCAAGTCGGCAACTGCATAAATAGTATTACAGAAAAAATAAATAATCTGAGGAGATTAAGAAAATGGCAGCAATTATTACAGAAAAGTTTCGTGTTCATAATGCGAGACAATTTAAAGAAGACTTTGGTGAATCCGCTTCATCAACATATGTTTTTATAGGTCGTTCATTCGATTGGCCAGACGAAAACAATCCACCTGCACCTGCAAACGGAGTCGGTGAAGAAATACAAGCATGGGAAGACATGTTGGCACTTAAAAAAGTTGACCCAGCAGATGTATCTCATGGTATAACAAGATATAACTGGACATCAGGAACAACTTATGATGAGTATTCACATGATTACAGTGCAACAAAAACAACACCTGCAACAGCTAAAAATAATTTGTATGAAGCAAGATTCTATGTGTTGACAGATGAGTATCATGTTTACAAATGTATCAGAACAGGAAGAGATGAAAATGGTGTAGTTGTAGGTTCAATTAACAAACCTACAGGAACAGATGTATCAGTTCTATTTGAAGGAACAGCTGCAGATGAAGGTGGAACAAATGGAATGCCTTATCTTTGGAAATACATGTACACTATTTCTGCATCAGACACAATTAAGTTTGTGACTAACGACTTTATACCAGTTAAAACATTAGGTGCTCAAGCATCAGTTTTTGGAACTCATACAAATGGTGGTCTGAACTCCTCAGCAGACAACGATAGTTCCTCACAATATCAAGTTGAAACAAATGCTGTTGATGGTTCAGTCTTACATATTAAAGTAGACAATCCAGGTTCTGGTTATACTAACGGAACATATACAGATGTTGCCATCGATGGAGATGGTTCATCTGGTAAATGTACTGTTAAAGTAGTTTCAGGTGGTTTAAGAGAAATCGATGTGACTGTAAGAGGTGTAGGATATAAGAAAGCATCTATTGATGTTGCAAACATCACAGGTATTGGTGGTGGTTCAGGTGGAGTTGCAACTCCAGTAATATCACCTCCTTTCGGACATGGTGCTGACCCTGTAGAAGAATTGGGTGGAAACTTCATCATTGTGAATTCAAGATTAGAATTTGCAGAAGGTCTAGGTGACTTCCCAACAGATAACGACTTCAGAAGAATTGGTCTATGTCAAGACCCATTCGCATTCGGAACAACAAACAGGTCTACTGCAACAAGCATGAAAGCATATAGCACTATGACTCTTTCATCAATTGGTTCACTTACAGTAGACGACACAGTTTTCAATGCATCAGCAGACGGTGCAGGTGTCGGAGCAGCGAAAGTTGTTTCAATTACTGGAACTAATGTTTCATACTTACCAATAGCAAATAACGAAGGTGGTTATGTAAACTTTGTAGATGCTGATGAAATTTTCAAGATTGGGGTCGGTTCAATAGGAACTATCAATGGTACTCCAGCAAATCCAGAAGTTGCAAAACATACTGGTAGAATGATGTATATTGAGAATAGAGGTGCGGTTACTCGTGCAAGTGACCAAATTGAAGATATCAAACTGATTATCGAAATGTAATTTATGGGAGTTAAAGAACTCCCATTTTAAAATTTAGGACAAACAATGGCAGAGAAAACTGATTTAAATATATCACCCTATTATGATGACTACTCAGAAGATAAAAACTTTCAAAAGGTTCTTTATCGTGCAGGTAGACCACTTCAAGCAAGAGAGTTAACTCAATCTCAATCTATTTTACAAAATCAGATAGAGAGATTTGGTGACCACTTCTTTAAAGAAGGTTCTATAGTATCTGGTGCTCAATGTGATGTTGACATGAACTTATACTTTGTTAAGGTCAAGTCTGCCAATCCAAATGCATCTGGTGATGCCAACATAGAAACATTCAGAACTGCATCACATGGTTTACATATTCAAGGTAAAACATCAGGCGTTGTTGCAAAGATTATTACTTCATCTGCTGAAACAACAGATGATAAAGCAACACTATTTGTTTACTATCTACAACAAGGAACAAATTCAACAAATGACTTTGCTTTCACAGCAAATGAAGAATTACAATTAGTCACATTGGATGGTTCTGGTAATGTATCAGATATTTCAACAAATAACAATGACTTTCAAGTAGAAGTAGAAGACCAGAAACCAAATGGTCGTTCTTCAATAGCAAACATTTCAGAAGGTGTTGTCTTTAGTAGAGGATTCTTCCTTAAAGTTGATAAACAAGAATTGATACTTGAAAAGTATTCAGGTAAACCAAGTTATAAAGTTGGTCTTTCTATAACAGAAAGCTTTGTAGGTTCTGCAGAAGACTCAACACTATTAGATAATGCAACAGGAACATCAAACGAGAACGCTGCAGGTGCAGATAGATTTAAAGTTGCACTAAAGTTAACAAAACAAACATTAGTTTCTAACGATGATACAAACTTCATCGAATTAACAAGAGTCAATCAAGGTATTATTGAACTACATGTCAATAGACCTATGTATAATGAAATAGAAAATACACTTGCAAGAAGAACATTCGATGCAAATGGTGATTTCGTTGTAAAACAATTCACTCAATCAATGAGAGAACATTTAGATGATACTACTAACAGAGGTTTCTATACTTCAATAAATGGTGGTAAAGAAGACAAGTTTGTTATGCAAGTATCTCCAGGTAAAGCATATGTTAAAGGATATGAAGTCGAAAAAATAGGAACTTCTATAATACCAATTGAAAAAGCAAGGTCAACATCAACACTTCCTTCAACAAATACACCTATAAGATTAGGTAACAAATTAAGAATTACAAAAGCACATTCATTACCTGAATTTGGTAATGAATCAGGAACAGATGTTCAAGACCCATTTCAAACATGTGAATTAATGCCTAGTAAAGTCGGAGTTCAAGGTGCTAAGAATGCTGAGAACCCAATTGGACTTGCAAGAGTAAGAGATATTGTACTACATGAAGGTACAGATTCAGGTAATGTCTATAGTGAAAATGGTCAATGGGATTTATCCATGTTTGACATTAAGATGTTCACACAGTTATCTCAAAGTAGTGTTTCGTCTGCTAACGAAGTCTCAGTCGGAGACAGAATTGAAGAAGTCAATAATGGAGTACCAACAGGTACAACTGGTATTGTGGCAATTTGTGATTCAACACTAAATCTTTATATGTTGCATGATGTTGTTGGTCAATTTACAGTAGGTTATGGACTGAGGTCTGTTGGTGTATCTTCAACAACTAAAACTAATGGTGCAATCACAGCAGTAAGAACATATAATATCGATAGAGTTCGTTCTATCTTTCAATCAACAAACGCTGCAAGTAGAGAAAACTTTACTGCAGATTTAGTGACGAATTCATCTTTTGTATTAACAGGAACAGTTCAATTTACAAATGGTTCTACTGCATTGACAGGTTTTGGTACAGCATTTACAAGAGAATTAAAAGAAGGTGATTTAGTTTACAATCCTGCTGGTGCAGGACAAACAAGAGCGATTGCATCAGTAACCGATAATACAACGGCTACTTTAGGGGTTGCTCCTAACCTTGGTGGTTTCCAAGGAAATGTCACAAGACAAAGAGTTAAAATTATTGACCAAGAACAGACTGCAAGTATATTCAGTTGGCCTAGAGATTGGGTTTCAGACCATGTTCCTGACCAAGTAAAAGTAAGAAGACAAAAAACAGTCACAGTCAGTTCAGGTTCTTTCCAACTTAGTGTTGCTTCAGGAGAATCTTTTGATTCAAATGACCCTAATACAGATGATTTAACAATTGCAATTATTGAAAGAGGAAATAATGCTGGTGGTAATGCAAAGAATGTCGGAGACCAATTAAATGTTGAAGATTATACGAAAACTGCAGGAACAAACACATTAACAATTGGTGGTTTTTCTTCAGATGATAACGATGCAGTATTAAAAGTCACATTTACAGTTGACATTAATACTCCTGTAAACAGAGATAAAACATTAAACAAAAACAGATGTTTAAAAGTTAGTGGTAAAGATAGTCTTGGAAATGGTTTCTATGGAACTAATTATGACAATAAAGAAATATCACTTGGTGTCTCAGATGCATTTAGAGTAAGGGGTATATTCGAAGGAGTTGATAATACACCTTTAACACCTAATGCAACATTAACAGTCACATCAGGAAGTTTTCAAGAACACGAAGTAATTATTGGTCAGTCATCAGATGCAAGAGCAGTATTAGTCACATTAAATGGTAGTACAACTACAAGTTATTTCTATTATATAACAGAAGAAAGGTTTATTAATACTGAAGTAATAGCTGGTGCAACTTCAAGTGCAACTGCAACATTATCAAATGTACATGCTGGTTCTCCAGACATTACAAGTAGATACTTCTTTGACGATGGTCAGAGAGATGGTTTCTATGACTTAGCAAAATTAACACTCAAAAGTGGTGAACCTGTTCCTCAAGGAAGCATTCTAATAGTCTTTGATTACTTTACAGCATCGAATGCTGGTGATTTCTATGATGTAAACTCATATAGTAATATTGATTATAAAGATATACCTGTGTTCTCTCCAAGTAGAGTTGACTTAGGTGGTTTAGAACCAGACGGAACATTTGAACTTTCAGATTGTGTTGACTTTAGGCCTAGTGTTGGTCAAGTCTTTGCTCAATCATCATTTAAAACAGATTCACAACATAATGTTGCAAATCCATTAGATTTATCAGACACAACAAATGGTGCTAGATACTCTCCTCTCTCTTATGATTTAGGTCGTTCTTTCGCACCAAGTAGAACAAACATAACACTATCTAGTGCAAGTGCAGTAGATACACCTGTTCATGGTTCAAGTGTCACAGGTGCAATTAGTTTCTATGTAGGAAGAATTGATAAAGTGTTTATGCACAAGACAGGTCAGTTCATGGTATCAACAGGTATTCCTTCATTGACACCAACCAAACCAAAAGGAATTGACGATGCAATCGAAATGTTTGAATTGAGATTGCCTCCTTATACAAATAATTTAAAAGATATCAGAGTAAGGTCACATGACCATAGACGATATACTATGAAAGATATCGGTAAGATTAATAATAGGGTTACAAACCTAGAAAGAATTACTGCTTTATCTTTACTAGAAAAAGATACTCAAACAAAACAAATTTTAGACGCAGACGGATTTGATAGATTTAAATCAGGTTTCTTAGTAGATAACTTCAGAGGTCATAGAGTTGGTGATGTAAATCATCCAGACTACAATGTATCTATTGATGCAAAATTAGGTGCTATGAGACCTAAATCATATTCACAATTCTTTGATATTGAATTAGATACAAATGCATCAAGCAACTATACACAAACTGGTGATTTAATTACATTACCTTTCTCACAAATTTCATATGTAAATCAAGACAAAGCATCAAGACAATTAAATGTTAATCCATATCATGTATTTGCTTTTGACGGACAACTTAAACTAACTCCTGGAACTGATATCTGGCAAGATACAGAACAATTACCAGAAGTCAGAGTTAACAGAGAAGGAAACTTCGATGCAGTTATTGCCGGAAATGGTAATGCATTAGGTACAGTCTGGAATAATTGGCAAACAACATGGGCAGGTGAACCATCTGCAGTAAGTTCAGAAGTTCAAGCAACATCAAATGGTTCTTGGTCAGGAGACCCAGCACAAGGTGGTGAATGGGTTGCAGGTTTACAAGTCACAAGAGAAATTACAGAAACACCTGAAACACAAACAAGAACAGGTATCACAACAAGTGTTGTTGAAGACTTTGTAGAAACAAGAAACGATAGAGTCGTATCAGTATCAATGATACCTTTCATGCGTGCCAGAACAATTGAGATAGATGCAACAAACCTAAAACCAGGTTCAAATCATTTCTGTTTCTTTGATAATATGGATGTAAACAAATTTGTAAGACCATATTCTGCTGAGTTCTCACAAGATGGTGGAACAACAGTCACTTCAGGTCTTAAAACAAATGGAAACGGAAGATGTCGTGCATACTTTGAATTGCCTAATAACAGTTCACAAAGATTCCCTTCAGGAATGAGAGAGATGTTTATTACTTCATCATCATTCAACTTGTCTAACCCAGCATCTTCTGCTAGTGTTATATATCAAGCACAAGGTTTATTACAATCTTCACAAACAGAAATTGTATCTACAAGAAATGGTAGAGTAATTACAGAAAGAACAAGAGGTGAAAGACAATTTACTAGAAGAGGAGAGAATATAAATGCTACTGAATGGGATTCAGATGCACCAGAAATACCAGTAGATACTACTGAACCAGTAATTACTGACCCAATACCAGATAGTTCTCCGTTTGTTCCACCTGTAGAAGAACCTCAACTTCCTATTGAAGCACCGATACAACCTCCTCAGTTAGAGAGATTCCCAAGACAAAGATTAGATATTGCAGATAGAAGATTCATAACCAGATTAGATGGTGGTGGAAGAGGTGGTTGGAAAGACCCATTAGCACAATCATTTATGTGTGAACCACAAGGTGGAATGTTCTTATCATCAATTGAT